>Ga0265295_1000129_pt1 | contig 154204 bp, 123 predicted proteins | sample Munlansysbiofilm_FD_192503 | JGI IMG/M metagenome (GOLD analysis project Ga0265295, IMG submission 192503) | Leachate microbial communities from a municipal landfill in Southern Ontario, Canada - Methane capture system biofilm | ecosystem: Engineered > Solid waste > Landfill > Unclassified ... | reverse complement strand
GATTGTAGATCTTTACGAGCTGTTTCTTAAAGTCTTCATCGAAACGCTTTTTGGCCATTTAAATCTCCTCCTGATTTAATTGTACCATGTTAAGTAAAGAACTGTCCTACTTAGTGTAACCTATCCATGTACTTTTATCAGATAGGGGATAAGAATAAAATATTTTGAAATGGCTCAATTAGGATTATTTGGCACAATCTATGATATAATAAATTAGTTATGAAGGGATGTATGTTGCAAAAAAGGAGTAATTATTTTAAAAATAAAAAAATAGGTTATTTAATTGTAAAGATTAAATTTCTAATTTAGAATGCTACTTACATTAAAATTATATTGAGAAGATTTAATTTAGTCTTCGGAAGGAATTAAATAGAGGAGGAAACGTTATGAAGATTTCAAAGAGTGATGCGTTGATATGGTTTGATTTTTTTTCACAATTGACTGAAGAAGATGAGATTAGCCCAAAACATGAAGAAATTATTTTTGCTACCTTTAAACAAATTGAGGCGGCGATTGATCATAGAAATAATATGTTAATCTCTGAAATAGAGGGTTTAAAAACTTTGGAGAATAGAACTTTATTTGTGGGCAATGAAAGTAAATTTCCCAAAGGATGTCGTTCTTGTCTTTTGGGTACTGGATTGGGTGCAATCAGGAAAACGAATAAATGCAATTTAAACTGTAAGTTCTGTTATAATTATGGAGAATTAGAAGATATTCCGCCAATTGGAGAAGATATGTGGGAAATTGGGGGGACGAAATTTTATGAGAAGGATATTGATTTACTTCTTTCCATTCACCAGAAACCTACAGGAGTTTCTTATGTTTATTTAGAACCATTTATGGAAATTGAAAAATATTACGTTGTTATAAAGAAATTTAGAGATGCAGGAATTTATCAACACTTGTATACAAATGGCACTTTAGCTACGGAAGAGACATTAAAAGCATTGGGAGAAGCAGGTCTTAATGAGATACGTTTTAACCTTGGGGCTTCAAATTGTTCAGATAAAGTTATTGAAAATATTGGAATAGCAAAAAAATATATTCAAAATGTAGGTATCGAAACACCGATGACTCCTGAATTTTTCAAATCATTTTTTGAGAAAAAACGAGATATCTTAGAAACGAAATTAGATTTCATAAATTGCGCAGAATTACATTTGAAAGAAAATAACATAGGTAATTATTATTGGGAAAATATGTATATTTCTAGACATGGCTATATATCTCCGATTTGGAGTAGGGAATTAACACTGAAATTTATGAAAGTAGCCGATGAAGAAAACTGGGATTTAGTAGTGCATGATTGCTCAAATAATACTAAATTTGCCAGAGATTTAAATTTGAGTAGTAAAGAAGGTATGTGGTTCGGAGCTAGTAATTATGCTTGTGAGTTTTCTAGGATACCATATGAAGTATTTATACCTATACTGAGTGATGATGATTTTAAATTTTTAAGTGAAGAAGAATTACCAGATGAATATAAACCAGTATTGATAGATTATTAGAGTATTTATCAATTATGAGTGTAATATTCAAGATAATTATATCGTTAGTATAATAATTAAAATGACTTTGGAATAAAAAATGACCAGAGTCATTTTTTTATGCGAAAATCTATGACTTTAATTAAGTAAATTTGTTACAAGAGTATATTGTAAATAACTTATGCTTCTTATAAGGTAAAGCTAAAGGAAGGAAGCTTTACTTTGTTAATAGCAAATAAAGTATTGATTATTAAAGAATAGATTGATTTTAATATTTTTTTAGGAATCAGTTTAAATGCCCACTAATTAGGCATAGTACAAATGAAAATGTTAGCGGTAAGTCAGAAATATAAAATTCATATTAAAAAACAGTTGTTACTTTGAAAAAATAAAAATTGATAAAGCTTTGTTTTTTGATGTTTACAAAATGCTTGAAGATTATAAGGATGAGTATTTTATTGTATATGAATATGTTATTAATACTGGTTATAAGGATATTATAGATATATTATATTGCCTAATTCTAGATTGAAACTACATAAGATAGGATAACCACATTTAAATATCAGCTATTCAGATTTTTTATCTTTAATATCTGACTAAGATAGTATTAGAATATTTAAAAAAATCAGTGCTGTATCAAGTTAATTGGTTATTGATATATGTTCATTATTAGGGTATGATATTAACATAGTTGATTAAATTAAAGATTTTATATTTAGTTTTAAGGAAGCGTTATTTTTTAAAAAAGCTTTATGTAGATGAATTTTATTTTTAGAATAAATTATCTGAAAATACTATATTCTCAGAATATAATTTTTGTAAATAGCTGATGATTAGGGAATGGAGTAGTGAATTGACATTTTGATATAAAGAAATTAGAAAAGGTGGAAGGCTTGTGTTTACAAATAAAACTAATGAAAAATATTATAATAGAATATATTTCCGAGTAACAGCTGGAACGTTGGTTGTGGTAATGCTCTTAGTTGCCTTTCTTCAAGCAGGGACAATGGTGGTTATAGGTCGTAGTGAAGATAACTATAATACAGCTGAAAATTACTTAGTTGATAATACTGAATATGTTAATAAATCGCGACCATCAAGAATGATAGATTACATAGAGACATTCAACACAAAAGAGACTCTAGAGTATTATTATAAGCTAGCAGGTACACAAATTGCTAAGGAAAAATATGATTTAGCACTTGAAAGTATAGAAAAATGCATTGGATTGTACGAAAATGAGGGACAAGAGTTTTATATGGATCTTTTATTAAAGCGTGGATCTTTACAGGTTATGATTGGAGATTATGATGCGGCTCTTAAAAGTCTAGAAATAGCTCTGAATGAAGATTCTGAAGTGGCGGATATTTATTTAGTAAAAGCTCAAATATACTCAGAATTACAGGATATGGTTTTACTAGAGCAATGTTTACTTGCATATCTAGATTTAAAACCTGAAGATAATGATATTAGAGAACTTCTTGCTCAAATACAATTTAAAAAGGACGATTACCAAATTGCGGATCAACAGAATGATGAAAAACTAATAACAGATGTAGAGAGTGAAGTAGGGACAGCAACTACGATTTCTATAGCAGAAACAGAATATATAGAAGGTTTGAATGCTGTGAAAAATTCTAATTTTTTGACAGCGGAAGCCTACCTTACAAGTGCTATATTGAAAGATGATAGCTTTGAAGGTATATATTATTACAGAGGAGTTTGTAATATGTCGCTAGAGAAATATTTATTGGCAATAGAAGATTTGACCATCTCAATAGATAAAGAAGACATGCAACAAGCTAGTTATTATACTAGGGGAGTTTGTTTGCTGATGGATAATCAATACGAGAAAGGATTTTTAGACATTGAATATGCGTCTAATTTAAATGAAGATGAAGAAATTACAAAACAAGCACAATTGCTGATTGAGGAACTAGAAAAGGCTCAAATAAAGCAGGCGGTTAACCCTGAGGGGATAGAAAACGTAGAAGAAACCGCAAATCCAGAGGAAATAATAAAGCCGGAAGAAACAGTAATGCTAGAAGAGATAGAAGAACAACAAGATACAGAAAAGCCTGAAGAAAATGAAGATTACTTAAAAACTCCATTAATCGAAGTAACACTACCCTTGGAGACAGAGCAGAATTTAAATAATTGAATATAAATCAAATGAATTGTCCGTAAGATAAATCAATGTTGATATTTAAGAGAGGGTAGGTATTTTATGAATATTATAACACGGAATATACAATCTATTAGAAATAGGAAATTAATCTATATATTAAGTGCACTCATTGTTATTTTAATACTGTTTGGATTTCAGTCATTTGTAATGGGTGAAGAAGGAATTCCATCGGGTGAAGAAGTAACTCTATCCGATGAGGAAGGAGATCCATCGGGTGAAGAAGGAACTCCATCGGGTGAAGAAGGAACTCTATCGGATGAAGAAGGAGATCCATCGGGTGAAGAAGGAGATTCATCGGGTGAAGAAGGAGATCCATCGGGTGAAGAAGGAACTCCATCGGGTGAAGAAGTAACTCTATCGGATGAAGAAGGAACTCCATCGGGTGAAGAAGGAACTCCATCGGGTGAAGAAGGAATTTCATCGGGTGAAGAAGGAACTTCATCGGGTGAAGGAGAAGCCCCAGCGGATGAAACAGGAGCACTTAAATCAGGATCTAATGAAGATGAAATAAAGTCTATACCACAGATGGCAACTTTTGCGTTACTTAGTGAAGAAACTCCTTCTGAAGCTGATAAAACTACTTCAGAGTCAGTTGTTTTGGAATATGAAATTCCTGATGGCTCTGCTTATATAGTTGGAAGTGAAGAAACAATTTATGAAAACACTGTTGCTCAAAATGCAATTCAGCAGGCTCTTGATGCAGCTAAAGCTAATGCAGTAAGTAATGTAACAATTATTGTAAATAATGGTGTATATACTGGAGGCATAAATGTTATTATTCCAGAATCAACATCTGTAGACACAGATGAAGGATCCTCCGGTGTTGATAGTAAAGTACTATTTAAGATTATGGCACAGGATGCCTATACAACTGATGAGGATACAAATGAAAATACACCAAATGCAAATTCTGCTGGAGGAGTAGATGTACAGGGAGATTTAAACTTTGACGGTATGGATGTTTTAATAGCTGGAATTTATCTTTCCTTGAAAAACTCAATCAATGTAAATAATGCTGATGAGATTACATATTACGGAACAGCTGCAGATGATGAAATAGAATTAAATTTGAATAATGTAAAGAATAAAGCAGTCATTGATTCAGGGGATGGAAATGATGTCCTAGATATTTCTATAAAGCAAAGTCCAACTGTTAGTTTTGAGCTTGCAAAAAATATTGGTTTTGACGAGGATGGTAATTTAACAGAGGATGGAAATACCAAAATTGCTGCGGCAATTGATACGGCTTTTGATGTAACAGATGGAAGTAACAATAATTATCGACTTGAATCAATAATAGATTCAGGCAGTGGTGATGATAAGATTACAATTACCTTAATAAATAGTTCGGAAATCAATAATCAAGATGAAAATACTATAACAGGGATAAAATCAAACATAGATATTTCTGCCAATGATATTACAGTAAATGGAGGAACTGGTTCAGATGATGTTATTGTAAAAGGTAGCTTGGAATTTGGAACAGCTACTGTAACAAGTGGAGCAATTCAAAAAAAAGTAGCTAATCATATCGAAACAAAATTAGATCTTTCTGGTACAGAGATAAAAATAGATGGTGGCGATGGCGATGATCTTTTTAATATCGATACAACATCTGCTTTTAGCAGTTATCGTAAAGTAGATGTAACTGTAGAAGATTACTCTGGGTATGACAGAGTAAATCTCACAGGCAAACTAGAGAAATATGATGATAATACAAATAATATCAGTGGAGACTCTAGTGAAGTAGAAATGAGTGCTCTAGCTGAAATTACTTTTTTAAATGATTTAACTTCTATTTCTCAGTTTACAAAGGATATGACAGTAAGTATGACAAATGTTGAAGCGGTGACTGATGAGCTAGTTAATAAGAAGACAGTTAATATTGAAGATGTTTCATCTTCAAATATTGAATTTAAAAGTAGTTTTACTGATTATCTTATAGATGGTGATGTTGGAACTATAAACTATACTAATAATTCCGGTGCCGGCACTTTTTTAACTAATTTAATAATTAGTGGAAGTGATGTTACAACGGGAGATATTTATGCTCCTAATCTAAATATAATAATCTCAGGTCTAGACAGTTCTATTAATAAATCTAGCAGAGTGAATATTAATGGTGAGGTAACAGGAAAGAATATTTCCATCAAGTCTAAGAATACTGATAGTCATGCCTTAGAAATTATTAGCAATGACTTAAGTGACGAGGCTGATGATTATACTTTGGAGGCAAGCTTTTTCGATATAGTTAGTGATGCTGTAATAAATATAGCAAGCACTGGTAGTTTAAAATCTACACAAACTATAAGCCTTGAAGCTATTAGTCAACAGACTAAACCTCTGGTACCAACTTTAGAAGAGCTTACAGCAAAATTTGGGCCTGAGTACGAAAATACTTTAAACATAAATTTTGTGGCGGTTAAAGTTGGGAGCGCTTCTATTGATATTGAAGGTGCTATTGAGGCTTCGGCTATCCGTGCGGCTGCTAATTCTCTAGTTAATGTTTCTGCTATAAATGATAATTTAGCTGCTTTTGGAATGCCTTTGGCAGTGGGGGTTGTTGTTTCTAAAGCTAATATAAATGTTAGCGGTAATGCTTATATAAATGCCTTAGAAGGTGGAGTATTCCTAAAAGCTGATTCAGATGTTAACCTAGAAACTAATTCTGTTACAGGAATACTGCCCTTTGCTTTAGCAGTTTCAGCAGTGGTAAATGATTCCCATGTAAATATTAAAGGCGATTCTACATTAAATTCTGAGGGAGATATTATTGCTTGTGCGCAAGGCTGGACTAATATAGATAATTCAGCATCTGGACCTAGTGAAGAGAATACAAGTTCTAATTCATCTGGTGGTTTCTTTGCAATTTCAGTGGCAGTTCAAAATGTATCTGCCTCAATTAGTGAAAATGCTATGGCAGGCACTAGAGGAGATTTGAAAGTAGAATCTATTGCTCATGAACGTATTAAGAATAAAGCTACATCTAGTTCGGATGATGGTGAGACATCATTTACACTTAGCAATTTGATAGATAAAGTTAAGAGTTTAATGACTAGTTCTGCGACTAATATGGACCAAGAGAGTACAGATAATTCTGGGAGTTCAGCTCTTAATGGTGTTTCCTCTAGACTTGATAGTAGTGACTCCACTACGGGAAGTAATCCTACTGGAGTAAACAATCTTGTTGATAACGGCACATCAGGTGTTAATCAAGATACAAGTAGTTTTCAGTTAGTAGGTGCATTAGCTGTAACTTATGCAGAAAACACAAATAAAGCATTTATAGATACAACAGGAACGATAAATACAGAAGGGAACTTAAATGTATATGCTATAGGATCAATTTCAAATGAAACTATTGCAGATGGTTCTCCTATTAAGAGCACTGATTCAGATTCAACAAGTAATGAAGATTCTACAAGTGCTCTTGGTGTTGGTGTAGCTGTAGCAGTTGTTAATTATACTAATGAAGCATATATTAATGCAGCTTCAAATTTAGAGTCTAAAGGTCTTGAAATTGTAGCTAAAAGTATGAATATATCATCATCCGCAATTTCTAAGGCTGGTTTTACACAAGCGAATTTAGGACTTGCAGGAGCTTTAACAGTGCATGTTGTTAAAGCTAAAAATTCTGCAGAACTTAAGGAAGATATTTGTTTAGATGGTGGGAGATTAAATCTTGAAGCAGATGTTATTAGGAGTAACTTTGTTACTGTTGCTGATGCAGCAGGCACATCAAATAAAATTAGTGATAGTTCTTCTACAGGCTCAGTAGGAATAGGTGCAGGTATTGCAGTTGCAGTTATTGGAGTAGATACTTACGCAAAAATAGCAGATAGAGTTAATATAAGTTCTAAGGATGAAAAGCATTTAGATTCAATGAATATTATTGCATCCTATCTAGGAAGCGAAAAAATGATAGCTAGAGCAGGAGCGTCCGGAGGAACTGCAATTGTTCCGGTTTTAGCATTGGATATAACAGGGATATATGTTGGTGCTGATACGGGAAATAATACAAGTGCTAACAATATTGTATATGATGGAGATATAAATATTATTGCAAATAACCTTATGACAAGATCGATTACAGCGGATGCTGCTGCAGCAGGTAGTGGAGTTGGACTAGGAGGTTCATTTATAATAGATGTGATAAATGATACAGCAATCGCTAATTTAGGTCGTAGCTTCAAAGGCAAAAAAGTTAATCTAAGAGCTAAATCTATTAGTCGTCTTAATGCAAATGGGAAAGCAGGAACCTCAGGTTCAACTAGTAAAACAACATCCTCTGGTGACACAAGTGACCAAGATGGTGATGGCTCTAGCGGAGATTCGGGTGGAGATAGCGAAACGGGAGATCCTGACCCCGAGCCTGCCTCGGAGGACCCATATGATGGGATCTCAGATTTATTTGATGAAAATGGAAATACTACAAACCCAGAGGGAGAAGATAACAGCGAAGATTTTGCTGAATTATATAATGATGGAGAAGCTGATGCTATAGCTGATGCTAACACAGGTGCAGCTGTAGGTATGGCGGACGTGATAGGAACTAACAATGTTTCTGGTAATTCAGTAAATAGTTTGATTGAAAATAGACAAAAAGGAGAAACTCCTGAAGGAAGCATCCAAGTAGCAGCAACTTTTACTCTTAATATACAGAAAAATATTTCTAAAGCTATAATCGGAGATGGTATCGTTGTTGAGTCTGAAGACGAAATAATAATTTCAAGCGAGAATGATACAGATGCAGTTATTATGTCTGATGCATCTGCTACTGATTCTACTACTGGTGTTGGAGTAGCAGTTGCAATAAATATAGTAACATATGAGAATATTGCACTTGTTGGAGACTCTAGACTAATAGGTGAGAGCCTTATAATTACAGCAGATATAGATGAAAAAGTTGCCAAAGATATTTTAGAAGAAGTACTTGGTGAGCTTTTAGAAATTCTCGATGCTGAAGATTTGGCTAATGATGTTCTTACTGAATTAGAAGGCGAAGACACTACTATTAAGGCATATATTGAAAAATTAATTAATGATAGAGGCATTATTTTAGCAGAAGACGTTAATTTAGAAGATATTAGTCAAACACTAGCTGCAACAATTGCAGAACGATTAAAATCATTGTTGGCTGGTACTGATATTACGGATAGTATAGATGAAGATTTTCAAGTAGTAGTTGAAGAGACTCTTATTCATATTGTTGATGGGCTTGTGGATACTAATGTATTGTTTAATATAATAAAAAGTGATAGTTCTAGTATTAGCACAATTTTGGAAAATTTAAAGGATCCTGTTAAACGTAATGAAATAATAGCACTTACAGTAAAAGCTGTTGCAGCTATTTTAGGAAGCAATGATGAACTCGATGGTATAGGACATAAAATCTCTACATCAACAGTTTCTGGCGTAGGGGCATCAAATGTCGGTGTAGCAGGTTCAGCAGCTATTTCAGTAGTATATGGTGCGACCAAAGCTGTGATTACAGATAGATCTGAACTTATTATTGGCGAAGATATAAATATTAGCGGTGATATTGTTATTAATGCCGATGGCGCACAGAAAATATATACTACTGCAAGTTCCTCAGCTGATGACAAGGGGAGAGCAGATAAAAACAAAACTGCGACATCAGGTAGTACAAGTAATAATAATGGAGCAATAGAAACTGAAAATACAAATGATGAGGATGATAAAGAAGGTAAATCAGTAGGAGTAGGTGCAGCTTTTGCAATAAGTATTTCTGATTTTACTGTTTATGCAGGAATTGGGGAATATCGTAATGTAAATGCTGGTAACATAAGTATTTCAGCATTAGCTCGAAATGATCTTGACACTATTAGTGTTTCTGGATCAGATCCACTTGCTCGTAGCACTAATACTGATGGAGATACTGAAGCTAAGGATATTTCTGTAGATGCATCTGTATCGGTTAGCTTGATTCAAAATGATGTTAAAGCATACGTAGGTCAAGGTTGCAAAGTTTTAACTACTGCAAATGAGGATACAGTAGAAACTGATATATCAGGAGAAAAAGTGAATTTTTTCTTGTATGCTAAACAAAGAGGCGATACCTTAACTAATGCTAGCGGATTTTCTGTGGGAGATGCTAGTTCTGTAGGCGCAGCAGTTGCTGTTAATATAGCTATATCATCAGTTGTTGCAAGTTTTGAAGGACAGGGAGAGATAGCAGGAAAAGCTAGACTAATTGCTGTAACTTATAATGAAGATGATGCTAATGCTCTAGCTGTAGCTATGGGAGCAGATGTTGATCGTTATCTTTCAAAATTCCGTGATGCTCAGAATCTTAAAATAAATAAAGATGAAGGAACAACTACTAGTGAAGGTGGCAATAAAACATCATCACTTATAAGTAATAAACTTACAAGTACGGGAGATGAAAATGGCTCAGAAGTTAGCTCTACTTTGCCAGTGTCTACTAACGCTTTACATGCACAAAATGCTTCAACGACTTCAACTAACGAAGCATCTTCATCAGCTAATAATGATGCTATGGGCAGTATTATAAGTGAAACTGAAACGGATAGCAGTCCAGATATTGGTGAAACAATTACCAATGGGCTTTCAGGCGAAAATAATGATGAAGAACAAAAGAAAGATATGAAAGTTCACATAGCGGCAGCTGTTGGAGTTAATGTTACATTGCATAATGCATTGACTACTATTAATGGTTTTCTTTCTGCTAAAAATATAGAAGCACTAACAGTAAACAATGGAAACTTTTCTACAGTTGGAACTGGTGTAGCTGCTACACTGATGGAAAATAGTAATTCTATCGGTGTTGGTGTTGCAGTTTCTGTAAATAAAAATACATCTAGGGTTGTTATTGATGGTGAACTAAATGCAACTGATGGAAATATAATTGTAAGTACTGAACTCACTCAGAATATGGACGGTGCTTACCGTGGTAAATATGGAGCGTTAGGTATTTCAGGTAGTGTTTCTGGTTCTGGTGGAAAAGCTGGAGTTGCAGGTTCATTAGCTATAGTTATTGCAGGAGGAGAAAGTAGCATTACAGTTGTTGATTCTTCTAGACTTACAGCTGTAAATGGTGATATAGAACTCCAAGCTACTGATAAATCTAAACTTTCAGCATCTGCTATGGCAGCAGTTCTTTCAAAAGGTGTAACTTTTGGTGTCGGTGCAGCTTTTGCACTTCTTTATGCAGAGAATAAAGTTTTGGCAATCTTGGGAGATGACGTTGAAGTTACAGCGAAGTCTTTCACGATGAACGCTGAAAAAATGCCGGTAACAATTAAGGATTGGGGATTGCCTTTTGTAGGTTCTGATCTTTTTACAGCAGATGCTGAAGATGGTAGTGAAGGAGTCATAAATGTTACAACTACAGGCGAAGGAAAAGATAAATTTGCAGTTACTATGAATGTAGAAGCGGAAGATTTAGTAGATATAGCCCAGCTTACTAGTTTTTTAGGTAGTGTAAACTATTATTCATCTGCTACAGCAGGTACTATTGTAGGTGGAAAAGATAGTAAGCTAGCAATGGCTGGTTCAGTATCAATGTTATTCCAAAACAGTGAAACTAGATCAATTATAGGGGATAGAGCAGTAATAACTATTACAGATGGAAATCTTGATATAAATGCTTTATCAAATAATAATGCTCGCGTTATTGGTGGTGCTATTTCAGTTTCTGCAGCACAATTTGGGATTGGATTAAATGTAGCAATAATAACTAATAAGGATATCGTTACAGCGTCCATTGGAGAATATGGAGCGATAGAAGTTACAAATGGCGATATTAATATCTCTGCAATATCAGACTCTGATTTGTGGTCTATTACAGTAGCTGCAGCAATAAAAGCATCGGGAGGAGGTTCTTCTTCTGGGGCAACGATAGGTGGAGGACTTACAGTTATTGTATCTAACAATGAAGTATCAGCAAAAGTTGATGATTATTCTCTTATAAATGTAAGTGGTAATATTGATGTTATTGCAGATAATAATGCTTATCTATTATTAGTTTCAGCATCAGTTGCGGTAGATGCAAGTGGAGGTTCGGGTGTCGCAGGTGGTGGTACCGTAGCAGTTATAGTAACTGGTAATAAAGCTCAAGCTTCATTAGGAAACAATGTGGAAATTAATAGTGGTGGAAGAGTAAGTATTGCTTCATTAAATAAAGATACGTTAATAAGTATTTTAGCATCTGCATCTGGATCTTCTGGCTCGACCCACGCAGTTGCTGGAACACTTAATGTAATAGTTACAAATTCTAAAAGTCAAGCATTAGTAGGAGATTATGCAAAGATAACTGCTAAAAATGATATTATCATTAAAGCAGAAAACCAATCTAAGCTAGTAAATGTTTTGGTAGGAATTGCAATTTCAGCAGGTTCAGGTGCAGCTGGAGGAGCTACTATTAATGTTAATGTAATTAATAGTACAACTGAGGCTAAAATAGGCAAAGATGCAAAGATTGTTTCTAGAAATGGTAGCGTAATAGTTCAGTCAGGTGCAGAGGATTGGACATTGGTTATCACAGCAGCTGGAGGTATTTCAGCATCTGGAACAGCTATAAGTGGAAATATTCAAGTTACCGTAGCACAAAGTAAAATACTCTCATCAATAGGTGATGGAACTATAGTCAGAGCATTCGATTCTGTGGGAATTATTGCAGATCAAAAGAGTAATGTATATCTTACAGCTGCTAATGCTTCAATTTCAGGAGGAACAGGAGTAGGTGCAACAATTATAGTCGGTATTCTGCGAAATGAGGTTAATGCAAGTGCTGGGAATAATGCAGATATAATTGCTTATGCACTTGCTGTGGGAAGCAATACAGGAATATTAACATCTAATCGTGAAACTAGACGAAAGGGAATTGTAGTTAGTGCTTTAGCTTCAGAAGAAATATTAATGTTAGGAATTGGAGCTAGTGGTGCATCTTCTACTGCAGTGTCAGGTGTTATTGATACTATGGTAGTTATAAATAAGGTAAATGCAAATGTGGGTAATAATGCTAGAATGCAAGCTGGAACAAGTATAATAGATGATATAGATGAAGATGGTTCTGAAGATGGAAAGTCTTCTCAAGGAGATATAGATGTTGAGGCCGGTGATTCGTCGAGTATATACAATTTTGGTGGTTCTGTAGCTATATCTGGCTCAACAGGAGTAGGAGCAACAGTACTAACACTAGTATTTGATAAAGATATAAAAGCTAGTATTGGCACAGGTGGGGAAACTATAGCGACTGGTAATATTACAGTTAAGGCTAACGCTGAAGATGATTTGTTTTTAGTAGCTATTAGTTTTGCTGGTTCAGGTAGTACTGCTGTTGGACTTGGTGCGAGTGTACTAGTATTTATGAATAGTGTTTTAGCTGAATTAGATGGCAATGTTCAAGCAGGTGGTAATATATATGTTACAGCTACTAGCGATGAATTCTTGCTAAATATAGCAGCTTCTCTCGCAGGAAGTGGTTCAGTTGCTGTAGGTGGGGCAGCTGTAGTTACTTACTTTACAGGTGAAACCATTGCGAAAGTAATTGAAGATACGGTAGTTCAAGCTGATGGAAATATCACTATCCAAGCAAATTCTATAGAATTTATAACTGCAGATGTTGTTGGTTTGTCTGGTAGTGGAACTGCTGCAGTTTCTGGAGCAGTTGATGTAGTTATTACTAAAGTTAAAACACAGGCTTACACTGAGAGCGGAGTTTCAATCAAAGCGGGAAGCTTGAGTATTGAAGCAATAGATAGTTATGATTTTGTTGGAATAGCAGTTTCAGCTGCTGTATCAGGAACTGCTGGAGTCGGAGTGACAGCAATGGTTACAGTTGCAGGAAATACTATTACTGCTTATATCGGTGAGAATAATATAATTACAACTACCTCTGGCGATGTGATAGTATTTGCCAAATCTAATAGAGATTTTAAAATGTATGCAGGAACTATAGCTGGTGGTGGGTCAGCTGGTGTTGGAGTGACCTTAATGGTTGCAGTTATAGGTGGTATGCTTACACAAGATGCTTCAGATTCATTGTCTGAGAATTTTGACCCTAACGCAGTGATGGATGATCAATCAAAAAATTCTCCAGGAGTAACTAGTTCATACTATAGTGAATACAATGGAGATAGATTGGCAAGTAATCTAGAAGGTGACGGTAGCAGCGTTAAAAACAATTCTATTGGTCATGAAGAATATGTATATGAAAAAGATAGTAATGGTAATTTAGTCAAAGTACAAAAGATAGATTCTAACGGCGTCCCTATGATTGATGTAAATGGCGATCCTATTTATGAAACTCAAATGGTATTTGATGGGGAAACTGGTTATCGTGACGGTAGTTTTGATGAAGAATATAAAGAAGGAGATACACCAGGTGAAGATTTTACTCCAAATGAAAGTAGCAATCAAGATTTAGAGGATGCTAGCAATTTGGGGCAGACTCAGCCATCTTATAATTCAAAAGATGCTACAATGGCTTATATTGCTAAAAATACAGTGGTAATAAGTGCGAAAGATATATCTGTTGAAGCTAATGACAATGTAACTGCAGATTTGGTAACTGCGACTATTGCAGTTGGAGGATACGCTGGAGTTGGAGTCGGTATAGCAACAGCTGTAATGTTCTCTAATGTATTAGCGTATGTGGAAGATAACTCAGTACTTTCTGCTGAAGGCGATATTACAGTTTATGCAAGAGGAGGTTCTACACCAGTTGGTCTAGGTGCTGAAATAAATGCTGCACTAAAAAAAGCAATAGGAGAAAATAGTGATAGTGTAACAGTAGTAGACTTGACTATTCGTGCGATATCAGTTACGGGAGCAGGGGGCTTAGTAGGTGTTGGAGTGGCAGCAGGTGTTGTATCTCTTAATTCTAATATCAAAGCTTATATAGGGGGAGATGTAGTAAAAGCAAGTACAGTTACTGTAAAAGCAGAAAGTGACTATCCACAAGTTATAGCCGCAACTCTTACTGCCGCAGGCGGTTTAGTAGGTGTTGGAGTGTCAGTAGCAACAGTTGCATTTAATGGAACTGTTGTATCTGGAATAGTTGGAGACGCAGAGGTTGGAATGTCTAACGAATCGGGCAATATTGTAGGGGATGTAAATGTTCTTTCTGTTGCGAAAACAGATGCGACGACATTAGCAGCTGCTATTTCAGGGGCTGGGTTTGCGGTTAATGGAGCTATTTCTTTAGCAGTTAATTTTAGTCAAATTGAAACATTTATTGGTCAGGGCGTTAATCTTAAATCTAATGGTGAGGTTAATGTTGAGGCAAGAGTTGATACAAAAGCCAATACTTATATAGTAGGAGCAGCAATCGGTGGTGTAGCAGTAGGAGTTTCAGCTTCAATTGCAATCCTAGACCCAACGATATTAACTTATATAGGGACTACACCTTATAAAACAAGTGCAACAATGGGGGCAGAAATTGGAAAAATAGGTAGTATTGAAGCAGCTAATGTCAGTGTTCTAAATGATATTAAAACTAGTGCAACTAGTATAGTTCTTTCAGTCTCTGGAGGTGTATCATTTGTAGCTAATGGTAATGTTTTATTAGTATTTAATAATACACTTGCTTATGCAGCAATAAATCAAATGTATGTTACAGCTGAAAATATTAGTATAGATGCTTTTATGAATTCAAATGCTACATCAGAATTAGCTGCAGCAACAGTGGGTGGAATAGCAGTTGGAGTAACAGTCAGTTATGTTAACTTAGCTTCAACAAATGTTGCAATAATAGATACCACAGGAGTTACAGTAGAAGCTAATAATATTAATATTCATGCAGGTAGAGATATTGATGGAAACAGAAATTCTTCTATAGCGGAATCTATAGCTGTATCAGCTTCAGTAGGGGCAACAGCGGTGAATATTAATGCAGCAATTGCAGATAATAATACTAAGAACAATGCACAAATAATAGGAAACGGTAACTTGATTGCAAATAACATACTTAATGTAGGAGCAAACGGAAAAGCTACTGCCAAAGCAGAAGTAATCGGAATAACTGCTGGTGGAACTAGTATTGCAGCTTCTATAGCAGTTGCCCTTCTTAGAAGTCAACAGATTGCAATGATTGATGGAAGCAATATAAAAGCTGGATCATTAAATGTTATATCTAATTTAAATAATAACCTTACAGAAGAAAGTAGTATTGCGAAATTAATTACAGGCTCAGGTGGACTTATTACTATTACTGCGAATGTTGCAGTAGCTTATGGTCGATCTAGTAGTATTGCTTTAATAAATGGGAATAGCGTAGATGTTACAGGTGGAAATATTACGGTTGGTAGTTATGGAAATGCTAAAGTGCTTTCCGAAATTACTAATTTAACGTTAAGCGTAATTGCCGCGGGCGTTATGGTAGGGGTAGCATATTCCCAGGCAACATTTGAATCAGTTCTTAATATTCCAGAAAATAGTCTAGTAACAGCAAGCTTAGTAAATGTAGAGACTATCTATACGGCTAATGCAATTACAGATGTGACACCTTCAGCAGGTGGTGTTCAAGCTTCATTCGCATCAGTAGGTGTTAATCTTGCACTAGCAAATGCGGACTCTAAAGCAATCGCTTCAATAAAAGGATTAGGAACACTTAACACTGGTTCGGCTCTAGTTAATGCAGATGGGACAGCAACTGCAAATGCAATTACTAAAGCACCATCTATTTCTGTTAACGTTGTAAATGTTGTTTCCAATACAGTAGTCGCATTATTAAGTGCTAGTCAAAAAGCTTTTATTGATGGTGTTACCATTATTACAAATGGTGATATTTCGGTAAAATCTACACTTAATGATGAAAATGACGACGGTGCGCTTGCTAAATTAGGTAGCAATTTTGATAAAATACCTGAGTCTGTGGATATTAGTGGATTTAGTATTAAGGTAAATGTTGGCGTAGCGACTGCAGATGCAACTAATTATGCATATATAGTTGGTTCAAATATGGGAACAGAAGGGGCTTCAATAGAAAAATTAACAGTGGAAACACTTGGTAATAGTTATGCAGATGCTGAAATTGTTAAGTCAGCACTTAGTCTTGGATTGATTTCAATAGGATTAACAGTTCTTAAGGCTCAAGCAAAAGGTGATTTCAAAGCATATATAGATACAACAGGAAGCAAGAAGATTTATGCAGCTTCTGTTACGGTAGATAACCAGTATATATCATTAGCTCAAGCAGAAACAACTCAAGCTACAGGCGGGGTTAGTGTAGCACTTGCAGATATCGAAGGCAATATTGCTCTAGCTAAGGTAACAACTGTGGCTGAAGCGTATATTAAAGGAAATGGAACTATTGAAACTACTGATGCTCTTACTGTAAATGTAGCAGGTACGGCTACTGCAAATGTTGGAATAGTAACACCTCAAGTTAGTTATAGTGGAATCAAAATAGCACTCAACTTGCTTACTGCTATTCTTGAAGCTAAGCAAAAAGCTTATATGGATAGTGTTATAGTAAATGCTAGAAGTATAGATGTAAAATCAACATTAAATAATGGAGAGAATGAGGGAGCAGTTGCGATATTGGGTAGTAGTGCTAATGGAATTAGTGCAGATGTAGCACTTATAGGTGGGGAAGTGCATACGGTTATTGCAACAGCTAATAATACAAATTATGCATATATAAATGGTGTAGATATAACAGCTGCTGGCAAGATAGCAGTACAGAGTATAGCTAAATCCTATGCTAATGCAAAAGTGAATTCATCAGCCATTAGTGCTGGGCTTGTTAGTTTAGGTATTACTCTTATGACAGCGGATGCAAAAGGAAATTTCAAAGCTTATATTGATAATTCAACTATAAATAGTGGAACCTTAGAAGTAGAAAACACTTATATATCTACTGCCAATGCAGTTGCGACACAGCCAATATTAGGTGTTGGTCTTGTTTCAGTAGATGTCAATTATGCAAATGCTAACGCCTCAACTATAGCAGAGGCTTATATTAACAACAGCAATGTAACGTTGCCAGGTGGAAATGTTAAAGTTGGAACAGAAGGTATAATAGACGCAGAGGCCATTGTTTCGACACCTGTGATTAGTGTAAGTGGCGTAAAAGTTGCTGTTAGCTTGGCAGAAGCCATTTTAAGTGCTAAACAAAGTGCCTATATTTCTGGTGGAAAGATTATAACGACTGGAACAGTAGATGTTTACTCTTGGCAAAATAAAGATAAAACTACCCCTGGAGCATTAGCTTCTCTTGGGGGAACGGGCGGTGCGAATGCAAGTCTAGTAGGTGGGTCAGCAAATATTGCTAATGCAACAGCCAATGCTAGTAATAAAGCCTTTGTGAATGGAACAAGTTTTGGTAGTATTGATCAAAAAAATGGTGATCTTAACATCGCAGCCAAAGCTAACTCTTATGCAAAAGCAGGATTTATGAATGACCTTATTAGCCTTAGTGGAGCTAGTCTAGGTATTCTTACAATGACAGCAAATGCACAAGGAATTTTCGAATCTTATCTTGAAAGCACAGGTGCAGAAATATTTGTAAATGATATATATATAAATAATAATTATAAAGCTACTTCAATAGCTAAATCAACACAACCAGGAGGGGGGGGAAGTGTAAATTTAGTTACGGGACAGGTTAATTTTGCTAAGTCTAATACAACAACAGTTGCTAATGCATATATTATTGGTAGTGGTCAGGTTTATGCTAATGGTATTGAAATCATCGTAAATGGAGAAGAAAGCAGTGCAAACGCAGATATTGATGCTGCGAAGATAAGTATTAGTGGAGCTAAGATTGCTGCAAATGTTGCAATAGCTAATATGAAAATCTTCCAAAATGCTTATATTGCAGGATCGGGGACAGTATCAGCAACAGGAGTCGTATCAGTATTATCAATATTAAAGGATACAAGCTCTTTTGCTGAAGCTGGTGCTAATGGAGGAACGGGAGTATCGTTGTACAATGCCGAAGTAAATATGACTAAGGCAGAATCTTCTGCTAAAGTTAATGCTTATATACAGGGTAATGTTATTATTGTAACTGAAGGCAATGTAAATGTAGGAGCAGAGTTAGGAGGAACAGTAATTTCAAGATCACAAGCTCCTGAAACTACTGTTAGTTTGTATAGTCTAGGAGTTGTAGATGTTATTGCATCTTTTACACAAGATATAGTTGGAGCTTGGATTGGTGGTAATGCTAATGTAACAGGAGATAATATTAGTGTAATTGCGAATGCCAATGGTGTAGCTACTGCAATTGCAGAACAGCCAAATACTTCTGTAAGCGGTGCAAATTTAGATGTTATTAGTGCAGAAGCAAAAGTAGGAACAAGAAATGTTAAAGCATCTATCGGAAGCAATGCAACTATTGAATCAATAGGAACAGATGAGGATGATGGTGTTAATATAGCAGCAGCATCTGAGACAACTCTTAGAGCATACAGTAACCATGGCACTAGTATAAGTTTAGTTGGAGTGGGTAAGTATACAATAAAAACATATGTTGGAACTCATAGCACAATAGCTGAAGTAAATGGCACAGTAATTTCCAAGAAAAATATTTGGGTAAGTGCAGATGATAAAATAACTACTTCAGCATATACATCAGCCACTAATGCAGGCTTAGTTAGTGTTGGTAAATCAACAGCATCAAGCATAGTTAACAATCAGAAAGGTGAAGTTTTAGTAGGAAGCGGAGCGGTTTTAGAGGCGCTAGAAGGCATCAATATTCTTGCTTCAACTAAATCTGACCTAAGTGCGATTGTAAATGCAAATGGAGTTGCTCTAGGTGACTTTGGAGCTGTTTATGCTGAAACAAAGCTTAATAATCGTAATACGAGGGTTATAGTCGGAGATGGCGCTAAAATAGTTTCTAGATATGGAGACATAAGTATCTATTCTTTAGCGGATATTGCAAAACAAGTAGCTAAAGCCACTATGGGTGGAGCAGGTATTGTTAGTGGTGGTGATGGACCAGAATCATATTCCTATATAAATACTAATACAGCAGTTGATATAGGAAATGGAGTTGAAATTACAGCTCTATTTGGAGATTTAGGAATAACTGCTACTAGTAAAAACGATATATTCTCTTATGCTTATCGACATATGGGTACTTTAGCAGGGAATAATCAGAGCAAAGCTGCCATTACAGCCTCTGAAAATACGATAGTAACAATAGGTGGGAATGGAACACAGAGCTACTTAAACAGTAGAAATACAGATATAAATGCTTTTCTTGAACAGAAACTACATGCATACGCTGTATCCTATACTATTTCTGCTGCTTCTTTAACCAATGCAAAATCATATATAAATTTGAATGATATTACAAAAATTAGTATTAATAATGCATTTGTAGGGGGAATAGATAGTTTAAGTATAGATGCAGTTGTTGTTGATATGTATTTACATTCTGAAAGTTATTCGGAAATTGTAGGTCTTACTGGTAAAGTTTATGCTACGTCTTCTGCCACAGGTAGCAGTGATGCAGCAGTTACAGTGGCTAGTGTAGCTAGTCTAGCAAGTCAAGCTATTAGCATAAGAGCTGAATCCCCATTGATAACTGATCAAGTTGTATTTAGAGATGCTACTGCTAAGGGAAATACAGTTGTAAACTATGTCTGGAAGACTGTTCAAAGAGTTGTCGAAAAAGTAGTCAAAGTGGTAAGTAAAATTCCAATTATAGGTTGGATTGTAAAATGGGTAACAAAAAAAGTTACTGAATGGGTAGATGTGTTGGTAGAAGAAATTCTTTACTCCGATGCAGAGATATATCGTGAAGGAAGCGTAAATTCAAGCGGTAAAGTAGATATTAATGGGAATATTCATTTAGGAGGTGCCGCTGCTGGTATGTTCATAGAAATTAAAGAAGACGGGACATTTATTTATTCTGGTCTCGAAGATGAGTATTCTCTAACAGGCTTTCAAGCGGATAATAAAATTACACTAGGCAAATTATATAATGAGGATTTAGGGTCATTAATAATCAATACATCTAGCTCAAATGGGATCAAAGGGAATATCTCAGTATTTAATAACAATTATTTACCGAATATAGTGATTAATAACTTATCAGCATTAAATCTAATAATAGGAGAAGTAATTGCTACAAACGGACAATTAGGTTCACCTTCCTTGAATATAGGAGGAGTTAAATTTGTATTGGATACAGAAATTCCAAATCTTAAAGTAGAATCTCAAAAAGAAACTGACCTTACTTTTGGGAAAAGTGTTGATATTGGTGATGGTAATGTCAATATAAAAATGAACGGTGGAGATTTAAATACAGCAACCAATGATGGCCAAGGAAGTCCTGCAGCAATTTGGGCTAATAGACTTATGGTTGAAGGGGCAGGAAATGTTGGGACAGAAGAAAATCGTTTCAAGGCATATATATTAGAAATACCAGAAATTGGTGGGACTCAAGGAATTATCAATACAATGGAAGCCAGACCAACATATATTTCATTGGTTGCAGCTAAAGATATTTATGCAGCTTTAAATCATATAATAGCTTATGTTGGTTCAGCGGATAGTACAGTCAACCCAGTCCTTGTTATTGATAAAATTATTGCTGGTGGTATAGCAGATTTACACATATTTTCTCCACAAAGCTTATTATATGAAGATTATGTGGATTTAGATGAGTCAATCGAAGTGACAACACCAGGTAGAAGAGACACACTTGTGTTGTTAAAACCAGAAAACTCAACAGATGAAATAATAATTCTGGATTGGAAGGGCGAAGATACAAGATATAAACTTATGCCGAATGGAATGCTTAAGATAGATGAGGGAATAAAAATAAATGGCTCAGATTATTATATAGGAGATTCAGAAACAACCAATGATGATGGTGTTACAGAAAAAATAGCCCACTACTATTTACCAAGTGGGGATATAGTTGCAGTAAACAGAGTTACAGGTGATATTGTAAATGTAATTACAATTGATGGTAGAATTTATAATTTGGGTGACATTACCTTTATTAGTGATAGTGATTCGGTAAAAGATATAATCAAGTTTAAGCAGGAAAATTTTAACGTAGTATATGTATACAATACAGACGGAAGCTTTAAAGATATGAATATTGAAATAACTGAAGAAAATCTAGAAAATGGTGGGGTTACAATTTATGTTGAAACAGAGCCAGGGGAATTTGGTTGGACTTTACCTGATGGTGCAAGAGTTTACTACAAGAATGCTTTTCTTGAAGATGGAAGTGAAGTTAAGCCTATCTTCTTAGGAATGAATGGAGGAAACTATTTATATCTTCTTGAACCATTATGGAAAGAACGCGATTTTTACCATGTGGTTGAATTCAATAAAGTTGATGAAGAAAATATATTTGTTGCTGCATATTCATATACCAAGGAAGAACTTCTTAACAAAACAGTTATGGAAATAGGAAAAGGAATGGGATTGTCAGATGCTAAATCTGCTGCTCAAGAAATCTTAGACAACTATGATAAAGATTCTTTTACAAAAGAAAGTACTCCATTAAGTATTGTTACTGAAGTTCAAGCAGCATTGGAAAGCGTGCTTACAGATGATTGGAAATTTACTTTAACTACTGAATTTAGTACAAAAGAGATTACAGAAATAGAAGAAGATAAAGCTGAAAAAACAAAAACTATTATCGATAAAATAAAAATTACGATCAACTTAAAAGAAGCTGTAGCTGTTGGAGAAACTCCAGTAACTGAACAGCTTGATAGAACTATCGATGTTTCATCTAAAGAATTAGAAACAGCATTAACTGAGTCTGAACTTAGTGCCTCAACTGGCTCAATCGTAGGAACTAAAACAGAAGAGATAGTAGAAGGAGTTATATACGATAAAGATGTCATAGGAGATAGAAGCGGTAGCATCTTTATAAGCAAAATTGATGATGCAATTCAGAGTATTAGTGTGAAAAATGGAGCCTTCTATTTTGACTTAGAATATAGTACTGACCATAATGCCTATGTAGTTGAAAATATGGAACTTGGGCTCAACATCTTTAAAAATGATCGATATGAAGAACTTCTTGGCAAGTATTTTGTACTAAGCTCTGATGAAGATGATAAAACACAAATTTCAGTATACAAAGTAAATAAGTCTGGTTCAGGAGTTATTACTAAGGAGGTTACTGACGATGTAACAACTTATTTCTTAAATGGAGGGTATCATGTTGTAAGTGGGGGTTATCTATTTGTTGATGATTTTAATGTAACTGATGCAAATGAGGGAATTCTTTATCTTAATGACAGAGCAGTAGTTGTCAATCCAGATGGGAATATTTATCCAGTAGCTATTGAAGGGAATGACACTGAAGGAGATATGTATGAAGAGACAATTTCTTTTTCTCCTAATATGTCTCAGAAAATAGATGAATTTGGCAATCCAGTTTACTCAGTAATTCAGTACAAGTATTTAGATCCAGATGACAATCTAATTAAGTATTTTATGAGTAGTGGGCCAGGTGATGCAACATATGATGAGATTTATAATAAAGTTGAGGCAGGAGGATACCATTATTCTAGAACCTTAACTGTAGCTATAAAAGAAACAGAAAAAGATGGTGTAGTGTACTATAGTTTTAACTATGATACAAGTAGTGTACCTGTTTATGATATGAGAGTTCCTAAAACAAACGCAAGTGGCGAAATACTCTATAGCAAGTTTAATATTTTATCAGGTAAGTACGAAGTTGGCGAATTTACAGAGAATCAATCAGATTGGTTTTACAAGTACGAGGTTATTTACAGAGATGTTGAAGCTTTAAATATTATTAGACCTGTCCAAGGTGGATTTACAGTAACCTATACAGATTCAACTACATTTGAGATTCCAAAGGATAAAAAAGGATATGGAATTATTAGCAAATATCTGAGAATACAGGTTGTAGATAGCATTGATTTTAGTATAGGAACAGTATTGTATGTAGACGACAATAATAACATCACAGGTTTTTATACTGAAGATGGAAGCTTCCAGAATTATAAACAAGGTACTTTTTACACACCAGACGACAACGATGATCAAGAAATATTTACTCTTTATCAAGGTGAGGGAACAGGTGAAAATGTAGAATTGTTAGCTGAGTTTAGTGCAGGAAGTCAGACTATGATGCATGAGGTTATGACAGGCCTTTATATGGGAGTTCCTGATGAAAGTATTAATTCGACAAATAGTTTTTATAATAATGCAGATTATTTTGCTACAGATACTGAAGGAAATTTAGTTATGCTAGAAAAAGAGGTCCTTGATGCTTATGTTTCTAAAGATTCATTAGACAAGCAATTTGACGGTGCATCTATATTAGGAATTAATGATTTAAATGACAACTTATTACTTCGAATACTTGAAATTGAGGATAGAATTATACTCTTATTTGATGATAATACTTGGATAGATTCTTTAGGAATTACAGGATTTATTCCTAGACAAGTTGATAGAACGATAAAAACTTACATTGGTAATTCTCAGGTGAAGCTTAATACCGTGTCTGCTGACAATGTTAGAATTAGTTTCTCTGGAGAGAATACTAGCTTAACAGGAGATGCAGGAAGTGTGAATATCACCTCTGACAATGTTTTAATAGTTGCAGAAGAAAGCGGTAATATATACTCCAAGGATAATCCATTAAGAATAGCACCGAAGCTTTCAGACACAGTAAATCTAAAGCTAATAAAAACTTCAGTTGGTGGAGCTTATGATGCTAGTGCTTATGTGGTATCATCAGGGATAGGAAATAATGTTAATCTTCATGATACAGATATAGCTAACATAGGTTTCTTAGATTTAACTGTGGTTGGGGGAAATGCGGATATAAATAATGTTGGAGTAGAAAATGGTGGGGAAGTTAATGTTAATATTGGCAGAGGTAATTCCACTATAAATACCTTAGATGTCTCAGGTGAAATGATTCTTATTGTTGATGAAGGTAATGTTAATATGAACCTAGTAGATGTCAGCTCAACTGGTAATCTTAGTATCACTTCAGGTTTGGGAGATGTTGTCGTAGACAATGTAACTTCAGACAATACCTTACAGATTAAAACATCCGATGGTAATCTATTAATGAAAGACGAGGATTCACTATTTACAATAGGTGAAAATTCTACTGCAAATAGTGGTGACACTTGGCTATATGTTGGAGGAGATATTGGAAGCAGAGATCTTAAATTTAAAGTAGATATAAAAGTTAATAAAGCTGGAGAGATACAATCACTCAATATAATAAATGTAGTTAACACCTATCTTGAGCAAGAAACAGGAATCTCTAATATAGATGGGGATTTGCCAACTGAGGGAAGAGATGAAGATGGAACTACAGAAGATCATGACCAAGCAGCGAATGATATGGCAGATAAAGATGAAGTTGTAAATGTTATAATGCCAGCTCAAACGGCGGAAGAAATAGCTGAACAACTGCAGAATGGAAAGTTGACATCAGATCAGTTGATGGCATTTATTAGTGGTGTATTGACTGGAGTTGAGATAAAAGCATTGTTAAAAATTAGTGATGCGGATGTTGAAGCATTAATCCTATTATTAGATTCACTTGATCTTCAAGGTCTAACAGAATTAGTAAATGATTTAAGCTTAGGAGTAGCAGAATTAGAGGAAGAACTTGATTTAACAATTCTTGAAGGCGATGACATAGAGAAAATTAATGAACTGGCTGTTAAACTAGGATTAGCTGAGGGCGCAACTAAAGATGATATCCTTGCTAAACTTAGAGTAGAGCTTGGACTAGCAGGAGATGCGAATCTTAATGTGATAAACAATAGCTATAAAGACCAATACGCAGGATTGATGATTGAATACAAAGAAGATGTTATAAGTAGCTATAGAACTAGTATAGAAAATAAACTAAATGCAGATAGTGCTTTATCAGATGAAGATATTAAATATCTGATTAACCAAGGAATAAGTGAAGAGGCAGCTGTTATAGCAGCACTTTTAGCAGAGGCAATAAAATCAGAAAAGACAACTGATGTACAAGCAACAGACGCTGAGGGGGAATTAATCTTTATAGAAGATGTTGATGAAAATGGGAATTCTATTCAAATTCCAGTTTATGTAATGGAAAGCAGAATACTAGATGACGATTTATTTAAAGCTTATTGGGATTCAATTACAGAAGAACAAAAGTTAATTTTGATAGAAGCAGCTTGGGAACTTACAAATTATCCTGAGCCAGAAGAAAATCAAAACATACACAGGGAATTAATTTTGAAGATAGGCGAATCAACTGGAAATAGTAGTATCTATAATATGGGTGATATTATTGTAACTCAAGATACAGGAATATTTACATCTGAAGAACTTATTTCAGAATATGGAGATGTGGACTTAAGTAGCTCTGGTATAAATGGAGTTCAAGGGAAAACTAATGTTTCAGGTGAAAACATATATCTTAACGCAAGAACTGGAGACATAAGAGGTCTAAATGTAGAAGAAAAATCTTGGCCAATGACCACAATTTCTAATATTACAGATAAAGATAAAAGCAATGAGAATTTCGGTTCGACAGGAGGAAAGACTTGGATATTGATTCGTAATCCGATTAGTAGTGAATTAGAAATGAAATTTGCTATAGATTACACAACAGTCAGAGATTTAAATATTGAAGCTGCAACTAATCTTATAGCTGAGGCAGCTGGAAATATAGAGATTTCTGAAATAACTGGTGATATGGGACTTAATATAATTAATGCAGGTGGCAGTATAATATTAACTGCACCAGGGTCTATATACGATGTTCGAGCAGATGGTGAACTAAGAGAAAATATTACCTCTGGTAGCGATGTAACAATTCAAAGTGGAGGATCACTTGGAACTAACAAGAAGTATATATTTACTAATATTAATGGAAAATTAAATGTAACTGCCTTAGGAGATATTAATATAAACGATTTAAATGCAGGTAGCAATCTGATATTAGTAGCTGATAGTAGTAATGGACAAGTAAATGTATATACAATTAACGGATTAGAACTATCTAATACAACAGGAAATATAGTTATTGGATTTATCGATGCTAATGGGAATATTCAGATTACCTCTGAAGAAAGTATAATTGGAGGAGATAAGTTAGGTAATGATATTCACCTTAGAGCACCATCCATATCCTTAACTTCCCAAAATGGTAGTATAGGAAGTAGAGATTCTTTGATAGATATAGATACGGATGCAGATAATGATGGTCAACTTTTCGCGAATGCGAATAAAGGGGCAATCAATATTAATGAAGTGCTAGGAAATCTTATTATTGACAGAATTATTTCAACAGAAGATGGTAATATATTTATCCTTGCACAAGGTCAAATTGAAGTTGGAACTATAAATTCTAGTGGTGGTGGTGATGTAAGCCTTACTGCTGGAGATGGAAGCATAATCGAATCAAGTGGTAGTGATTATATAGCAGAAGCGGCAAAAGCGAAAATAGCGGCAGAACAAGCGCGTAGTGTAGCAGATTTAGCCGCAGCACAGGTGATAATATTACAGAATTATGTAACTAATATATTACCTAAATTGTTAGGTCGTAGTGCAGCACAACAAGCATTGGAACTAGCTAATGAAAATTTAGCTACAGCTAATCAAGAGTTACTTGATATTAAAGCTAGTATAGATACTGCTAAAGCAGAAGGGTTAACCATAGAATCTGAAAAAGCTTTGGCTGTTAGTGAAGCTGCTAATGCTGAAACTGCATTGAATACAGCAATAACAGAGCTTAGTACTCTTACTGACCCAGCCGAAATAGCTGCACAAGAGCTTATTATTGTAGGTTTAAGAAGTAGAGTGAGTTTAGCAAATGCAAATCTTAATAATATAGAAAAGCTCTTGATAAGTAAAAATGTTGAGATTACTGGTTTGCAAAATCAAGCAACTGAGTTAGAAATTGAAATTATACCACAGTTGGCTAAGATTCGTGATACAGCACAAGACAACTTGAACGCTATAGACGCCGAAATTCAACAAGCACAGATTGACTTAGTTAATACTAAAACTACAGAGAGAGACAGTTTAGAAAATGCAGCAGTATCATTAGAAAATATAGCAGCAGATAAATTGGCTGCGGTAACAATTGGTGGCATAACCACAGAGGGAGATTTAAATCTTAGCTTATTAAATGGCGGAACCATAGGTTTAGAAGATAATGCTTTTGGATTGAGTGTTAATGGGAACCTTAATATTTTAGCAGCAGAAGGCAAAACTATAGATGGGCTGTATCTTGAAAGTGGAACTGACTTACATTTAGCTCCGGTTGCAATTGGTGGAGATGTTGTTATAAATGCTCTTGGGGACATTAAAGGGAAGGAAGATAGCATTGAGGCAATAATAACTGCCAGAAATGCAGTTATAAACAGTTTGGGTAAGGATATTGGAGGAGTAGCTCTTCCGCTATTACTTCATTTAGATAGCATTTCAGCAATTGGGAATAAAATATATATTAAAAACCTAAAAGATTTAATAATAAACAATTTAATTGGTGATATTGTTAAGGTAGAAGTGATTGGAAATATCAATGCAGGAACTGCTTCAATTAACAATAATAATAATATACTTTCCAGAGAGCTAGGGCTAGATGCAAGTGGTAGCATAGGAACTCAAGTTAGACCACTAGTTACAGATACAGATAGAATTGTTGCAAAGGCAAAAGAACTTTACTTGGAGAATAATTCTGGAGAGCTTAAGATTGATAGTATAAATGTACCGGATAAAACTGATATAGTAGCTTCTGGAAGTGTTATAAAAGGCTCTTTAGGTAGTGTTATTAAAACATCAGATCTTTATATAGAAGCATTTGGAAATATAGGTGAATCTTTGTTAAATCCTATAGATGTAAATGTGAGAGATTCTAATATGATTAAAACTGAAGCTACCTATGGTCTATCAAATGTTAAAAACTTGTATAAGCCATATGAAGGTGGTAGTGGTGGGGGCAGTAGTGGAGCTGAACCAGAATTTATTGAGCTTATGGATTATGAAACTGGCGTTATTGTTTCAGGATTTGGAGATAAGAATAAAGCTAAACTATTAGTAATCGATGTAATAGACTACAATAATTATGTTGAAAAAGCAAAAAAATATATAAAAAACTTGATAAAAGAAGGTAAGGTAATCGATAATTACGATATTTCAAATTCAAAAGGATTTGAAGATGCTATTAGTGTTAGTATTCCAGTAGGGATGGAATATGAGAATAAGATTCTGACTGTATTGGCTTATCAAGATGAGAAATTAAGGCCATTTAATATGATAGTTAAAGATGGTAAGTTAACCTTTAAAACAGAGAATCTGGCAACCTATATAATTTTAGATGACGAATACCAAATAGTGCTTTATAATGGTCAGTATACACAAATTGGGGATAAAGACTATCCAATGATAACATCAAGATTTAAGGATGTATTACCGACTGATTGGTATTTCGCAGATATTGCATATATTTATGCAAGACAAATTATGATAGGTGTTACACAAGATTTATTTGATCCTAAAGGAACAATGACTAGGGCTATGTTCGTGGAGATTTTATATAGAATCGAGGGAAGTCCTGTAACTACTAGTGAAACAAGCTTCAACGATGTTGAATACGGTGCTTGGTACACTAATGCAATCATTTGGGCGGTAGAAAATGGGATTATAAAAGGTTACGGGAATAGTTTAGTTGGTATTAATGACTTCATTACACGTGAACAGCTGGCAGTAATGCTATATAGATATGTTAGTTATATGGGAAAAGAAACTAATATCTCTGGGGATATTAGTGGCTTTATAGATATTGGTCAAGTCTCTGAGTATGCAATTGACGCCGTAAGTTGGGCTCTAGGGAAAGGATTGATAAATGGTAAAGAAGAGAATCTTATTGACCCATTATCTGTAGCAACAAGAGCAGAGATGTCGATCATAATAAACCGATATTTAGAAACATATAAAAAAGTTTTGTTTATGGATAATGACTTGTACCAAGATAGTATTTATTAAAGATACTATTTAGTAGTTCATAATACAAGAGAGTGAATGCCAAGAAAAAAGAAAGAAACTAAAGTAAATTTTTTTAGTTTCTTTCTTTGCATTAGAATAAGTATATTAAAGAATAAATGTATGCAGTTAAAGGTTAATAGTGAGTTAGGAAACTATTTTAGTTTGGGGTTTGTTTTAAGTTGATTAATCTTTTCCTGAAAGATTCTATTATTTGATTATTGTATTTAGATTGAAAATTAGAAAACTATACAAAAAAATAGGATATGGAAACAATTATATTTCAGTATCTGATATAATAAAACAATAAAGTGGTAAAGGGGGAGTCTTGTGGGAGATGGTAGATATTATAGTTCAAATCAGTTTTTTAGTATAGTTTACTTAACAATGCTTATTATTTTTATTGTGGTAAACTTTATGATATATTTATATAAAGGCAATAATAAAACTATTATGGCTTCATACGCTAGTTTTGGCATGGCAATTCTACTAAGATTTGTAGAAGCAATAGCAGTCTCCACAGGTATAATTAAATTGTCGGGAGTGCTCAGTAATACATTTCTTGTTGTATTTGTATTATTTCATAGTTATTTACTTGTGAAAATGATTAGATTTGTAGATAAAAAAACAATGATTTCGTTGACTGTATTGTTTAGTTTGTCCTTATCTGTTTTATTGTTTAATTTTGACTCTAGGATAATAGTCTACGTTTTGCTTGCAATAAATTTAATTATTGTAGCAAATTATTTTATACCCTATAGAGTACCAACATCTGTCTTCGGGGATATTAAAGAGTTAGTTCTTGATTATGTTTTTATTGTTGATGGTAATGGTAAGATAATATATAAAAATAATAATATAGCTAATTCTCATATTTTCAGTGAAATTGATAAGATAGATATTACGGAAATAAAAACTATATTTACTAATTCAACTATTATTAGAAAAGCTTATGATAAGTCTTTTATCAAGATTTTGGATTATGATATTTATTTTCAGTACAATAAAAAAGAAATTATGGATGAAGACGAAATTGTTGGGCATATAATCACTTTTACAGATATAACAGATTTAATTCATATGCTAGACAATTTAGAATTGAAGAAAGAGCAAGCAAAAGATATAAATATTGAATTAGCCCTATATAAAGAGATTGTTTACGATACCGAAAAGGAAAGAGAGATAAATAGTTTGCTCCACAAAATAGCAGACAATCAGCAACAATCAATGCAGGCGCTAAAAGTAGAAATTCAAAATATGTTAGAAAAAATAGATGAAAATTTTGATGAAAATATTATAAGGACTATTGAAAGAGCCAAAGATAATTTATTAGATGTAAGGACAGCTGTTTCAGAATATATAAATTACTATGATAAATAAAATAAACTAGTACTAATGGGGGGGATGGGATGATTGATATAATAATAGCAGATGATCAAATGTTGTTAAGAGAATCATTAGGTCAAATTATTAGCACAGATGAAGAGATAAATGTAGTTGATATGGTAGGAACTGGCAAAGAAGCCATAGAGTCTTGTGATATTTACAAACCAGATGTTGTGCTTATGGACATTGAAATGCCTGAGATGGATGGTATATCAGCTCTTAATATAATAAAAGAAAACCAACCTGATATAAAGGTTATTATACTAACAACTTTTGAAAATACAGATAATGTTATCAATTCATTCTTAAGTGATGCTGATGGATATATTATTAAAGATATAGATTGTGCTGAGTTGATAATAACCATAAAATGTGTTAACTATGGTTTGACTGTAATCCATGAAAGTGTAAAAAAATTAATGGTAGATAAGTTTAAAAAACTTGTTAAAAATAAGAAACAATACACAGATATTTTAAATGAAAAAGAAATAGATATAATAAGGCTTATTGTTAGAGGGCATAGCAATAAAAAAATCGCAAAAACATTTAATTATTCAGAAGGGACAGTAAAAAACAAAGTAAGTAGAATTTATGAAAAATTGGATATTTCTGATAGACTGCAACTTGCCGTATATGCTGTAGAAAATGGAATAGACTGATGAGTGAACTGTTAAAATTCGAAATTCAAACTATTTGTATTGTACATATATTAGCAATAATTTTGGCAATAGTATTTTTCATGATATTTTATATTAAGGCTTATAAAGACTCAGCCGTTAGATGGTTTCTTGTTATGCAAATTAGCATGATTACATGGATGGTTTTTAAGATATTTAAAACAGTTTCTCCTTCTGAGATTTCTAGGTGGTGGTTTATAGTAGGTTATTATTTCTGCACTTGTGTTTTTGAAGTTTCATTTCTAGAGTTCGGATATTCATACTATAAGGGTAAATCTCTGAGTAAAAAAATTAGATCTATTATATATATATTCCCGATAATACAGTTTTTAATTGTAGTTACTAATCCGTATCATTATTTGTTTTATAAAACATATAATTTTGGAGGAGATAGCTTTGGTATCTTGTTTTATATACATACCATAATAGTATATAGTTTTGTGGTAGTAGGATTTGCATATGGAGTTCTTACATTTAAAAGAGAATTTCAAAATAAAAAATTATGGTATAAAAGTCTGATTGCATCTGCGATTGTTTTTCCACTTATAATTAATTTTTTGTATATAAGTAGAATGTTGCAACATTTTATATTTTCAATTGGAATACCAATAATATTTGACATAACACCAATAACATTTACCTGGGCGACACTAGCATTTGTATACGCTACTTTTAAGCATGATTTTTTTAGCCTATCTCCAATTATGAAACATGAAATAGTACATAAATTAGACACTGCGATATGTATATTAGGATCTGATTATAAAGTTATATATACAAATGAAAAATTTGAAAATATTTTTAAAAACAACACTGAAAAAACAATCGAAATCATATTGGGAAAACTATATATGAGTGAAATTAGAAAATTAAAAGTATTAAAAAAAGAATTAAGAATTGAGGATAAATATATTAGCGCTTATATTAGAGAGGTATCCACTTTAATTGAAACTCAGTATTTAGTTACTATAAAGGATATTAGCTCATATAGACATATAGAGAGTGAAATAAAAGAAAAGCAAAAGGAACTATTAAATTCAAATATAGAACTTGAAAACAATATAGCGATATTGAAAGAAACATCTAAAGTGGGAGCTAGAAACTATGTAGCAAGGGAACTCCACGATATTGTTGGTCATTCGCTGGTTGTTACAGTAAAGTTACTAGAAGTCGCTAGATTGTACATTAATAAAGATAAAGAATTAGCAATGCGATCGATTAATGATGCAATAAAATCTATTGATACAGGAATAACTAATATGAAGTCTATTACAATTTCTAGAGAAGAAAATCACTCAGGAAAACAGTTAGAAATAGATATTAGAAAAATGTTAGATTCTGTGAATAAGCTAGGAATAAAAACGAATTTAAAATTAAAAGGAATAATGTACTCTGTAGACATGATAGTTTATGATGTTTTAAAAAAAGTTTGTATGGAATTAATAACTAACACCTTAAAACACAGTGGAGCTAGTGAAATTTTTATATCAATAAATATTAGGAATACAGATATAGATTTATTAATGATGGATAATGGAAAGGGGATAAGAACTCTAGTTAAAGGGAATGGATTAAGAGGTTTAGAAGATAGGATTAGTAATATCGGTGGAAAGATTGACTATAATACTCAAGATGGTTTTATGGCGATTATAAGTATTTAAATGACTCTAGAATTTAAAATGACTAGAGTCATTTTTTTATGCTAAAATATATGACTGTAGCTAGACAAAGTGGTGACACTTGTATATTGTAAATAACTCTTGCTTTTAATACGATGAAATTATATAAAGGGGGATTTTACAATGGAGAAAGCAAATGTAATTGATTACAAATTATTTGGGGATGATATGCAATTCGTAGAAATTGAATTGGATCCAGGAGAAAGTGTATTAGCTGAAGCTGGTGCAATGATGTATATGGATCATAAAATCAAAATGGATACAATTATGGGTGATGGTAGTGGAAAAGATAAAGGTAAAGGCTTAATGGGCAAATTAATGGGTGCAGGTAAAAGACTTGTAACTGGTGAGGGGTTATTTATGACTGTTTTTAGCAACAATCAAGATGGAAAAGCTCATGTTTCTTTTGGGGCACCTTACCCAGGCTCTATAGTAGTAGCAGATTTAAGTGAATTAAATGGTAGTATTATTTGTCAAAAAGATGCTTTTCTATGTGCTGCTAAAGGGATATCAGTAGGAATTCATCTTCAGAAAAAAATTGGAGCTGGCTTCTTTGGTGGAGAAGGTTTTATAATGCAAAAGCTAGAGGGAGATGGATTAGCTTTTCTACATGCAGGTGGAGCGTTGATAAAAAAGCACATTAATCATGGAGAATCACTAACAATAGATACCGGCTGTCTAGTTGCCATGACTAGTGGTGTTGATTTTGATGTTAAATTTGCTGGAGATATCAAAAGTGGATTGTTTGGGGGAGAAGGTATATTTTTAGGAACACTTTCTGGTGAAGGTGAAGTGTGGCTTCAATCACTGCCATTTAGTAGAATGGCTGATAGAATATACAAAGCTGCAGGTGGAAGTAAAGGTGAAACTAAACATGCAACAAATACTGGTATAGAAGAGCTTGCGGGACTTGCTAATTTATTTGGGAGGGATTAAAGATGAAAGAAACTAATAAGTGGATTTGTGCATTAGCGTATATAATATTTTTTATTCCAATTTTGATTGATAGTAGTAATGAAGACTATAAGTTTCATACCAATCAAGGTTTAAATTTATTCTTATTGTCAGTTGCTGTTAGCATAATTGGATCATTTGTGCCTGTTATAGGATGGTTTTTAATACTTCCAGTTGGTGGATTGTTTTGCTTTGTCCTAGCTGTAATGGGAGTCTTAAATGCAATAAATGGAACTATGAAAGAGTTACCATTGATAGGGAAATACAGATTAATTAAATAGACTAAGGAGACCCATATGAAAAGAAAACTAATATTACTAATTATTGTTGCGTTAATATCGTTGACTGCTGTTGGCTGCAAAGATTCATCTGATAAGGTAGAAGAAGTACTTGCTCAAGACATTGATAACATAGCAGATACTAATTCGGCGGATACACTAAAAGCAACAGCTAAAGAAGAAGGAATATCTGAGAAGAAATTGCAAAGCATTATAGACGAATTAACTAAAATAGGCGCTAATAAATATGGGATTACAAACGAGGAGTATATATCTAGAATTGAGGCTAATGGTGATACTCCATTTGATGAATTCAAAACAGCGGCAGATTTTATGGGGATAACAATTTCAGAATATTATGAGTATGAAAAATCAAATGTAGGAAGTTTGACAGAAGACCAAAAACAGATAATGAATGGGATGGAGAATGCTTTAAAAGAAGCTGAAGGAACAGAGATTCCAGAGTTAGGTACAACAGATATTGAACAGATGATGGGAATACAGGGAAATACTTCTGGTGAACTAAGAGTAGTAACAGGTGATGCAAGAGAATTGTTTTCTTACAAAGTAAGTGAAGTATTACAAGATTATGAAGATGAGTATTCAATTTTATTTGAGTATTCTTCTGATGCAAGTTCAGAGGATTTGGTAAGCTATTATCAGGAATTGATAATTAATACAGAGGATTATTTGGAAATAAAGCAGCCAGGAGTTCCAGGCGCTATGCTTCAAGGAATGATAAATGAAACTCCAGTATATATAAGTATTGAAGAATTAGGAAATAAGATGGCAGTAAACACATATCTTGACACTACATCAAAAAAATAGGAGGATCTAATGAAAAAAACTTATAAAATAAGCTTAATAGTAGGTATTATTTTAGTAATGATACTGGCATTTAATATAAATGTTTTAGCAGAAGGTGAAAGTGGCAGTATATTATCATCTGCATATGGGAGCACATATGTTGTAAAAAATGATGGTTCTCTTTGGGGATGGGGTTTACAATATACAGGTAATGGCAATGAAAATGGAGAGCCACAAATAACTCCCATAAAGATACTTAATAGTGTTAGAAGTGTATCAGCAAACATATTTGGTGGAGTTGCAGTAAAAAAAGATGATACGTTATGGGGTTGGGGAAGTTTTGATGGTTACTTAAACAACCAACAAGATCCGAAATTTTTAAGACCTGTTCAAATTTTTGATGATGTTAAAATTGCTGCTAATGGAAATAACTATATTTTAGCAGTAAAAAATGATAATTCGCTATGGATAAGCGGTGGAATATTCGTTGGTAATGGTACAGATACTAAAGCAGATACAAGTGTTGGATTTGTAAAGGTAATGGACCAGGTAAAGTCAGTTACTGCAGGTAGAGGTGTTGTATTTGTAATAAAAGAAGACAATACACTTTGGGCTTGGGGAGATAATTCTGATGCACAACTTGGCAATATGACAGATAGTGGCGATACAAGTACAAATGCGGAGTTATCAGCTACAAAGATATTAGATGATGTAGCACTTGTTCGTGAAGGTGGAGGTAGAGTTCTTGCTGTTAGACTTGATGGTTCTTTATACAGTTGGGGTTCTAGTAAGATATATACTGAAAATGGTTGGGTAGATAATCCTGGATCACCTTATAAAGTTATGGACGGTGTTACAACTGCTACTATGTGCCAAAATGGTTCAGGTGTGCTTGTTGTTAAAACAGATGGAACACTTTGGGGTTGGGATGGTCAGTGGAATGATGAGGGTAATATACAAGAACCTTATAAATACAGTGACAATGTAACATATGTATCAAATGGAGAAAGACATGCAGCTGTTGTCAAAAAAGATGGTACACTCTGGACAATGGGCGGCAACTATAGAAATGGGCTAGGTTATAATAGTGATGAGATTTGGTATACTCCATTAACTAAAGTTATTTCAAATGTTCAGGACTCACCTGCTAGTTGGGCAATGGAAGAAGTAGAAAAGGCTATAGGAATGCAATTAGTTCCAGAAAATATGCAAGGTAATTACACAAAAGCAATTACACGGGAAGAATTTTGTATACTTGCTATAAAAATGATAGAGGTAAAATCTAATATGAGTATTGAGGACTATATTTCTATAAGAGGTCTTGAAATGACATCTTCACCATTTGTAGACACAAATAATAAAGATGTTATTGCTGCAAGTGTTCTAGAAATTGTAAATGGAACATCACCTACGACATTTGAACCTAACAATCCACTTACAAGAGAAGCAGCTGCTAAAGTGCTTTCTGCAACAGCAAGAGCTGTAGGAAAAGATATAACAGCAAATGCTCCAAATTATGCTGATATTGAGAAAATAGCAAACTGGGCTAAACCATATACTGGGTATGTTTATAATATCAATGTTATGAAAGGTGTAGGCTCAAATAGATTTGATCCTCGGGGCGGATATCAAAGACAGCAGGCTTATATGACGATGTATAGACTTTTCAAAGCAATAGATAGTGTTAGTATGGAAGAGGCAAATAGAGAGAATACGCCAGCTCAGGAGGCTGGTGTTTCTCTTCTGGATATAAAGACAGACATATCATTAGCAAAAGCTCCCAATGAATTTTATATGAGTATAGAAGGTACTACTAAAACAAAAGAGAATATTATGCCACTTGAATATGATGTTTTTTATAAAAATGCAGATGTAAGGATAGATACTAGCTGGGATAATATGCCTGTATCTACAGCAATATATAATTCTAAGTCAGATGCTACATATGTAGAAACAAAAAGATACACACATTTTGCTGAATATACTAACGGTAATCTTCTACCAATAAGGCTACTAAATGTAAAATATTTAGAGCAACTCGAATTGGATAGTGAGATAGAACTCTTTACAGCTAATTATGATATGCTAGATGGCGAGAAAGTACTTTATATAAAAACTAGCATAAGAAATGGAGTAATTACTGAAATGTGGTATTCGATGAAATATTTAGTTCCTATAAAGTTTAGGGAAATAGACTTAGTAGAAGGCTTTAAGGAAGAAGTAAATTGGAATGTAGTAGAAATAGATGATAGTAAATTAAGCGACGATGGAATATTTGATATACCAGATGATGCTGTTGCAAATAATGGTAATGCTAGTGATTATTATGATGGCTATGATTTAGGGTTTGTTGGAACCACAAGAGATCTTTTACTGTACGAAGTTAGCTATATAGATACAGAAGATAAAGGATTCGATGATATGACACAAATATTCTATTATTCTGATGCAAGCTATGAGGTGTTAGTTGCATATTTTAAATCTATATTAGAAGGAACAGAAGAATATTCAGTATTTGTTGGTGATGAGATGACATCTATTGATGGCATGCTAAATGGAGATAATGTAATAGTTATCGTTAATAATTATAAAAAGTATGAACCACAAGTAGGGAAAAATGGTGTAAACATAAACTATTATTAATCATATATTTTTTTAAAAAACTAATTGAAGATGTATTGTACAATGAGTCAAAAAAGATTCATTGTACAATACATCCTTTTTTTTGTTATAATTTAAATATATATTATTTTTAAATCAATTGAGGTAAACTAAATAAATTCAATACTATAAAGCTGTATATTTATAGTAAAATATTAAGGAGGCGTCTTATTTGGAAGATGATAAATTTATTATTAAAACGATTGATAGATATATTATACAATTTCCAAATGAAATTCAGGTCATTCTTCAAGAGTTGAGGGCTGTTATAAAAGAAGTAGCACCCGAAGCTAAAGAAAAAATTAGTTATAAGATACCTACTTTCTATTTAAATGGAAATTTAGTTTATTTTGCTGCATATAAAAATCATATTGGCTTTTATCCAACACCTGGTGGAATAGATGCATTCGAAAATGAATTATCTGCATACAAAAGAGCAAAGGGATCAGTACAGTTTCCCATTGATAAACCATTACCACTTGACTTGATAAGAAAAATTGTCCTATACAGAGTAGAAGATAACTTAAATAGGGGGAATGAAAAATCAAAAATAGAATAGAAGTAGAAACTTAATATTAAAGAAAAGAGGATTTATATATGGATAAAAAAGAGCTTAAAGAATTATATAAGAATTCCAAACCGAATATGGGTATATTTATCATTAAATCTAATACGGATTCAAAGTGTTATATACAAGAGACTAAAAATCTGAAGAGTGCGATGAATCGTGCGAAATTTCAACTAGACTATGGTAATTACCCAAACAAAGAACTTCAGATAAAGTGGAAAGAAAACGGAGGAATAGATTTTACAATTGAGATACTCGAGAAATTAGAATATGATAAAAATGAATTAAAGGTAGATTATAAAGATGAATTAAAAATATTACAAATGATTTGGGAGGATAAGCTATTTAATAAAGGAATGGAATTTTATAAGTAAACTTTAAATACTGCAAAAGCTAAGAGATAGAATAAATTCTATCTCTTAGCTTTTGCAGTATTATTATCTAAGAATTGGATTGTTTCTTTAATCAATTTTAAAGTATTGATATTAGTAGTATCTTTATCAAAATCATGGCCTAATGTTGAAAATGTAATCAATTTTGAATTACTTATTCTAGTTGAAAGAATAAAACTTTCCTCATATGGAACATCATTATCTCTTGTGTTATGGACTAATAATACAGGTGGGTAATGATCAAAATTAGTATTTAGCAAGCTATATCTATCTAAAAAGTTTTCTGTGGTTAGGTCAGAAATAGTTTTTAACCAGTTACCAGTTTGTCTAGCATATAAGTAGAGTAGGAATCTTGGGTTAATAGGAGCGCTTAATATAATTTCATTTTGAATCAAATTTTTAACAGAGTTATATTCTATAGGTGGATATTTCAGGTAATAACTACTTGGAGTATCATACCACTTTGGTAATAAAAATCCATAACCATAATATGAAATTATTCCACTAGGTTTTTCATAGAGGTCTTTAGAAACAACTAATAAACAGAGATAGGCACCAGAAGAACGACCCCATAAGAAATATGGCTTATTCATATATTTAGTAGTTTGGTTTATCGTTTCTATAATGTATTGAATTATATTTTTAAAATCAGATTCTGGTGATAGTGGATAATTAAATGATAATATATCATAACCTGCTTCTGTTATCATTTTTATATGATAGTCCGGGAGGTCATCATTGCTTCCAAAGATAAATCCACCACCATGAAAATATAAGATATTTCCTTTTGTGTTTTCTAGTCTACTTTTATAAATTATGGGATTGGTATTATTTTTTAAATCTTTAAAACTCATAAATTTAAATCTCCTTATACTAGTAATAATTATATTCTAGCATAAAAATATAATTTTTTAACTTTGAGGCAAATCAATTGTTAAATAAAAATTACTAAACTATCCCGAAGGGAGCATAATACAATCAAATACTATCTCATGAAGATAATGACAATCAATATAATTAAGGATAATATAAAAATATAAGCAAATAATAACTTGAAAGTGTTATATTTGCAAAGTTGAGGGTGATCTAATGAAATTAACAGTAGAAAAATTATTAAAATTACAAGCATATAAAGATTCCATTCTCGTTGGAGGTTCCAAAGGCTTACTAAATGAAGTTTCTGGAATTACAATTATGGAAGACACCACCATAAATGAATGGTTAAGAGGAGGGGAAGCACTTTTAACTAGTTTAATACCATTAAAAGATTATAGTGATGATGAAATGATAAATTTCTTTAACAACCTTCTTGCTAAACGAGTTAGTGCAATAATAATTAAAAAAGGTAAGGTCTATGATAGTGTACCAAAAGAATTGATATCTTGGGGTAATAAAAACTGCGTACCTATAATACAAGTCCCTAGACATCTTTTTTATACGGATCTTATGTATCCAGTAATGGCCGAGGTTATGGAAAATCAAGTAAATCGTTTAAGCTATTTTAAGTCAATACATGAAAAATTTAGAGAAATGGCAATTAAAGATTATCCCTTAAAAGTTGTTCTAGAAACAATTTCAGAGATTATTGGAAACCCAGTATCAATTTATGATAAAAACTATAATTTGATGCTGACTACTCTAAAAAATGCTAAAGACATAACCAAAAATCGTAATTTCAAACAAAGTATATCAAATAAAACTCAAGTATTTTCTGAAATTAGAATTGATGATAAGGATGAAAAAGTAAAGGAGTGGATATTTGAAGTATCTGCTTTAGAAAATACAAAGTCCTACCTTGTAATTATTGAAATGAATAAAGTTGTAGATGATATGGACCTATTAGCAATTGAGAATGCTTGCACCAATATTGCTTTGATAATGGCTAAAAATATAGCTATTAAAGAAGTTGAAGAACGATTTATGAATAATATAGTTGATGATTTAATATTTGGTTTACCTAAAATAAGCAGTTCTCTATTAGAAAGAGCAAACATAGCAGGAATTGATTTATATGCTCCTTATATTATTTTAGTATTAAAGTTAAATTGCAAGTTAGATATCATAAAATTTAGTTTAAAAAAATATTTAGGTGATTTTGTAAAAAAACACAACGGCGTTTACTCTCTTAAGAATGATTATGTAGTACTTTTTATAAATACAATAAATAACGGGAAAAATGATAGTATTACAACAATGGAGATAAAGGAGGAAATTAAAAGTATAAGTGAAGAAATGGGAAGCTATAAGTCAAATAGATGTTTTAGCACAGGTATAGGGACTATAGCAAATGGCTTTGCAGAAATTAAAAAAAGTTATGAAGAAGCAATGAATACTATAATAATAGGTGAAGATATTTACAACCAGGGTTTTGTACTTAGCTATGAAGAACTTGGTATATATAAGATAATAACTGATATATCGAAGGATAGTGATATAACCAAATATATGCCAAAAAGCATGTTGAAACTTATGGAGATTGATAAGTTAAAGAATAAAGAGTTAATGAATACATTGGAGGTTTATATAAAAAACAATCAACATATAAATTTGACGGCAGATGAACTATTTATCCATCCCAAAACAGTTTCATATAGACTTGAACAAATAAAAGAACTTGTTGGAATTGATATAAAAAACGCAGATTCATTACTTGAGATCCAGTTTGCAATAAAGATATTAAAATATTTAGAAAAGCAGCCTAGTTAAGATATAGTTGTAAATAATTATATCTAGAAAGAAGATAGTGTTTAAATTTTAAAGAAGGAGTGAAGAAATTGATTTATGGATTAATAAAAAAAAATACCTATCAGGACTCGGTAAATCTTATGGTTTTGAGTAGTAAACTTTCAGATTTAGATGGAATTAATAAAGTATCAATAATGATGGGAACTCCAGCAAATATAGGAATATTTAAAAATACTGAAATGTATGTAGAAGAATTTAGTCAAGCAGGACCTAACGATATATGTATATCAGTAGATACTGATGACAATGGATTAGTAAGTATGATTGCAGGTGAATTAGATAATTTTATTAAAGAATTATCCACAAAATCCAGTGGCTCGAAGCTTATGGTATCTAGGACCTTAGATAGCGCGTTAAAGAGTTTGCCAGGTGCCAATTTAGCTTTAATATCAATTCCTGGAGAATATGTTTATAAAGAGGCTGATAGACTCTTGGATAGAAATATAAACACATTTATTTTTAGTGATAACGTTTCTAAAGAAGATGAAAAAAAATTAAAAGATAAAGCTCATACAAAAGGACTATTGGTTATGGGACCTGATTGTGGAACTGGGATATTATCAAATATTCCATTAGCATTTGCTAATATAGTACCTAAAGGGAATATAGGCGTGGTAGGTGCATCTGGGACAGGTATCCAAGAGATTACATCTGTTATAGGAAGAAATGGCGGTGGTGTGTCTCATGCCATAGGTATTGGTGGTAGAGATTTATATGAAGAAATAGGTGGAGTATCAGCCATAGATGCTTTATACATGCTAAATAGAGATGAAAATACTGATGTAATAGTATTTATTTCAAAACCGCCAGCTCCAACAGTGAGAGACAAGATAATTGAAACTTTTAAAACGCTAGATAAAAATGTGGTTGCGTTGTTCTTGGGAGAAAAACCACTGGGTGAAGAAAAAAATATAAATTATGTCTGGACTATAGAACAAGCTGCTCTTAAAGCATTATTAATCGCTAACGAAACAAGGGAATATAGAAGTCAAATAGAAGGAATTAAAGAAAAATTAGAGAAGATACGAAATAATATTGTACAACGAAAAATTAATGGTTTTTTTGGCGGAGGAACATTGGCTGGAGAAGCAGCTATACTATTGAAGGATCATTTTGATATAAAAGATGACATAAAAAAAGAAGGCTATATGCTAAATTTTGAAGGCCATGAGATTATTGACTTTGGAGATGATATGTATACTAAAGGTAGACCTCATCCTATGATAGATCCAAAGACTAGAGTAGATGCAATAAATAACCTAATAAATAAAGATGATATAGCTATAGTTTTATTTGACAATGTATTAGGTTATGGTTCAAATGAAGATATGGCCGGCGCGTTAGCTCCTTCAATAATAAATGTCATTAAGACTAAGAGAGCAAAAGGGGAAGAAATACTTTTCATTGCTTCTGTTTGCGGTACTGAAGAAGATATTCAGAGTTATAGCTCTCAAGTTGAGAAGTTAATGGATGCAGGAGTACTAGTTTTAGATACAAATGCTAAGGCTTCATATATGGCAATTGAGGCATTGGAATATATAAATGGGAATAGAAAATTTAAAATTGAAAATGACAATGCTGATTTATTCTTAAATAATGAAATAGGTGTAATCAATATTGGGCTTGAAAACTTTGCCAAAACTATTTTGAAACATAATGGTAAAGTTGTTCAATATAATTGGGCTCCGATTGCGGGTGGAGACAAAAAAATGCAAAATCTGTTAGATAAATTGAATTCTTTTTAGATCAAGGAGGAGAAAAATGAAATTTATTAATATTAATGAAGCCAACCAAGCAGTTATTGATAAGGTAATATCAGCACAACCATATTTAGTGGATGTTGTGCCAGCCAAAAGTGTAATTAAGGAATTGAATAATAAAACATTGTTGCATGCAGGACCACCTATTAAATGGGAACAAATGACAGAACCTATGAAAGGATCTTGCTATGGTGCTGCAATATTTGAAGGCTGGGCAACTATTAGAGAGGAAGCTGACAAACTTCTTTCTAGTGGAGAAGTAGAGTTTATTCCTTGCCATCATGTAAATGCTGTTGGACCAATGGGTGGAATAACTTCAGGTAATATGCCGGTATTTGTAGTAGAAAACAAAGATTTAGGAAATAGAGCATTCTGCATTATGAACGAAGGTATTGGACAAGTGCTTAGATTTGGAGCTTATAATGAAGAGGTTGTAAACAGACTTCATTGGATGAAAGAAGTATTAGGACCTGCGTTGTCTAAAGCAGTTAAGTTAATGGAGGAGGGTATGAACTTAAATGTAATAGTAGCAAAAGCTATTACAATGGGAGATGAATTTCATCAAAGGAATATAGCAGCATCTGCATTATTTATGAAGGATATTATGCCATTTTTATTAAAAGCGGATATTAGCAAAAATGATTTAGAAAGTGTAACCAAATTTTTAGCTGATACTGACCAATTTTTCTTAAATATTATGATGGCATTTGGGAAATCAGTGATGGATTCTGCTAGGACTATTGAGGAGGGAACAGTTGTAACTGCTATGACTAGAAATGGTTATGAATTTGCAATAAGGGTATCTGGAATGGGCGATAGATGGTTTAAGGCACCTGTAAATATGCCAGAAGGTCTATTTTTCACAGGATATTCTCAAGAGGATGCTAATCCAGATATAGGAGATAGTGCTATTACAGAAACTTTTGGTGTGGGTGGTATGGCTATGATTGCTGCTCCCGGTGTAACAAGATTTGTAGGTGCAGGTGGATTCGATGCAGCACAAAATATAAGCAATGAAATGAAAGAGATTTGCATAGACCATAATCCTAATTTATCAATTCCAACTTGGGACTTTAAGGGAGCATGTCTTGGAATAGATATAAGAAAGGTTGTAGAAACGGGAATTACGCCTTTAATTAATACAGGAATAGCACATAAAAAAGCAGGAGTAGGTCAAATAGGTGCAGGTACAGTAAGGGCACCTCTTGCTTGCTTTACTCAAGCTCTAGAAGCCTTAGTAGAAAAATATACAAATCAATAAAAATGTAATTAATTGAACTGACTAAGGAGAGGTATAATGAGTAAAATAATGATTGCACTTGGTGGAAATGCACTTGGAGATACTCCCCAAGAACAAATAATGCTGGTTAAGGAAACAGCTAAACCAATAGTAGACTTAGTTGAAGAAGGTCATACCGTGGTAATAGTACATGGGAATGGACCTCAAATTGGAATGATAAACTCTGGTTTTGAAATATCATCAAGAATAGATAAAAAAATTCCAGAAATGCCATTCCCTGAATGCGCTGCTATGAGTCAAGGTTATATTGGGTATCATCTTCAAAATGCTATCGATTTCGAATTAAAAAATAGAGATTTAAAGAAATCCGTAATAGCCATAGTAACTCAGGTAATAGTAGATGAGAATGATTATGCTTTTAAGCATCCTACAAAACCAATAGGAGGATTTTATAGCAAGCAAGAATCCGATAAATTAATTATAGAAAAAGGGTATACAATGATTGAAGACTCAGGAAGAGGATACAGAAGAGTGGTAGCATCACCAAAGCCATTGGACATTGTAGAAAAAGACATTATTAATGATATTGTAAATAGAGGGCACATTGTAATTGCAGCAGGAGGAGGGGGTATCCCTAGTATTAAGAAGGGAAATGCTTTAATTGGAGTACCTGCTGTTGTTGATAAGGATCTAGCAAGTGAAAAATTAGCTGAAATTCTAGATTGTGATACTCTATTTATACTAACAGCAGTAGAAAAAATTGCAATTAATTTTGGAAAACCAGATCAAATTAATCTAGATAATATTACAATTGAGGATGCATTAAAATATATTGAAGAAGGTCAATTTGCACCAGGGAGTATGCTACCTAAAGTAAGAGCTGCAATAGATTTTGTTCAGTCAAAAAATAAAAGAACAGCGATTATTACATCATTAGAGAGTGCAAAAAAAGCAATTGATGGTCAAACTGGAACAACGATTCATTCTTAATTTCAAGTTTTATTATGTATTAAAAACATAATAAATCATTAAAGATTAATAACAAACAATAGATATAAAAAAACTCTCTTAAATAGAGAGTTTTTTATTATAAAGGCCAATGTTGATAAGCGTTATATAGAGGGTAATTAGATTAGTAAGTAAGAATTGTAATATGAAAGGAGAGATTATGGATATCAAAAAATTACTTCCTAGCATAAATAAGTACACCAGAGAGAATGTCGAATACATTTTGCCAAATAAAAAAGCTCATTTGGGATATAGTGTTCCTGAAATAGTTTTGCAGTATGGAAGTTTAAGCGATAGGGTAAAATCAATACCTCGTATAGGGAGATATTTGATTGGTTGTATAAGAGAATTGAACAAATCATATAAAGAGCTTCATACTGAGATTGATAATGTAAAAGATAGAATTTCACAAGAAGATCTATTAGAGTTAAAAAATTTTATCAAAGGTATGGGGATAAGTGATATAGGTTTTACTGAAGTGGATACTTCTTATATTTTTAGTGATAAAATGATTTTATATAAAAATGCAATTGTATTGCTTATGGAAATGAACTCAGAGATTATAAATACAGCACCATCAAAAGCTACAGAAAAAGAAATATTTAGAACATATTACGAGCTAAATGTGGCTGTAAATAAAATAAAAGATTTTTTGAATGAAAGAGGATATTATGCAGAAGCTGGGCCAGCATTAGGTGGAGAGGTAAATTATCCTTTATTAGCGCAAAAGGCTGGAATGGGAGCTATAGGAAAGCACGGGCTACTGATAACTTCGGAATTCGGACCATCTTTAAGGCTTGCAGCAGTCTACACAAATATAGAAAATTTGCCTATGACAGATAGTGAGAAGCATCTATGGATCAGAGAATTTTGTAATAACTGTAATCGGTGCGTGGAGAAATGTCCTGCAAAGGCTATATATAAAGATACTAAGATTTTTGCAGATGGAACAGAAGAACATATTGATTACAAAAAATGCGCATTGCCTTTTTCAACAAATAACGGTTGCACAATATGCATAAAAGAATGCACATTTTTTAAAAATGACTATGACAAAATTAAGGAAGGATTTACGAAGGAATATTAAATTATTTTAGGTTATTTCTTGTGAGCCATTAAATACAAAACTAGAGTGTTATATCTAGGAGGAAAAAACATGAATACACGACAAGAAATTATACAATGGTTGTTAGAAGGTGATATTTCTATACAATACCAAACTAAAAGAGATTTACTACATGTAAAGGAGGATAGCATTGTTGAATTAAGAGCTAGAATAGCAACTGAAGGATGGGGATATAGTATTTTACAAAAGCAAAATGAAAATGGACATTGGGGGATATCTTTTTATCAACCTAAGTGGGTATGTACTCATTATACTTTGCTTGATCTTCGATGCTTGTGTTGTCCAAATACAGATGGAATTAATATTGCAATAAATATTATTGCTGATGAAAACAAGGCAGAAGATGGAGGAATAAATACTAGCAGAGGAATTAAAGAAAGTGATGTATGTATAAATGGTATGTTTTTAAATTATGCTTGTTTCTACAATCTAAAAGAAGAAAAACTAAAAAGTGTAATTGATTTTATAATTAGTCAACAATTACACGATGGTGGATTTAACTGTCTGTTAAATCGCTCGGGAGCAACTCATAGTTCTCTTCATTCTACTATTTCATGCTTGGAGGGGATTCAAGAATATATTAAAAATGGTTATACTTATAGAATTGATGAATTAAAGTCAATCGAAAAAGCTAGTCAAGAATTCATATTAGTGCATCGATTGTATAAATCTGATAAGACAGGTGAAATAATTCATAAAAGCTTTACCATGCTGTCATATCCATCAAGATGGAGATATGATATATTAAGGTCTTTATCATATTTTCAACAGGCGAAAGTTCCATATGATGACAGAATGGAAGATGCTTTACAATTATTATTAAGTAAACAAAGAAGGGATAGTAGATGGCCAGTTCAGGCTAAACATGCTGGCAAAGTACATATTGATATGGAAAAAACAGGGACAGCTAGCAGATGGAATACATTAAGAGCAATTAAAGTGCTGGATTACTATAAATAGACTCCAGAATTAAGACATGTACTAAGATTAAGTGGTTAGTATTCTCCAATTAAACTGACAAACCTAACCTTTATTCTATCGCATGGAGCATTTTCGTTCCAATATAAACACCCATCAAAAGTTATCATTTTATTAAATATTTATTGTTTTTAGTTTAAAACATTGATAATAAATATTGGTTTCTAATCAACATATAATAAAACAATGATTTAAATATTGATAATTCTATTGTAAATGCTTTTAAATGGAGAATTATTTAATATCTTCATTGTTACGCCACTTTCTATATTTACTAGAGGCTATTATCAAATATTTTCTTTTATGAATAGGTTCTGAATAAATATGTTTTAACCTAGATGGTTTAGTTATATAATGATTTATTGTTTCAAGATAAGCCATTTCAATTCTTTTTGCAAAAACTTCTGATGAATAAAAATGAACAACGCTATCAAATGCATTTAGTTTATAATATGCATTTGGATGACTAAGGGTTTCATTGAGTTGGTCTTGAAACTGCTGGAAATTTTCATATTGGAAACCATTAGTTCCATCATAGATTACTTCATCAAGACAAGCATCTTTTTTACAAATAATAGGGATACCATTGGATAAAGCTTCAATATAGGTTAATCCTTGAGTCTCACTATTAGAGGCAGTGATAAAAACATCACTAAGGCGATAATAGTAGTTTGTATCCTCACTTGGAATCATACCTGTAAATCGAATATCCTGATTCTTTGATAGACGAGAAGCATACGACTCTAAGAACTGTCGGTGTGGACCATCACCAACAATAAGGAGTATGAGATCGGTTCTATCTAGTTTATTAAAAAATTGAAATATTTCTTCCAATTTTTTTTCTTTTGCTAAACGACCAAGAAAAAGTAATACTTTTTTATCTTCAGATATAGATAAACTACGTTTAATATCTTTTAGTTTTTTTTCTTGATTTGCATAGAATTTAGGAGGCATGTTTATACCAGTTGGAATGACAAAGATTTTTTGATTTACTCCGTAACTGTTAAGTAGATTATGAACTTTATTACTTGGAGCAATGACACCATTTGTTTGTTTCAAAATTCTTCGAGTGAATTTAGTAGCTATAGCTCGTCCCCCGGATTTTGTTGGAGAGAAATAGTGTGTATAGTTTTCATAAACGGTATGGTATGTGTGTATGATCGGAATATTTAATATATTAGCTATGTGTTTTGCCATGTGAAAGGTACTAAATTCACTTTGTGTATGAATAATATCAGGATGCCAATTTACTAGCTCACGAATTAAAAAATTATCCTTTATAAGTGAAAGTCTTGCACCTGGGTATATCTTGTTTGCTCCTATCGAGCGAATATAGATGGTATCATCTATTTTGTGGGAGTCGTTAGTATCAGACAAAGTTAAAACTCTAACATCATGCCCAAGTATAGTTAATTCTTTTTTTAAGTTAACAACGGATTTAACAACCCCATTGATTGTTGGCAAGTAAAAATCTGTAGTAATTAGTATTTTCAAACTTTTCACCTCTTCTGTAAATTTAATATAAATTTTCTATTGATATAATAATTTATTTGTAATGTTAGTTATATATCATTATATTAATTGTTATATATATAAGTATTATACCCATTTATGATTGCAAATGGAATCATGATAAAAATATAAAATTATTTGCTATGAATTAGAAGTAGAAGAACTAAAAAAGAAGAAGGGAATATATCCTGAAGGTAACGCCATTGAGAATGAAAAGTTTATGAACATTGGGATTTTAAATGAAGAACAATATTAAACAGTGTTTCATCTTTCTAGGGTGCTAGAGATTTTATTTGATTACTAAGAATATAAATATATTATAGGGAGAGTAAATTATTATGTTTTCAGATGTAGAAATAAAAATAAAACGCAAAAATAAAATTTTTTTCTCTAGAAAAAGTAAGTCCTTGCTAGATTTAGTTGAGTTAATGGAGTTACAGAATCATCGCATAATGGTAATGTGGGCATTAGATTGTGCCTCTATAGCTTTAAAAAACTTTGAAGATAAGTATCCTGATGAAAAGAGACCTAGAATATGCTTGGAGATGTGTGATGATTGGGCTAGAGGAAAAGTCAAAATGCCTGAAGCAAAAAGGTCTATTTTAGATTGTCATGCAGTTGTAAATGGAATTAATGATAGTGAGTACCAGGCTTTATGTCATGCTATAGGGCAAGCAGGATCTACAATACATGTAAAAAGTCATGCTTTGGGCTTACCGATATATGAGTTAACGGCTATTGTATTAAGGTATGGAGAGAAAGATTTTTATAAACCAGTAAGTGAAAAAATTGAGTGCTATTATAATCGATTGCTTTATTGGCAGGATAATACTGATATCCTTGATTTTGAGTGGGCAAAGTTTTTAAAGGATTGAAAAAATCATAGAAACTATATAGGTGGTCAATAAAAGCTCAGAACAATCAAAGACCAAAAGATAAGGAAAATATTATTGTAATCAAATTGTTTTTGGTAAATTTCCAACTTCTAAGGTAGGATATAGTTACTATAATAAATAGGAGTGGTGGTATTGAAAAAAATTCTGTTATCTATTATTTTAATTATGATACTTTTACAAACAAAAAGTATATTTGCAGATGATAACTTTTCAGTAAAAAAATGCGAAGTGCTAATCAATCAAGAAATTTTGGATGTAAATGTTGAATATCCATATTTTGAAGGATATAATGGTTCAGAGCAGCTTAACGAAAGCATAAGAGCTATCATCGCTGATTCTATAGGGGATGCAACATACACTGCAGATGAGATAATTAAAGAAAATGCTGAAATAGATTTTAAGCCGAAGGTATCGTTAAATATAGCATATGAGTACAAAATAAATAATCATTATATATCTGTGCAACTTTATACAGATTATTATTCGGGTGGGGCTCATCCTATAAGTTGGGTAAATTCGTATGTAATTGATACTGAATCAGGAGAAGTGATTGATTTTAAAGATATATTCAGTACCAATACAGAATATAAAAATGTAATAGAAAACAAAATTATATCTGAAATTGATAACGAAAAAGACTATTATTTTGAGGACTACTTTCAAACTATTAGCAATAAAAATGGAGACTTTAAATATCTAATAAATGAGAATTCGTTAGTAGTTTATTTTGATCTTTACGAAATAGCCCCATATGCTTATGGAATGCCGACTTTCGTTTTTAAATTTGAAGATATTAAAGAAATATTAAAAACTGATATTTACGACAATTTTAACGAGTCGGGTAATAAAGGTTTAATTAGCTTTAATGGAATTGATTTAAATAGTGAAAATGAGTTGTTAAATAAAGATAATACTCTTCTATTACCACTTAGAGATGTCGCAGAAGCATTAGGGTATGATGTAGGCTGGAATAGAGATGATGGAGCAATAATTGCAAGTGGCTTTATTAAAAATGGAGTTAATTCTTATTGGCGCAGTGGAAAGTCCCCAATAAAACTTGTTGCACCAGTTGTTGTTAAGGGAGTAACTTATGTGCCTATTCAATATTTCACAGATGTTTTAGAAGAAAATATAACTTTTGGATATGGGATGTTTGGAGAATATAAGACTGCAGTTAGAGCATATGGAAGTGAAAGCTTCGATAATAATTTCGATAATTTAATAAAAGATTATAAATCAGTTGCTAATGCAGATGAGGCTGTTAACATGTTTGCAAATGCTGTTAAAATGAGAAATGGTGTAGTACAATTTGGGCTTATGTCAGATGAATTGCGAAAAGATAATTATGCCAATCTTAGTGATTTAAATTTTGTTACAGAAATCTTAAGCCCTTGGGCTGTTAAGTATGAAATTTCAAATACTAATAATAATGATTATGTAATAAAATTTAATTTTAAAACAAGTATTGAAGGTGATGAAAATGAGAGGATATATTATATTTCATTAAGTCAAGTCGGCATGTATTGGAAAGTTGAATCACTGGTGAAATAGTATTATTTAGAGTGATATATATTCCGAATTAACTAAAAGTAGGCAATTTTGCCTACTTTTTATTTTAGCATTTTAAATTCATTTGAGATATAATGATATAAATAAAGGAGGAATATATATGAAGACTATGGGATTATTAGCTGGTATGAGTTGGGAATCATCGTTAGAATACTACAGGATAATAAATGAAGAGACAAAACGAATACTTGGTGGTTCACATTCCTCAAAATGTCTAATGTATTCATTTGATTTTCAAGAAATAGAAAGGCTTCAAAATGAAGGAAATTGGGAAGAGCTTACACATCAAATGGTATTTCAGGCAAATAATCTTAAGGTAGCTGGAGCAGATTTTATAGTTATATGCACAAACACTATGCATTTAATGGCAGTGGATATTGAATTAGGAACAGGACTGAAGGTTCTTCATATAGCTGATGCAACTGGTCGTGCAATTAAAGAAAAGGCTATAAAAAAAGTAGCATTACTTGGAACAAGATTTACAATGGAAGGTGATTTTTATAAAAATGTATTAGAAAAATACAATATAGAAGTAATCATCCCTGGAGAAGAAGATAGAAAAACTGTCCATAATATCATTTATAATGAGCTTATATTAGGTAAAATCAATGATGTTAGTAGACAGAAATATGTTGAAATAATAAATAGACTAGCGTCGAAGGGTGCTAAAGGTGTGGTATTAGGCTGTACTGAAATACCTCTTTTGATAAAACAAAAAGATGTTGAAATAAATGTTTTTGATACTACAGAACTTCATGCTAAAGAAGCGGTGAAATATGCATTAGAATAAGCTAATTAGCCACTACTTTAGTTACTATTCTACTTCTTGAATTTTTGAATGCATCTCTCTGAAAAACTTCCTATCTGAAAAAGATAGGGAGTTTAAGAATTCGTTTCTGGTTTCAAGCAATTTTATTAGATCCTCAACATATTGGAATACAGCTGATTTTACCTGGAAGCCATCCATTGTTTCTAAGGAGTATTGCTTGGTTATTTTATCTAAGTAAGTTCGGATTTCTTCGATTTTATAAGGATCCATTTTAGTGGATTTGAGCTGAGAAATTGCATTGCCAATTAATTTTGATACAGCTATGGATTCACTAAATCCATTTTTAAGTATTTCTACGCTTCTATTCATATACCTAATTGTTTCAAGATGGTCAGATTCCATCTTAAGGTATTTCAGATGATAATCAAGTCCTCTATTGAAATTTTCTCCTGTTTCATTAAGGACTCTTTCATTTGCAAATTTAATTCTCTGTTCCATTTCATTTAACATTGTCATATATTCTTTTGGATCAGTTTCATTTAAAAGGCTGATTTTCATATTTTCAAGAATTCTGTACTTAAGTTTTTTTATTGCAGCAAGGTCATTAATCAGATGTTCTTCTAATCCAGGAATATATAAATTAAGTACAAGTGCAATTGATGCTCCAATTAACATTTGGGCGAATTCATTGACGAGGCTCCCCCAAATTACACTTTGAGAGGCTAGTAGATGGCTAACTAGTACTGAGCTAGGAACAAGTCCTTCGTTTAGCTTGAATTTTACAACAATTGGTATGAAAATTATAAGGTATATTGAAAAGGACAAAGGTCCAAATCCGAACATTGAGAAAACTATTCTTGAAATTGCCAAGGCTATTATTGTAGAAAGTATTCTTACTCCTGCAAGGTTTAAAGATTTTCTTTTAGTATTTTGAAGGCTTAGTATTACTACTATTGCTGTGTTTACACCATAGTTTAGGTTTAAAAGTTGGGCAAGGAATATACCAACACCAGCACCCAAAGCTGTTTTGAGAGTTCTCATCCCAATATATTTTTTAATATTTAACAATTCTCACATCTCCAATTTAAAGTTGATTTTCCGAAGAAAAGACTAGTATGATTTTAACAATATAAACATGGATTTACAAGTAAAATAAAATCCCATGACGGTATGTCAAGGGAACTCTCTAGAATGTTGTTTTAATTTCAAAATCTGGGGGAGTCATCATATGTTTTTTAACTGAGCAAAGATTAATTGACTTTATAATTGCTTTTTCATATTTTGGGGGGAATCCTTCAGGAAGTTTTACATCATAGATTATTTTGTTGATCATTCCAGTTTCCCTATTCATTTCGAGATCCATTGATATACTCAAGCCTTCTGTGTTGATACCTTTGCTATTGCAAAACCCTAGTGCAAATATACCCGCACAGGTTGCCATAGAACCGAGGAACAACTCAAATGGTGTTGGTTCGCTTCCGCCTTGATCAGTTTTAATAAGGTGTCTGGATGATCTTGCATTTACCTTTAGTCCACCAGGGAATTCTACCTTCATATAAGACATTCTATCACTCCGTTTAATTTATTTAGTAATACTTTGATTAGTATACTACAATACCCCTAAGGTGTATATAAAATATATGTTTTTTTAACTTATTTTACTCTAAATATAAGTTCGAATTAAGATGAAATATAAACTATTTAACACTACATCGCTATCTTTATTTAAAAAATATACATAATGCATATGATTTCTACTGTTATTGATTTGGTATCACATAATAATATATCTTTTATGAGGGTATATATAAATATGTAATACAATTTAGCTTATTTTTAGAAAAGAGGACAACTATGAGTACCACAATTTTAAAAGTTTCAAATATAAAAAAAACAATAAAGAAAAAAGAAATAATAAAGGGTATTAGTTTTGAAATAAAAGAAGGCGAAATACTGGGGTTTTTAGGTCCAAATGGTGCAGGTAAATCTACAAGTCTACGAATGATTGTAGGGTTGTCTAAACCTAGTTCTGGTCAGATAACTATATGCGGTTATTCAATTATGGATAATTACGTTAAAGCAATGACTAATGTTGGTTGTATTATAGAAGCTCCAGATTTGTATAATTATATGAGTGGATATAAAAATCTTGAAATGCTTGGCTCTATGTCTAGAGGAGTAACTAAAAAGGATATAGATGATGCAGTGGAATTAGTTGGGATGGAAAATAGGATTCATGATAAAGTTAATATATACTCAATGGGTATGAAACAAAGAGTAGGTTTAGCACAAGCACTAATTCACAAGCCTAAATTACTAGTATTGGATGAACCAACAAATGGACTTGATCCTCAAGGTATTCATGAATTTAGAGATATAGTGAAAGGGTTAGCTAAAGAAAAAGGGATTTCAGTATTAATATCATCGCATATTATTAGTGAAGTGCAATTGATGTGTGATAGAGTATCTATTATTAATAATGGAGAGATTATAAAGAATGCTTCAATAAATGAACTTATTTCAACTGGAGAAGTATATTGGATTTTAAATGATCCACTTAAAGGAAAAGCTTTACTTAAAAATATTTTTAAAATGGATTCCAGAATAGAAAATGAGAGTCTAGTTGCATTAGTTGAAGTAGATATGATTTCGAAAATAAATAAAGAATTTATACATGAAGGTTTAGATTTGAAGTATGTATCAACGAAAAAAAGAACATTGGAAGATTTGTTTTTATCATTAACAGATGCACAAAAGATTCAATAGAAAGTGTGAGACTATGATTCTATTAATTCAAAATGAAATAAATAAACTATTGCTAAAGAAAAAAATGGCTTTAATTATAGTTTTACTATTAATATTTATAAGCTTATTATCCTATGGGCAAAAATATGCATATGATAAAAATATTGAAAGGTTCCAGACTATATCTAATGGTGAAGAGTACGATTGGAAAAGTTTGGCTAGTCAGAGGCTTAAAGATTTAGATAGAAAACTCAATAGTCCATATATTCCTAAAGAGGGGATCTCTTCAATAGAAAGAGAAATTAAGCAATTAACCTATTTTATAGAAAATGATATAAATCCTATAACGCCTACTGCAGCTAAGTTTAGTGTAGGTTTTATAGAACAAGGAATTGTATTGTTTATACCTTTGTTAATTGTTATTTTGGCTGCAGATTTGGTTTCAAGTGAATTTTCAAGTAAAACAATTAAGATTTTGCTTACTAGAGCAATACCCAGATGGAAAATCTTATTAAGTAAGTATATTGCACTTATAATGATGACAACTATAGTTGTTTTTCTTATAGGTGTTTTGTCGATTCTTATATCCTATGCATTTTTTGGATTATGGGGATTTGCGGAACCAGTAATAACGGGTTTTAAATTGATTAAAGGTGAACTAAATTCAGATACCGTTGTATTAATAACTAGATTACAATATATAATTCTGATATATTCCTTAGCATGGTTTGTTTCTATAGTTATAGCCTCAATAACTTTCTTGATTTCCATTCTAGTTAATAATAGTGCATCTGCAATAGGAATACTAATGGCAGCATTAATTGGCGGACAATTTCTTCAGTTTTTCTTATCAGATTGGACTATTGTAAAGTACTTTTTCGTTACAAATTTAGATCTTACACGATATTTGACAGGATCTTATCAACCTATTGAGGGTATGAGTATTGGATTTTCTATTATAATCCTCTCTTTGTGGGCAGTAGCATCTTTAATAATAAGTTTCTGGGTTTTTAATCGTAAAGATGTTTTAGTATAAAGGTTAAGTTTATGATAAGGAGATAGATATGATTAAAAAAATGGGATGGCCTGTATTCTTAATTTTTACAATATCTCTTGCATTTGTTTTTATTGTGGGTTTTATAATTTCCATTAATATAAGCAAATCAAGTGATGTAAATTTAGAAGAAACTATATTGAATGTGAATAAAGAAGATGATATAAATAATCAAAATTCAGAAGAGTCTGATGAAAAAAGTTTAAATAAGATAGATATTAGTAAAATAGTAATAATGGGAGATTCTATTGGTTTTGGAATTGGTGATGAGCCAAATATGGGGATAGGGAATAGATACAAGAATTTAATAGATCCAGATGATTTAAGAGGTATTGAGCTTATAAATATATCGGTACCAGGATATGAAAGTATAGATCTAGTAACACAAATAGGAAAACAAGAGAATCTGGATAATATATTAGGATCAGATCTAATTATTATTTCAATTGGGGGAAACGATTTAAATCGTTTGGAGGATAACGGGGATCTAACTTTTGAGATTGAATATACCGATAAATTAAAAGCTTACAAAGAAAATTTAAGATACACGATTGATAAAATTAGAGAAATAAATCAAAATGTTCAGTTAGCAATTGTAGGTTTATACGACCCATATCGTCAAGAAGAACCACAAAATACTAGGTTACTTCTTCAATGGAATTATGAAACAAGACTTATTGTAAATTCGTATTCTAGAATTGTCTATATCCCACTATATGAAAAATTTGAATATCATTTAGATTCTTATCTTTCAGCAGATAGGTTCCATCCGAGTAAAAATGGATATCAGATAATAGCTAAAGAAATATATGATATATTAAATCAAGAGAAAGAATAAATAATAATTTAAAATCAAGCATTACAATTTAATTTATATCTAAATAATCATAGTAAATAATAAATATTTTCGCTATAATTAAATGTGATGGTTTAAAAGAGTAGAGTAAATAGATCTTTTCCTGCTCAAGGTTATGTTACAAAACTTTATTTTAGAATCAAACAATTTTGATTATATTCAATAGGAGGAGATTTTTATTATGGAAAACAAAAGAAAATATATATTTTCGTGGGATTTATTAGGGGATATCGAGTTAGGTAGACCTAATTTAGGAAATACAACTCGAGTTGAAGTATATAGATTACTTCAGTTTACTTTTAGAGATATTATTGAAAAGCATGTAGGATCTGAAAAAACAGATCAGATTTTTTATGAAGCAGGGAAACTTGCAGGTTCAGAATTTTATAAACATTTAATTAAACCCACAACTGAAATTAATGATTTTATAAATCAATTACAAAAAGTTTTGAAAGAATTAGGTATGGGCATTTTAAGAGTTGAACAGGTTGACATGGATAAGGGTGAATTAGTTTTAACAATTTCAGAAGATTTAGATTGCTCAGGATTACCAGAGGCGGATGATGTAATTTGTATATATGATGAAGGCTTTATATGTGCATTACTTGAAAACTTTACTGGGTTAAAATTTAATGTGAAAGAAGTTGATTGTTGGTGCATAGGTGATAGAACCTGTAGATTTAATGCCAATGCTATCAGTAATATGAATGATTAAGGAGTTAAGATGAACAATAGAGAAAAGAAAATTTTAAACTATATAATTTCATTGTTATTTGATACAAAAATTACCAATAGTATGCCGGCTGAGTTACTAGATTCTGAAGATTTGTGTATTATTGATGAAACACTTAGAATAATAAGAGATTCTATTTATTCAATTGGATTTGGAGATCTTTCTAGTAGAATTGATGGGCAAGGATATACTATTGGTATTATTAAAAATCTTCAAGCATCTCTTAAGAACTTAACTTGGCAGACAAAAGCGATTGCTTTAGGTGACTTTTCTCAACATGTTGATTTCTTAGGAGAATTTTCTGATGCATTTAATAGCATGACTAAAAAATTGGAATACTCACTCCAAGAAGTACATAAGACAAAAGAACTTTTTGAAATGGTATTTGAGACAATACCTGATGCTACCATAATAATATCTTTAGATGAAGGTAACATTTTTGACGTAAACACTGCATGTTGCAATTTAAGTGGTTATGAAAAAAATGAGTTAATTGGGCAGAATGTTTTAAGCATTAACTTTATACAAGACTTAGATCAACTAAATGATTTACAAAAAACACTTGAAGATAATAATTTTTGCAATAATAAAGTTATAGATTTAATAACTAAAGACAATAAATCAATTCTTGGACTTTTTTCATCTCAAGTTATTCTAATCGAAAACAAGAAATATGTGCTTAGTGTTATAAAAGATATAACTCAGAGGATAGAAATGGAAAATAGATTGCGAGATAGCGAAGAAAGACATAGGTTATTAGCAGATAATATAAGTGATGTTATTTGGACAATGGATATAGATGGTAGATTTACTTATATCAGTCCATCTGTACAGAAAGTTAGAGGATTTACTGTAGCAGAAGTGATGAAACAATCTAAAGAGGAATTATTGTGCCCAGAGTCAGTTAAATATATGGACCATGGTTTGATAGAGGCAGTAAATTCCGTGCAGAATAACTTGCCATTTAAAACATTCCGGGCAGACTTAGAACAACCTTGTAAAGACGGTACTACTATTTGGATGGATACTACTATATCTGGAATATATGATAAAGATAAAAGATTTATAGGAATGGTAGGTGTTTCAAGAGATATTTCTGATAGAAAGCAGATGGAAGAAAAAATAAGAAGGCTATCTATAACTGATAAACTTACTCAGTTAAACAATCGATTAAGGCTTGACGATGCTCTTAAAAATGAAGTTAAACGAATTGAAAGAAGTCACTCAATAAGCTCATTAATTATTTTAGACATAGATTATTTTAAAAGAATTAACGATAAATATGGACATCCAATAGGTGATTCTGTATTAGTAGAATTGGCTAGTATTCTAAAAAATAATATACGAGAACTTGATGTATTAGGACGCTGGGGTGGGGAAGAATTTATGATAATACTACCATCTACAGATAAAAATGGAGCGATAGTTTGTTCAAATAAGTTAAGGGAAAAAATCGCTAATTATAACTTCCAAGATGTTGGTGAAGTGACTGCAAGCTTTGGAATTGCTGAAATAAAAAAGGGTATAACAGCTGAAGAAATTGTGGCTAAAGCTGATGCTGCATTATATAGAGCCAAAGATTTGGGTAGAAATAAAGTTGTCAGCTATTGAATGAAAATATGATATGTAGAAAGGAAGTGCTTTATGATAGATTTATTAATTGAAAAAATTAAAAAAACAGAAAATCCAACAGTTATAGGTTTAGATCCAAGGTTAGAGTATATTCCAGAACATTTAAAAGAAGAAGTATTTGACTTATATGGGAAAACTCCAAAGGCGGTTGCAAAAGCTTTTTATGAGTTTAACAAAGGTATAATAGATGTTGTATCGGATATTGTACCAGCAGTAAAACCTCAAATTGCAATGTACGAACAATACGGTGTTGAAGGAATACAAGCTTATATTGATACAATAAAATATGCAAAAAGTAAAGATTTAATAGTTATAGGTGATATTAAGAGAAGTGATATAACTTCTACTGCAGAGTCTTATTCTCATGGCCATATAGGAAGAGTTTTTATTGAGGATAAAGAATATACTATTTTTAATCAAGATTTTATAACCTTAAATCCATATATGGGTTATGATTCTATAGAACCGTATATAGTTGATTGTAAAAAATATAATAGAGGGTTATTTATATTAGTAAAGACTTCAAATCCAAATAGTGGTCAAATTCAAGATTTAGATATTGGTGGAGAAAAAATATATGAAATAGTTGGAAAGCTAGTATCCAAATGGGGAGAGGACTTAATAGGAGAAAGAGGTTATAGTTCTATAGCTGCTGTAGTAGGTGCAACTCATCCAGCACAGGGTGTAAAACTTAGGGAGTTAATGCCTCATACATTTTTTTTAGTACCTGGATATGGAGCACAAGGCGGTAGTGCACAAGATTTAAAAGGATGTTTTGATAAAAATGGATTAGGAGCAATAGTCAATTCATCTAGAGGTATTATAGCTGCTTATAAAAACAAGAAATATAGTAGTAATTTTAGTGAAAAAGATTTTGCATTTGCTGCTAGGCAGGCTGCGCTGGATATGAAAGCAGATATTCAAAATGCAATAGATTAATAATAGCTATAGACTAGGAGTTGATTAAATGTCTGAAGATATCTATAAAAACAAACTAACATCCATAATTTTAGAGAATACAGAAATTTGTACTGGAATATACAAGATGGTAGTTTATGCTACTTCAATTGCCAGATGTGCTATGCCTGGTCAATTTGTAAATCTTTATTGTAATGATGGTTCAAGACTGTTACCAAGACCAATTAGTATTTGCGAAATAGATAAAAATACAGGTAAATTGACGTTTGTTTACGCGGTAGTAGGTAAAGGAACTGAAGAGTTTTCTAACATGAAAGCAGGGGAAAATATCCAGTTATTAGGTCCTTTAGGTAACGGTTATAATATTGATAATAGCTTGAATGAGCATATTATAGTAGGCGGTGGTGTTGGAATTCCTCCACTATTAGAACTTGTAAAAAATATAGTAGGTAATAAAAAAGTATATTTAGGTTTTCGGACAGGTAATTTTCTTATTGAAGAATTTAAAAAATATGCTGATGAAGTTTACATAGCTACTGATGATGGAAGTTTTGGAATTAAAGGAACAGTAGTTGATTTATTAGAATTACAAAATGCTAAGGGGCAGATGATATATAGTTGTGGACCTAAGGCTATGCTACGGACTGTAGCTAATTTTGCTAGGACTAGTAATACAATTGCTCAAGTATCTTTGGAAGAACGAATGGGATGTGGTATAGGTACTTGTGTTGGGTGTGTTGTTAAAATTAAAAATGATGAAAATGAAAACGGTTGGGAATATAAAAAGGTTTGCAAAGATGGGCCAGTATTCCTAAGCGAGGAGGTTTTATGGGATGAATAGACAAGATATTAATTTAAGGATTAATATCGGCAGCGTTGAATTAAAGAATCCTGTTATGACTGCCTCAGGAACTTTCGCTGCTGGTAGAGAATACTCTGAGTTTATTGATTTAAATCGGCTTGGTGCAGTAGTAGTTAGGGGAATAGCTACAAATCCGTGGCTAGGAAATTCTGCCCCTAGAATTGCAGAAACTTATGGTGGAATGTTAAATAGTATTGGATTGCAAAACTTAGGAGTAGAACATTTTATAAAAGAAGACATACCTTTTTTAAGAAGATTTGATACTAAGATAGTGGTAAATATAATAGGTAAGACAATTAAAGAATACTGCGAAGTTGCAGAAAAACTTCAAGATGCAGATATTGATTTGGTAGAATTAAATATATCTTGTCCTAACTTAAAAGAAGGAGGAGTATCTTTTGGAACTAACCCTTTAAATGTTGCAGAGGTTACTAGAGAAGTAAAAAAGCATGTGAAACAGCCTCTTATAGTTAAACTTAGTCCAAATGTATCAGATATAGTTGAGATTGCAAAAGCAGCAGAATCTGAAGGTGCTGACGCTATATCAATGATAAATACTCTTTTGGGAATGGCTATAGATATTCATCGTAGGAAACCTATTTTAGCGAATATAACTGGAGGCTTATCTGGACCATGTATTAAGCCCGTAGCATTGCGAATGGTTTATCAAAGTTATAAAGCTATTTCTATTCCCATAATTGGGATGGGAGGCATTATGAATTCAGATGATGCTATAGAGTTTATTATGGCTGGAGCTACGGGCGTTGCAATTGGGACAGCGAATTTTATTAATCCTAGAGCAACAATTGATGTATTAGAAGGAATCTTAGACTATTGTGAAAAGTATAATATTAAAGATATAATGGATATACGAGGAATTATTTAGGGGGTAATTATAAAATGTCTATGCAAGAAAGAGCAGAAGAAATTTTCAAGGAAATAAATGTTCTACAGGAAGGTCATTTTCTATATACATCAGGTAGACATGGTAGTACCTATATGCAATGTGCAAGAATATTAGAATACCCAAAATACACTGTGGAATTGTCTGCATATTTAGCAGATGCATTTAAAGATGATAAAATAGATATAGTAATTGGACCTGCTATGGGGGGAATTATCTTTGCATATGAGATTGCTAGACAGCTAGGAGTAAAAAATCTTTTTGCAGAAAGAGAAGATGGAAAGATGACTTTAAGAAGAGGGTACGAAATTACTGAAGGGGCTAGAGTTTTAGTAGCAGAGGATGTAATTACAACTGGTGGATCAGTTAGAGAAGTTATTGATATAGTGAAAGAACAGGGTGGAGAGTTAGCAGGAGTTGCAATTTTAGTTGATAGAACAAATGGTAAAATTGATTTTGGATGCAAGATGAAAGCAGTATATACTGCAGAAATAATCTCTTATGAAGCAGAAAATTGCCCAATTTGCAAAGAAAAAAGCATACCTTTAGTAAAGCCTGGCAGTAGAAAGAAATAGTAATAATAAAGAATTAATCAAAAAGCTTATTTATTGACAATAGAAATCAAATGTGATATTTTTATTTAAAGATGCAAATATACCTTTAAATCAATCCTGAGAGGTTGAGAAGGCCAGCGTGATATAGCATAATTATGCCTTCCTACGGGAAGGCATTTTTTAAAACGTATCCTTTAAGGTAAATAAAAGGAGGAAAAAATATGCTAAAAGGCAGACATTTAATTGATCCACGAGACTTTAGTCTTGAAGAAATGAACTCTATTTTTGAATTAACACAAATGATAATTGATAAACCAAGGGATTTTGCTCATGTATGCGATGAAAAATTACTTGGAACTTTATTTTATGAGCCTAGCACTAGAACCAGATTTAGCTTTGAAGCCGCAATGTTAAGATTGGGTGGAAAAATTATAGGGTTTTCAGAGCCGGGCTCTAGTTCTGTAAAAAAGGGAGAAAGTTTACCTGATACTCTAAGAACAGTAGCCGCATATACAGATATTATCGTAATGAGACATCATAAAGAAGGGGCGCCTAAATATGGTGCACAGTATTGTCCAGTTCCTCTAATAAATGCAGGAGATGGAGGGCACCAGCATCCAACACAAACACTAACAGATTTATTTACAATACTGGATGCAAAAGGAAGTCTAGACAATCTAACGATAGGTTGTTGTGGAGATTTACAGTTTGGAAGAACAGTTCATTCTCTAATAAAAGCTATGTCTAGATATAAAAATATTAAGTTTGTTTTAATTTCACCAGGAGAGCTACAAATCCCTGAATATATGAAAGCTGAAATTTTAAACAAAGATGGTATTGAGTATAAAGAGGTAGAAAGGCTTGAAGATGTAATCCATGAGTTGGATATTCTATATATGACTCGGGTACAAAAAGAGAGATTTTTTAATGAAGCAGATTATATTAGATTAAAAGATAGTTATATACTTGATTTAAAAAAGCTTGAAAATGCTAAAAAAGATTTGGCAATACTTCATCCTCTTCCTAGAGTAAATGAAATAAGTATGGAAGTTGATAGTGATCCAAGAGCTTGGTATTTCCAACAAGTTAAAAATGGAATGTACGTACGTATGGCTTTGATAATGCTTCTTTTGGGGGTGGAATAAATGTTGAACATTACAAGTATATCTAAGGGTATTGTTATAGATCATATAAAACCTGGAGTTGGATTAAAAATATTTGAATATCTAAATTTGGGAGAGGTAAAATTTACAGTTGCTTTAATAATAAATGCTACAAGTAAAAAAATTGGTCGTAAAGATATTATTAAAATTGAAAATGAAATAGATATAGATTTAACAGCTCTTGGATTTTTAGACCCTAATATTACCGTTAATATAATAGAAGATGAGGTAATAGTTAGAAAAATTAATATTACTCTACCAGATAGAGTAGAAAATATTATAAAGTGCAAAAATCCGAGATGTATTACTGCTGAAGAAAGAGATTTAGTACCTAAATTTGTTTTAATAGATAAAGATAAATGCTTGTACAAATGTGAGTATTGTGACCAAATATATTCATAGGAGGTGGAGGCTATGGAACTTTTAGTCAAGGGAGCTAGAATTATTGACGAAGGAATGGATTTTGTTGGTGATTTATATATAAAAGATGGTAAGATATATGAATTTGGGGAAAATCTAAGCTATAAATGTAAGTATATTGATGGAACGGGGTTAGTTTTGATGCCTGCTTTTATAGACTTACATGCTCATTTTAGAGATCCAGGTTATACTCATAAAGAAGATTTAAAGACAGGTAGTTTGGCAGCCCTTAAGGGAGGATATACATTTGTAAATCTTATGGGAAATACAAAACCCATATCTTCAAATATGGATGTAGTGAAGTATGTATTAGATAAAGCATCAAATCTTGATTTAATTGACGTGCATCAATGTGTTTCTATTACAGAAAACTTTGATGGGAAGAGATTAGACCATTTAGATAAACTTGATTCGAGAGTTAAAATTATTTCTGATGATGGTAAAGGAATAAATTCAAATATCACAATGTACAATGCTATGTTAAAAGCAAAGGAGAAAGGATTAACTATCTTAACTCATGCGGAGGATGAAGATTTGACACCTATTGACTATAGAATTTCAGAAAATATTGTAACTATTCGAGATATATATTTAGCTAGTGTTACAGATTGTATGCTGCATTTAACACATGTAAGTACAAAAGAAGCTATAGATGCAATTAGGATTGCTAAGCAAAAAGGTTATAAAAATTTAACTTGTGATGTAACACCGCATCATATAGCTCTTTATGACAATGATTATAGAGTAAATCCTCCTATAAGACAAGAAAATGATGTAAAATCAATTATCGAAGGAATTGTTGATGGAACAATAGACACGATTGCAACTGATCATGCTCCGCATACAAAAGAAGATAAAGAAAATGGCAGTCCAGGTTTATCTGGGTTAGAAACGGCTTTCTCTGTATGCTACACATCTTTAGTTAGAGAAGGTCATATTGACTTAAAACGATTGTCGAGTTTATTCTCTGGAGAAAGTGCTAGAATAATGGGTATAAATAAGGGTAAGATAAAGGTAGGATACGATGCTGATTTAGTATTGCTTAATATAGATAAAAAATCGGTTGTTGATTCATCAAAATTTCTATCTAAAGGGAAAAATACTCCTTTCGATGGGATGGAGTTTTTTGGAGAAGTACAGATGACAATAAAAGCTGGGAAGATTAGATATGTTAATAGGGATTAAATAATATGTTGAGATGTAGATATTTACAAGAATGGAACCTAGGTAAGCGAGATAAGAAAGGAATGACCCTTATGGATATAAATGACATTGTACACTATCCACATGATGAAATGACCACTTTTATGTTGCCTATAACTCTAGGTTGTGCATATAATAAATGTGCTTTTTGTTCTATGTATAAGGATATTCAGTATAGAAGAGTTCCTATTAGTGAGATTGAACCTCAGCTAATGAATGGCTATCTATATACTGAAAAGGTATTCTTAACAGGTGCTGATCCTCTTACAATTGGATTTGATGAAATGGTACAAATTCTTAGATTGATTAAGAAGTACTTACCTTACTGTGCTAGAGTGGCATGTTATGCATCTATAAGAATTGTTTTAAAATATTCAGAGGAACAACTTTCCATACTTCATAACGAAGGATTAAGACTATTGTATATAGGTTTTGAAACAGGTAGCGATGATGTACTAGAGTTGATGAATAAACCACATAAAGTTGTGGATGCAATAACTGCAGCAAAAAAGTTGAATCGTGCACAACTTATGTTTAATACCATTATAATGTATGGAATAGCAGGAAAAGGTGAAGCAGTTTCAAATGCTATTGCAACTTCTAAGATGATTAATCAATTTCACACGAATTCTATTATTACTATGAATTTAACTATATTTGAAGGCACTACTTTAAACGATATGGTTAAAAATGGTGAGTTTATCATACCAGACAGAAATGAAAGATTATTAGAGATTAAAAGCTTATTGGAGAATTTGGAACCCATAAAACCAACTATATTTGATACAACGCATCCAACAAATATTATTAAGATAAAAGGAACTTTGCCACAGGAAAAAGAAAAATTAATAAAGGCTATAAATATTTAAATATATATAAAGAATAGAAATTGATAAAAGGAGGAAGTTTTATGTTAAAAGAATTTAAAGAATTTGCATTGAAGGGAAATGTTATTGATTTAGCTGTAGCAGTAGTAATAGGGGGTGCCTTTGGGAAAATAATAGCATCACTAGTAAATGATATTATTATGCCCGCTATAGGTGTAGTATTAGGTGGAGTAAGCTTTGTGAATCTTAAATATGTCATAGAACCAGCAAGTGGAGATTTAGCGGAAGTAGCAATTCTATATGGTTCATTTATACAGTCAATTGTAGATTTCGCAATTATTGCATTTTCAATTTTTATGGTTGTAAGGGCATTAAACTCTAGAAAGAAGAAAGAAGTGGAAGCAGAACCCGCTCCTATAGTACCAAGTAATGAAGAACTTATTCTAGCCGAAATTAGAGATTTATTAAAATCCAAATAAAATATATGAACAACCTTTTAAAGGGGATTTATTAATATGATAAAAAATCAATGGTATGTCATTTTGGATTCGAAGCAAGTTAAAAAGAATAAATTAATTGGCGTAACTAGATTATCCGAAAAGCTTGTGCTTTGGAGAGATGATAATAATCAGGTTAATTGTATTTTTGATAAGTGTTGTCATAGAGGGGCTTCTTTAAGCGAAGGTAAAATTATTGGCAATCATATAGAGTGTCCTTTTCATGGTTTTCAGTATGATACTAATGGTAGAGTAGTTTTAATTCCCGCAAATGGCAAGAGTAATCCTGTTAAAAATAACTATGCAGTAAATTCATATCTAGTTAAAGATAAATATGGGTTTATATGGTTATGGTATAGTAATGATAAAGATAGTGCACCTGAAATACCATTTTTTGAAGATCTGAAATCTGGTTTCTCTTATGGAAGTTTCTCAGAAACTTGGAGTGTTCATTATACTAGAGCTATAGAAAATCAATTAGATGTTGTTCACTTGCCATTTGTGCATAAAAATACTATAGGAAGTGGGAATCGAACTTTAGTTAACGGCCCTGTAGTAAAATGGAATGATAATTTAATGACTTTCTATGTAAATAATGAGGTTGATAATGGTCAAATTCCAAAAAAAACAAATGAAATCTTAGATTATGAGAGATTATTTCATCTTCAGTTTCAAATGCCTAATACATGGCAAAATATAATTTCAGATAATGTTAGAATAATGGCAGCTTTTGTGCCTATGGATGAAGAACATACTCGAATATACTTGCGATTCTATCAAGGATTTATGAAAGTTCCTGTTCTAAAGCAAATAACTAATGTTTTAAGCACAATATCAAATAGAATAATACTCCATCAAGATAGAAGGGTTGTTTTAACTCAAATTCCTAAAAAGACTGAATTAATTATGGGTGAGAATTTGATACAAGGAGATTTACCAATAATTGAATTTAGAAAGAGAAGACATGAATTAAAAAAAAATAATTTTTAGAGTTGAACTTTACGTGAAATGATGTTATGATAAACAAAATATTAAATTCAGTGCGTAGAACGAGTAGTTAGATTAAATTGGGTTTAGAGAGTTGGCACAGGTGAAAGTCCAATACCAGTAATTTAATGAATGGATCTACAAGAAGTTTTGTGAAATGATTCTATCAGAGTATCGAAAACCGGGGGTTTCCCGTTATAGAAACAGGATATTATAGCATTAGCTAAGTATCTGGTTAAGTGAGATTGTCTTTTGATAGTCTAATTGAGGTGGTACCGCGAAATAATAGTCTTTCGTCCTTTTTAAGGATGAAGGGCTTTTTTTATTTTTGAAAATTAAAGGTGGTGATACTAATGTTGTGAACTGAAATTGGTGACTGGCATAATAAAAAAAACAAAACAAAAAAGGGAGAGATTTATTATGAATTTAAAAAACAATATTTTCACAACATTGCTGTTGGCTATTGGGCTAATAATGCATCAAATTACACCAGGAATTTTGGGTGGTATGAAATTTGACTTTCTTATAATATTTATGATTATAGCGATTTTATTAAATCCTAAGTTCGATAATGCGATACTTACAGGATTATTAGCAGGTGTTTTAGCTGCCATGACAAGTACCTTTCCAGGCGGTCAACTTCCAAATATAATAGATAAATTTGTAACTTGCTTAGTTATATATTTTCTCATCAAGATACTAAAACGATTTAACATTAATTATATAGTAATTGGTTTATTAGGAGGAATTGGAACATTTGTAAGTGGAATGGTATTCCTAATATCAGCTTTGTATATAGTAGGGCTTCCTGCTCCATTAACGGCTTTAGTTATAGGGATCGTAATACCAACTGCAATTATAAATACCATTGGAACAGTTTTTGTATATAAGATAGTAAAAACAGCCATGAGAAGTACAGGAGTGGCATTTAATCATTAATGTTAAGATAAAATATTTTGGGAAATTAAATAATAATTGTATATAATATAAATAAGAGTTCGTAAAAAAAATTGATTTCGAAAATGATATATTAAGTTAAGGAGGTGTTGTAATGCCATTAGAAATTATTAGAAATGATATTACAAAAGTTAAAGCAGATGCCATTGTAAATGCTGCTAGAAACTCTCTACTAGGAGGGGGAGGAGTTGACGGTGCTATTCATAAAGCAGCTGGTCCTGAATTACTTAATGAGTGTAAAAAATTAAATGGCTGCGAAACTGGGCAAGCTAAAATAACTAAAGCTTATAATCTTCCTGTTAAGTACGTTATTCATACAGTTGGACCAGTATGGAAGGATGGGAATCATAACGAAATCAAATTATTAGAAGATTGTTATAGAAATTCTCTAGAACTAGCAAAAGCTTATAATATGGAATCTGTAGCATTTCCATTAATTTCTGCGGGTGCTTTTGGTTTTCCACAAGATAAAGCTTTAAGAACTGCAATATCTGTAATTGGAGATTTTTTGTTAAAAAATGAGATGACTATCTATCTTGTAATATATAATGATTCAGCATATAAGTTATCAGCTAAATTGTTTTCATCTATAAAGCAATATATCGATGATAAGTATGTTGAAGAACATAGAAGTTCATCATCTGAAAGAAGAGAACAAGAAGGATTACTTGAGGAATATAATTTTCAGATTAAAGTCATGGAAAGTATGAATGCGCCTACACAAAAGAAAAGAAAAAGAAAGCTAAATGATGTTATAAATCAATTGGATGAAACTTTTTCTCAAATGTTGTTAAGATTAATTGATGAAAAAAAGTTGACAGATGCAGAAACCTATAAGAAGGCAAATATCGACAGAAAACTGTTCTCAAAAATCCGAAATGATATAAGTTATAGACCTAGCAAATCAACGGTATTAGCATTTGCTATAGCACTTGAATTAAACCTTGATCAAACACAGGATTTGCTTTTAAGAGCTGGATTTGCACTTTCAAATAGTAGTAAGTTTGATGTTATAATTCAATATTTTTTAGAAGAAGAAAATTATAATATATTTGAAATCAATGAAGCATTATTTGCTTTTGATGAAAATCTACTAGGAGTATAAAAAAATGTCGCATGCAATGCGACCTAAGCCCTTTATTAAAATGATAATCTTAAATTACAATAAAAATAAGGGGATGAAATAGATGAAAAAAAATTTAACTGAATTAGTATTTCTTCTTGATAGAAGTGGTTCGATGGGAGGGCTTGAAGAGGATACCATTAATGGATATAATGAGATGCTCAAAAAGCAATTAACAGAACCTGGGGAAGCTATTATTACAACAGTGTTGTTTGATAGTGAATTTGAATTGTTACACGATAGATTAAATTTAAGAGAAGCTTTACCTATAACAGATAAGGAGTACTATGTCAGAGGTAGCACAGCGTTATTGGATGCAATAGGTTTAAGCATTAGTAAGATAGTTAATAATATTAAACAGAAAAAAGAAAGTGAAAAGCCTGAACGTGTAATTTTTATTATTACAACTGATGGAGAAGAAAATTCTAGCAGAGAATATAGTTTTAAGAAAATCAATAAGATGATTACACATCAAAAAGAAAAGTATGATTGGGAATTTATATTTTTAGGCGCTAACATAGATGCGATTGCAACGGCTAGAAGATTTGGAATAAGTGAGGATAGAGCTTCAAATTACCATGCTGATAAAATTGGAACTCAATTAAGCTACCAAGTATTAAATGAAACAGTCAGCAATTTAAGAGCCAGAAAATTGATTGATAAGAATTGGAAAAGCAAAATAGAGGAAGATTATCAAAGTCGTAATAAAGACAATAGATGCTAACAACTTTAATCTATAAAATGTTTAAAAGCAGTGGGGAAGATACGTCCACTGCTTTTTATTGTATTATTCAAGGTAAGTTTGCTTCATCGTTTGAATTTTATATAAACGTATTTTCCTCCAGCACCCTTATTGACATCTGCAGGATTTTTAGAATTTAGCCAATATACATTATTCCAATCAGGACTTGCAGCGTTAGAACTATCAAATGAAACATTAACACCTTTTACTGGAGGCAAAGTTTGCGCTTTAGTAGTAAATAAATATAAAAAGTCTCCCCCTGCTCCTTTATTTAAATCAGTGCCAATTCTTGTATAATTAACGTTGTTAGAATTGTGACTAAGGATTCCTGAACCTGCAGTTCTAGATTTGTTATTGTATTCCATAAAGAAGTCAGTATATGCGTCGTTAATGTTATCACCTAACTTGTAGCATAAGAAGATAAAATCACCACCTGCGTCTGTATTCAAATCAACGTCAATAAGCATATATCCAGGTGGGGTCTTAGCTCTAGCACTCCAAGCATCTGAACCTGTTACAAACACAATATCAGTGATATATTTTTCCATTGGCCACTGATTACCTTGTGCCAAGTTAAGCTTCTCAAACTCTGATTTTAGATAAGTTGACCTTGATGAAGTATCAGCAAGTTCCCAAATTGGAACTAACGATTTTTCTGTCGTCGTTCCAAAGTCAACAAGTGTACCATTTTCTTCTAGTGTACTCTCCCATTTGCTCAGTATTTGTGGGTCATTTAAGAATTGCCCTAGATTTAATGAAAAATTTCCACCATAAGTGTTTAATGTTTGTTCTTTGTTGCTGTCATATTCTGATTTATTTTTGATGTTTTGATATTCAGCATTAGCTGAAGCTTTAAATACTAAAACATTAAAGTCTGCTTTTGTAGCTGCAACAAAGTTATCGTAGCTAGTGGATGAATCAGACTTTGCAGTAATACTGTAGTCGACTCTACCTCCGGTTATTGTATCAACTAGTACATAATGTCCATAGTTGCCAAAAACAGTTTTTGCTGTAACGTTGTTATCATTAATCATTTTTTTTGCATCTGAATTAAGATAATTCTTCAAATTTGTAGATCCATTAACATAAACACCGAATTTTTTTACTATATAACTCGAAGTAGAAAAATAATTGTTTAATTGAGATGTTCTAGTAGAATTAAAATTCAATTTAGCTGATCCACCAAATCCAAAGTAACTGCCAGAACCACTTATATTTTTGGATAGAGTCCTACTGTATGATCTAATAGAATCACTTGTGATTTGTGTATTAACACCTTGATCGTAGCGGATTCGTTCAATTTTTTGATCTGTTATTAGTTTCTCTAAATCTAGGACACTTTGTTTGAGTGATTCAACTGATGCATATTTTCCAAACACATCATACCCTCTACCAATTCGCAGTACAACTGGAAAATCTGATTCGCTAAGAGTTACCTTTTTAGCAATGTCGGGCTGATTGACGCTCCAAATATCATTTAAGTTACTTAAATCTTTTGATAAAATAAGTTCGTTAATCTGATTCTTTGACAAATCTCGGATTGGTGCATCAATTATTAGTGAAGGGAATGTCGGTACTATAGGTGGCAATACGATTCCTATTGGTGGAATTGTTGAATCATCTGATTTTCTATCTTTAGTTATAGTAATTTTTTTAGTTTCTGGATCCCAAAGGAGTTCGCATCCTAAATTTTCAGTTACAAATCGAAGTGGCAGCATTGTTCGTTCATTGACTATGAGTGGCTTTACATTAGGATTATCAGCATCAATTGGAATAGTTAAACCATTGACTAATGCATTGCTCTGACCTACCCATAATTCCAGTATTTTATCTCCTAAGATTAACGTTACTTTTTTATCTTCCCCATTCCATTTAATATCTGCGCCTAAAGGACTTGCAGCATACCTGATAGGCAACATAGTACGACCTTCAACAATCATAGGGCTTACATCCATAACGATTAATTCTCCATCTGCAGTGTAAGAATTATTATCGATGATAAATACCATTGTTGTCTTGTCTTTCTCTGATTCTTCTGCAAGTGCAGGGGTTGATATATTAAATAATATAACAAATATCAATGAATAAATAATTACCTTTACCCTAGCAGTATTCTTATGGTTTGCTTTTTTTAAAATCATTCCCATTGACAATACCTCCCTTATCATATAGACTTCATCAACTATAAAATTGTTACTATTAGTAATAACATATTTATACCCGCCTATATGAACTTTAAAGATTTAGCGTGTTAAATTTTTGTAACAATTATTATGCTCTATAAGTTAAGCTATAAATAGATAAGAACTACGAAACTGTTTCAAAAGATTAATTGATTAGGGTGACACTATGAAAGAAGTAAAAAAGAAGACAGAATTTAGTAGTTACAATGCATAACACAGAAAAAAACAGTGGGGTTGTTTGTCACCCACTGTTTTGTAGTGTATTTACGGAGCAGGATAAGTTATTGTAACTTCCTTAATCTCTGCATTCCATTTTACTTCAGCACCTAAGCTCTCGGCAATAAATCTAAGGGGAAGCATTGTGCGGCCTGGGGGTACTATAATAGGTTTTACATTAGTATTTTCAGGATCTATATATACCATGTTACCATTTACAGATGCAATGCTATTTCCAATCCACAGGTTAATAACTTTGCCACCCATAGAAATATCAACTCTTCTATCTATAGGATCCCAATCAACTACTCCGCCTAATGGTTCAACTACATATCTAATTGGTAGTACAGTGCGATTTTCAGATATAACTGGTGCAGTATCCATTGTCATTATTTGATCGTCTACAAAGTAGTCGCTGCTATCAATGTAAAACTTCATAATAATTGGTGCAACTGTTTCTTCTTCCTCTTCTTCTTCTTCTTCAGTTTCTATTGATTCTGTTTTCGCTGATGCTGTATTTGAGAAAGTAGATTCACCCATAGTATTATAAGCTAGTACACGATAAAAATAGTTTGTATCTGGTTCTAGGTTGTTATCTATAAATATTGTTGTATTTTTAGCTACACCTGCAATCTCTGTAAAAGTTTCTGTTCCAGTCATTCTTTCAATACGAAATCCAAGTTCGTTACTTGATTTATCAACCCATTTTATTTCTATTTTGCTTGATGAAATAGCCTCAGCAGTTAAATCTTCGGGTGGGCTAGGTTTTACGATAATAAGTCCAGGATCTATAGGAAACACTGGGGTAATTGGTTCTATTGGGATAATAGGATATATAGGTATAATAGGTTCCATAATAAACATTTTAGAAATTTTAAACTTTTCGCTTTCATTATAATATGTTATTAATTGAGGTATTGGTGAACCTTTAAGAGATTTTACAGTTATTTTTAGTAGCCCATCTGATGTTGAGATATTGGGGACTGACCATGCATAGGTATTTTCAGAATCTACCAACTCATCTATTAATTCCCAATCTTGACCATTGTTGTTGGAAAAATAGAGAGAGGTCCCTAGTCCGAAGAAATCAATATCATATTCAACATTAAAGGTTTTTCCTCCTGTTATATTCTGATTTTCTTCTGGAGCTGTTATACTAATGCTATTATTTAGTGTTTCTGCAAATACTGTTTGCGCACCCACAAACATTAGTAAGAAGAGTATAACAATTATGATTGATTTTTTTGATATTGTTTTGTACATAAAATCACAACCTTTCTTGGGTACAAATCAAATATTAGATTTCTTATGTAAATTTATTTACCTATTATATTTATACCTGAATTTAGCTCGTTAAATCAATAAAGTTAATATTATCGCAGTCTTTTATTTTAGGGAAACATTAACAACACATATAGGGTCTGATTATAACTAATTAAATATAAAGCGTTTTAGTTTCAAGGAAAACATAAAAGTTGACAAAAAAATTGAATTAAGGGTAAATATAATAAAAAAGGAGATTACATGGATATTTTAGAATTGATTCAGAATAAGGGAACTGAGTATACTAGATTAGAGATAATAGAAGAACTTTATTGGAGTGCATTAGGATCTATTACTGAAAATGAAATGATAAATATAGTAAAACCATATTTAATGGATTCAGAAGGAGAAGATGAATATAGTGCTGTGCAAAATTTATATTCTAATCCGGAGGGATCATATATTACTTTATTTGAAGATGTGATTATGGGGCTTTATAACAAGAACCCATATACTTTTATTCGAGCAGTTAGTTCTAATCCTGAGATTGGAATGAATGTGTTGTATATATTTAGAAATAAAGCTGTGTTTTTGGAATCAGAATCCATTAAAAAAGAATTATTAGTTGCTACTGATGATATTGAAACTAAAGAAATGATTGAATCATTTTTTAAGTATTATGCTAGTATATGTAGCACCTGACAGTAAGCTTTGATAGAGTTCTATCAAACGATAAGAAAAGCAAAAATAGAATGATTTAAGGAATTGAAAGAAGATTTTAAGTTTTTAAGTTTATCCAATTTTATTGATGTAAATATATCTTTGTTGTGATAATATAAAGGCAAGAGATTGCATTAATGCAATTGCATTAATGTAAAAAACATAAACTAAATTTAAATAAAGAGGTGTATTTTATGAGTAAACCAGTATTATCAGCTCACTTTGAATCGAGGATGCCATCAGCAGTAAGACTTGCACAAATGAAGTACGAAGAAAGAAAAATTAAGCCACAAGCAGTAATTAATGTTGGGATTGGAAACGTTTCCCTGCCAACTAATCCTGCAATGCAAAAGAGGATGTTTAATCTTGATGCACCAGACAGTCCATTTAAAGATGGGGTAATACGATATACTCCTACAGTAGGTACTAAAGAATCTATTAATGCATTTAAAAATATTTTAGATTCCGAAGGATTTGATACAAGTAAGTTAAATATTCAGGTTACAGATGGAGGATCATCTGGGATGGAGCTTATTATTCTTGGAGTTAGTGGACCTGCTGGAACTGCAGAAAAACCATTAATGTTAATTGATCCAGCTTATACAAATTATTTGTCATTTGCTGAGAGACTTGGTAAGAAAACTATTACAGTTAAAAGAACTATGGATGAGGAAGGCAGTTTTAATTTACCAGAAGTTTCTGAATTAGAAGAAATTATCAAAGAAAATAAACCTGCTGCATTGTTAGTAATTCCTTATGACAATCCAACTGGGCAACTTTTTGATTATGAAACAATGAAAGAAATTGCGGCTCTTTGTGTTAAGTATAATATGTGGATGGTTAGTGATGAAGCTTACCGTGAGCTATACTATAAAGAGGATAAACCTTTGGTTAGTATATGGGGAATATCAGATGTAGATGTACCTGGCATAGAGGGAAGAAGAATAAGTATTGAAACTGCTTCTAAAGTTTGGAATGCATGTGGATTAAGAATAGGGGCTGTTATAACTGATAACCCAGAATTCCATAATCGTTCAGTTGCAGAGTATACTGCTAACCTTTGTGCAAATGCAATAGGCCAATATATTTTCGGTGCATTAGCTAATGAATCAAAAGAAGATATTCTTGGTTGGGCTAAAAAGCAAAGAGATTTTTATAAAAAACAAATAGTAAATGTGTATAATGGATTAAAAGAAAAAGAACCAAAATTAATCGTATCAGCTCCTGATGCATCTATTTATTCAGTAATAGACGTTAGAAATGTTGTAAAACCTGGTTTTGATGCTATAGAATTCGTTTTATATTGCGCTGGTGAAGGTTCTGTGATGTTAGATGGTGTAGAGACCACTTTGTTAATTGCTCCTATGAAAGGTTTTTATGATGTAAAGGGTAATGATAAAAATCCTGGTACAACTCAGTTTAGAATTTCATTTGTTGAAAAACCAGAAGTCATGGCAAAAGTACCTGAATTGTTTGTAGAGTTATTAAGAAAATACGAAGCACAAAGATAAAAGAAACCTGCCTAATTTGGCAGGTTTTTTATTATTGATTTAATAAAAGTTATATTGATTTAATAAAGGGGTATAATAATAAAAGTAAGAAATATTACAGAAGGAGGTGTTATTTAAAATGTCTTTGCTTAATAAAGAAATAGAAATTGAATTTAGGGAAATGATTAAGGAAACGTCTGATATTTATTCGTTTGTTTTTAACAGACCTAAAGAATTATCGTGGATACCTGGGCAACATGCAATATTTAGAAATTTAGAGTGTAAAGCTGAAGGTGACAAGAATTATAGAATTTTCAGCGTAGCATCTATCATGGAAGAAGAAAAGGTAATGTTTTCAACTAGAATAACTTCAGAATCGACGGAATGCAAAAAAATGTTGTTAAACTTAAAAAAAGGAGATAAGCTTAGCATCGAAGATCCATTAGGAAGATTTTTAATAACTGATTATGACAAACCGATATTCCTTATAGTAGGTGGTATTGGAATTACACCAGTTAGAGCTTTTTTAATGGATATGGATTTGAAATCAATTAATCCAGAAAGACTAGAACTTTTATATGCGGATGATAGAGGAGAATTTGCATATGAAGATTCTTTAAAATGGTTAGATAAAAAATATACTGGGTTTCATCTTCATTTAATTTCTGATAGAAATGATTTTATGAAAAAGATCGAAGAATACTCTAAGGAAATGAGAAATAATGCTCTTTTTTATATCTCTGGGACACCAGGCATGAATGCAATAATTACAGAGAAACTATTGGAAATGGGTGTAGATAAAGAAAATATTAAAACAGATAATTTTATTGGTTACTAGATTTTAAAAAGGTATAAAGCTTGATATTTACGCTGATTAGGAGTATTATTTAATTAAACAAAATAAAAAGGAGTGATTTTAATGAAATTTGATGGAAAACAGATTTTAGCTACATTTGTTAAGATGGAAGAGGAAGTATCTAAGTATTACTCAGATCTTGAAGAAAATGCTGAGGATGAGAAATCTAAAAAATTATTTAACCGATTATCACTCGAAGAAGATAAGCATCATAAAATGTATATGAAATTACTTGAACTTCATGCAGATGATTTAGAGGGAGATTTTTCTGAGGAAGAAGTAGAGTATACAAATTCATTAATTAATGAGAATATAAAAGAAAAACATGAGTTTGATAAATCTATGAAGTTAAAAGATGCGTTAGATTTAGCAGAACAAATGGAAAAAGATGGGATATTATTTGTTTATCAAATGATGTCATTATATCCAGAGATAGCTCAAAAGGAAATGAAAACTATACTTAAAGAAGAAAAAAAACATCTTCAAATGGTTAGAGATAGGATGCAATTTGGGGTGCTTAGGTCTTTAGGATTATAATATAATTAAATAGAATTAATATAAGTGGACCGGCCGATATGGCCGGTTTTTTTAAATGTTAGAAAGCTATAATTGCTACATGAATTCGTAATTCGAAATAGTGAATTTATAATAAAGCAGGAGAGATGAGAGAAAGAGTTAATCGCCTTATGGCTGGATTTCATTAAAATATATAGGTAGACCTTATTGTTTTAAGTTTATTGTACTATAGACTACTAACACAGTTTAATAGTAGAATAGTATTATAACTAATAAAAATATTGGAGTGAAAGAATTGAGAGATGCTGCATTTATAAGATTTGGAGTAAGCAAAGAGTTATTAATTACTACTGATTGCTGTACTGGGGTTGGAGAATTACCAGATGATTATGTTTACTTAGAGATAGAAGAAGTGGCTAAAATAACATGTAGGGTAGCTTTAATGGAGCTTTTATCACTAAAATGTGAACCAATTGGGTATAGTTTTAATTATACAGGCGATATTGATAAGTATGTATTTGCAGAGAAAGGATTTGTAAATTGTTTTCAAGAATTTGGATATAATAATATTCCATTTATTTCAAGTAGTGAAAACAATTTTAAACCTTTACAGACATCCATTGCTGTATCGATAACTGGTTTAAGAAAAATAGAGTATAATGATAATTATGAAAAAAAAGAATTTATTTATGCAATTATTGGAGAACCTCTATGCGGTGAAGAAGTAATTAAAAATGCAAAAGCAGCTATAAGCACAAAAGAATTTATAGCATTGATGAAAATAAAAGATATTGAAGAAATAATTCCTCTAGGATCTGGAGGGGCAATTGAAGAATTGGAAAAGAGATTTGTTAAAGTTATAAAATGTGACTTGGATTTAAATAAGTCTGCAGGACCAGCAACTTGTGTTTTAATAGTAGCAAAAAAAAATGCAATAGATTATTTAATACATAATTATAAAGATAAACTACATATTATATATTCGGAAAGTATTGATAAAGAATAGAGGTGTAAAAATGTTAAGAGTAAATGAAGTAAAACTAGCCTTAGATAGAGATGAAAAAGAGATCCCTTCATTAATTTCAAAAATGCTGAGAATAGCAGAGTCAGATATTATTTCTTGGTCAATAAATAAAAAATCTATAGATGCTAGAAATAAAAGCAATATCTATATGGTTTATTCTATAGATATCAAGGTAAATGATGAAGAAACCTTATTGAAAAGGAATCATAAAAAAGGCATATTAAAAGTAAATGAAGATTCTATTATTTATCAGAATAAAACAAGGACTGGTCTTAGACCCATAATAGTTGGTACAGGGCCCGCAGGCTTATTTTGTGGACTTGTACTTAGTGAACTAGGTTTTAATCCCATCATAATTGAAAGAGGAAAGACAGTAGAAGAAAGAGTAAAAGATGTTTCTAAATTTTGGAATACTGGTGAACTTAATCCTGAGTCAAATGTTCAATTTGGAGAAGGTGGAGCTGGTACATTTTCAGATGGGAAATTAACAACCCAGGTTAACAATCCAAGATCAAAGAAAATTTTAGAATATTTTGTCGAAGCAGGAGCACCAGAAGAGATACTTTACTATAACAAACCACATATTGGAACAGATTTATTAAGAGGAGTAGTAAAGAATATAAGAAATAGAATTATTTCAAATGGTGGGGAAATCAAATTTGGAAAGAAATTAACAGGTTTAAGTATATTAGAAAATAAAATCACAGGTATTGTTATTAATAATAATGAACAAATAGCTTGCGACAAGTTAATACTAGCACTAGGGCATAGTGCTAGGGATACATTTGAGATGTTAAATGATAGTGGGATTAAAATTGAGCAAAAGAGTTTTTCTATAGGAGTTAGAATAGAGCATTCTCAGGCATTAATTAATAAAAACCAATATGGAGAAAGTTTTATGCATCCAAAATTAAAACCTGCAGAATATAAACTTTCTAATCATTTTGATAATGGGAGATCTGCATATACATTTTGCATGTGCCCTGGGGGTCAAGTTGTAGCTGCAGCTTCTGAAGAAGGCATGTTAGTTACAAATGGAATGAGCAAGTATAGCAGAAAGTTAGAAACAGCAAATTCAGCATTATTAGTAGGTGTTGGGCCCGATGACTTTGAAGGTTCTCATCCATTAGCTGGGGTTGAATTCCAAAGAAAATGGGAGAGGCTAGCTTTTATCGAAGGTGGAATGAATTACAATGCACCAGCTCAAAAAGTTGGAGACTTTTTGAAAAACAAAAGTTCGACTAGCATCGGAGAATTGGATCCTAGTTACTTACCAGGCGTTAAAATGACTGATATCTCTAATTGTTTACCTGATTATGTGGTTGAGACTCTAAGAAAAGCCATAATTTTATTTGATAAAAGAATTAAGGGATTTGGAGATGAAAGTGCTATTATGACAGGCGTTGAAACAAGAAGTTCATCTCCTATTAGGATAAAGAGAGATGAAGATTTCCAGTCAAATATAAAGGGTATATTTCCAATAGGAGAGGGAGCTGGTTATGCGGGTGGAATTATGTCTTCAGCATTAGATGGTTTAAGAATAGCAGAATATTTGGGATTTTTAAAGGAGGAAGTTAAGTAATGGAAGAAAAACGTTTTGCAGTATTAATCGATGCGGATAATGTTTCTTCAAAATATATTAAATATATTTTAGATGAAACAGCAAATTATGGAATTGCAACTTATAAGAGAATATATGGAGATTGGACAAAACCGAATACAGCTGCATGGAAGGATGTATTGTTGGAGAATTCTATAACCCCTATTCAACAATATGGCTATACAACAGGGAAAAATGCGACAGATTCCGCTATGATTATAGACGCAATGGATATTCTTTACTCTAAGAATGTTGATGGATTTTGCATTGTATCAAGTGATAGTGATTTTACTAAACTCTCATCTAGATTAAGAGAATCAGGCATGACTGTTATAGGTATGGGTGAAAAAAAGACTCCAAAACCTTTTATTGCATCATGTAATCAGTTTAAGTACTTAGATGTATTGGCAGCTTCGGAAGAAAAGTCGATGGAAATGTCTAATAAGTCAGAGATAATAAAAAATGGTAAGCAAAATTTAAGTACTTCAAAGTCAAATAATGGGAATGAAGATATAGAAAAGAATATGACTAATTTAAAAGTTATTAAATTAGCAGTGAAGAAAATGTTAGACGAAGCAGATGGAAATAATCAGAGTATGAATATGGGAGAAATAGGGAATAGACTAGCAAAAAGGTACCCTGATTTTGATGTAAGAAATTATGGAGATACAAAGCTGTCTAAATTTTTAAAAAAGATGGAATTTATTCAGATAGAAAATGATAAAAGTGGTGGTACAGCAATGTGGGTTTCATTAAAAGATGAAGAAAAAAAGGATGAAGAAAAAAAGGATGAAGAAAACAAACAAGTAGTTAATAAAGCTAAAAGACATTATAAAAAGAGAAAAAGCAAAATGGATTAATTTATATATAAAGGAAGCATGGTGATTAAATGATTACTAGACTTGATAAAAAAGAATGGAGCATGATTGTACCTTTTTTAAAAGAAAATATTTTAGAAAACTATTTTAATATTCTAGGTTTAGTTTCAGAAAAGGAAATATATGAAGATATTTACGTTCAACATGACAAAGATGAGAAAATAGTATCAGTTTTATTTATAAGAAAATCAGGAACACTAAAGTTTTATGCTCCGTCAAGTTTTGATTATATAGAAATTTCTAATTTTTTAGGGACAATTAATTTCAAAAATCTTATAGGTCCTAATTCATATTGTAGTTTAATTAAGACTAAAAATATACTTACAAAATCCAAGAAGTTAACTGAGCTATGTCATTTAAAATCATATAAGGAACTTGAAACAAATTATTCAGAGGATATATGCCTAATAGAATTTAATGAGTTATATAAAGTAATTGAAATCTACAATGAAACTTTCAAGTCTTTTGCTTCAATAGATGTGCTTCAGCAAAGAATTTTAACTAGCAGGGGAAGAATTGTTGGAATTTATGATAATAGTAGATTGGTATCTGTAGCAGGTACTGATTTTGAAACAGATAATGCATCACTTATAGTTGGTGTTGCTACAATACCTGAACATAGAAACAAAGGATATGCTACAAAACTTGTGAAATACTTATCAAATATATTGCAAAATGAAAATAAACAGGTGTTTCTAGAATATGAAAATCCTATTGCTGGGAAAATCTACAAAGATATTGGATATTGTATTGTAGATTCGGTATATAAGTATTGGGATTAGTTCTTGAATCCAATGAATGTATGTATATTAAGATATTTTAAGATGTATATTTGCACTTAGACGCACTATGACTAGAGATTGATAAAGTATTAACATATTTTTCATAATAATCTGTAAATTCAGACTAGACAAATACTCATTTATATATTATTATAAGTGTAGGATGTGTGTAAAATACAATATTACAATTTTAAAAGGAGGGAATAGTTGATGGAAAAAAAACAAAGAGAGAATTGGGGTTCGAGGATAGGATTTATAATGGCAGCAGCTGGATCAGCGGTTGGTCTTGGTAATATATGGAGATTTCCATATTTAGCTGGTGAAAACGGTGGTAGTGCATTTATTATTATTTACTTAGTGTTTGCTCTTGTAATTGGACTTAGTGTTATGATTGCAGAATTTGCAGTAGGTCGTAGAACTCAACTTTCTGCAGTAGGAGCTTACAAAAAAGTTGATTCAAGGTTTACTTTCGCTGGAGTTTTAGGAGTATTAAGTGCATTCTTCATTATGGGATTTTATCCAGTAGTTGGTGGATGGGCAATGGCTTATATAGTTAAGTCTTTTACTGGACTATTGTCTAATGCAGCAACTATCGGTGATGCTTTTGGAGCTTTTATAGGTAGTCCTATACAACCAGTAGCTTGGATGTTGTTATTTCTTTTTATAAACATCTCAATTGTTGCTAAAGGGATATCTGGTGGGATTGAAAAAGCTGGTAAAGTATTAATGCCAACATTATTTGCACTTTTAATATTAATTGCTATAAGAAGCGTCACACTTCCTGGTGCATCAGCTGGTCTTGATTTCTTATTCAAACCAGATTTTAGTAAGGTTACTGGCCAGACATACTTAGCAGCTCTTGGGCAAGCATTTTTCTCACTTAGCTTAGGAATGGGTTGTATGATGACTTATGGTAGTTATTTAAATAAGAGTGAAAACCTTCCAAGTAATGCATTAATTGTAACGTTGATGGATACAGGTATAGCAATACTAGCTGGAATTGCAATATTCCCTGCATTATTTGCATTTGGATTAGAACCAACTGTAGGAGCTGGATTAGTATTTGTTGTTGTACCACAGATATTTGCAGCAATGGGTGGAATAGGATCTCTTTTCTCTGCTGTTTTCTTTGTAGCACTCTTTGTAGCAGCATTAACTTCATCTGTTTCGCTACTTGAAGTTGTTGTTGCATATTTAATTGACTCAAGAGGATGGGAAAGAAAAAAATCAGTTTATACAACTGGTGGAATTATGGTTGTTACAGGAATTCTTTCATCTTTATCAATGGGATTGATGTCAGGATTCAAGATTCTTGGAGTTGGAGTATTTGACTTCTTTGATATATTAACTGATAAAATATTCTTAGCAATTGGTGGAATGATACTAGCAATTGTTGTAGGTTGGTTTATGAAGAAAGAAGATTTACAAGATGAACTTACAAATGGTGGTACAATTAAGTTTGGGTTGTTCAATGCTTGGTATAATGTAGTTAAGTATATTATTCCAGTAGCAATAGCTATAGTTGCATTTGTTGGAATAGTATCAATTGAGCAAACAGGACTTATGATATTTGGAGTTGGAATTATTGTAGTATTAGCGATATTCTCTAAAAAATTATAAGAGAGTTTATATAAAGAACATCCTAAGGAAGTGCACCCCAAATGTTAGATAAAAAAACTAATGTTTGGAGGTGTACTTTTTTATTACAAGATATAATGAAATATTTAATAGAGAATTTATTGAATTAGTCGAATGTAGTACCTTGTTATAATATGAAATAGGAGTTGAAGGGGCAATCTCCTATCGTAGAAAGGGTCATCAGCATTTTTTTATTTGAGAATTTAGAGATTTAGAAAGTAGATATAAGGGTATACACTTAAAGTAAAATGAGAGGAGAGAATATATGCATTTAGAAGAAGTAAAAGGTTTACCACATAAAATTATTGATAAAATAGAGGGGTTAGATAATCTAAAAGTATATTTAGTACAGGATTTTGATCTTAAGTTATTAAAGGGAATGGTAAAGTTTGGGTTAGATATATTCGGCGATTTAGGAATGGATGAATGGGGTTTAGTACCTCAAATAAGACATGGGAATGTATATGTATTAACTGAAGAAGGAAAACACCAAATAGTTGGTTTAGCTATACTTATGAGGGATTGGGAGGATATGTATAAAGCGTATTTATTTGATTATGCTATTTCTGAAGAATATCAAGGTATGGGATTAGGATTTGAATTCTTGCATATTATAGTTGAAAATTTACTTGATCAAGGATTTGATAGAATGGGATTGACTGTTGATGTAGATAATGAACCTGCAATAAGATTATATCGAGATAAAATTGGATTTGAGCCTGTACTGTATTCTATTGATGAATATGGTAAAGGCGAGGATAGATTTATGATGGAGCTTAATATAGCAGATTTTTTAGAAAGAAATAAAAAAAAATAAATTAAAGTAGTTTATAAAAAGACCAATACTAATTCAAAGTTAGTATTGGTCTTTTTATTAATCATTTAAATAATTCTCAATTGTATATTTTTCTTGTACTGAAGTATACCAACCTTGATATGCTGAATTGATTTTTTCAGTCTTTATTGAGTCTTCAATTTGAGCAGATACATCTTCTAATTGAGCTTGAGTGCCTTCTTCTATAGCAACCACTTGAATTATATGATAACCAAAATCTGTTTTAATAGGGGCGCTTATTTCTCCTGCTTCCATATTAAATGCTGCTTCTTCAAATTCCGGAACCATTTGTCCTTTCTCAAAGAATCCTAATGCACCGCCATTTGATGCATTACTAGCATCTTTAGAATACTCTGCTGCTAATTTTGAAAAATCTTCTCCGGCATTTAGCTTCGCAACTACCTCATTGGCTGTAGCTTCATCATCAACTAAAATATGATTAGCATTAACTTTATCTGCAGTATTAAAAGAATCTTTGTTTTCATTAAAATTAGTTAAGATTTCTTCATCCGTTACATCAATAGTAGGTCCTAATAATTTCTCGATACCAAGATTTAATTTAATATTTTTTTTAATCGAATCGTCAGTAAAGTTATAGTATTCCATAGCTTGAGTAAATTCTTCTTCTCCACCATAAGACTCAACCATTTTTGCATATTCGGCATCGATTTCGGGAGTAGTTATTTCGATACTGTTTGCTTCCATTTCTAAACCAAGCATTTTTTCAAGTATAAGTGCCTCTAATACTTCATCTCCATTTTGTTCAACTAGATAATTGTAATATTCATCTTTAGTAATCTCTAAGTCATTAACTTTTGCAACAACCTCTAAATCAGTGGTACTAGTTTCATTCTCACAAGCTGCCATAAGCATACTAATTACTAATACTAAAAGTATTAAAAACAGACTTTTTTTGCCAATTTTTTTTGAAATATAGTTCATTTTATCTCTCCTTTTCTTATTAATTCTATGTTAGTATACCATAAATAACTTATAAAAGTATTGCAAAATTGTTACTCTTTAGTGAAACTTTTGTGAAAATTTAGTTTTATAATTTAATTTTAAAATAAATTAGTTTAATAATATATTTTGGGTATAAATTATATATTAGCAATAAATTAATCCTAAAAGTTGATTATGCTACCCTATAAGTATATTTTATTATAATTGATACATTAAAATAGTGAACGGATGTGTTTAAAATGAATAAACAATTATATAAATCATTGCTTGATAAAACATCTTTTGCATATATTTTCTTGGAAGTAAATCTTCTTGAAAAAGATAATCTTCAAATAAATGTTTTAGAATATAACGAAAAATTTAAAAAACATTTTAAAGTATTTGACTCAGATTCAAGTATAAGATTTGAAGATATATTTGAAGGCGTGTTTTTAGAAAAATTAATTGATTGCGTAATTTTGGCGCTAAATGGAAAAGAAAGAAAGATAGCGATTAGAAATGATGCTTATGAATACTCTGTTGAGGCGTTTTATTTAGATAAAAACATTGTAGCTTTGGTATTTAAAGATAGAAGAAAACAATCAGAACGACGGACTATTAGAGATAGAAGTAAGTTATTGCTATTAGATAACTTGCCGGGAATGGTATACAGATGCAAATTTGATCATGAATGGACAATGCAATATGTTTCAGATGGTTGCAAGGAATTAACTGGTTACAATCCTGATAGTTTAATAGGTAATATTGAAATATCTTATAATGAAATTATTTTGGAAGAGTATAGGACTGAAATATGGAATTTATGGAATAAAATAATCGAGGATAAAACTGTTTTCAAGTTCGAATATCCAATACAAACTAAGACAGGACATATAAAGTGGGTTTATGAACAAGGACAGCCAATCTTTGATAAAAATGGGAAAGTGACAGTGCTAGAAGGGGTTATTGTAGATATAGATGAACAAAAAAACAGAGAGAATAGAATTAATTATTTAACATATCGTGATTCCATGATAGGTATCTATAATAGGAGATACTATAATATAGCAATGAAAACTGTAGATTCTGAAGAGTATTTACCATTATCTGTTATTATAGGGGATATAAATGGATTAAAGTTAATTAACGATGCATTTGGGCATGAGGCAGGAGATAATTTGATAATTAAAACGGCAGAATTATTAAAAGGATGTATACGTAATACTGATATATTATCAAGAACTGGAGGAGATGAATTCGCAATATTCCTCCCAAATACAAGCAATGATTTAGTTCGAAAAGTAGTAGAACGAATAAATGATGATTGTATAATAATCAACAATAAAACTTGTGACCCAACTAAGAAAGTAAGTATTTCACTTGGTTATTACACAAGAGAGCTGTTATGTCAACCTATTGATGAGATAATTAAACTTGCTGAAGATCACATGTATAAGAATAAATTATTTGAACACAAAAGTACACATAATGATATAATTAATTCAATAATGAGTTCATTATTCGGGCAAAATGGAGAAGATAAAGAAAATTTTATGAGGTTAAAAAGCATAGCTAATTATATGGCTACAAGACTAGAACTAAATAACGAGATGCGTGAAAATCTAATAGTATTGTTAGCAGTACATGATATTGGGAAAATTGCTATAGATACCGAGGTTTTGAATAAAGAAGAACCGTTAACATCCGAAGAGTGGAAGATTATTAAAAAGCACCCTGAAATGGGTTTTAGAATAGCGATGGCTTCTATAGAGCTTGCTACTATAGCGGAATATATACTTGCACATCATGAAAGATGGGATGTCAAAGGATATCCTGATGGATTGAAACAGGAGGAAATTCCATTTTTATCCAGGATAATAGCAATCGTTGATGCATATGATGCAATGCTAACCGATAAACCGTATAAGAAAAAGTTAACAAAAGAACAGGCTATAGAAGAGTTGAAAAAGAATGCAGGAACACAATTTGACCCGAAATTAGTTGAAGAATTTGTAAATTCTGTTGAAATTATGAGCACTTAGTTTATATAGGAAGATATGTAAACAAGATGCAAATAGCGTATACTTTATTAAAGCATAAGTATATGTTAATATGAATTATAAGTATGTCATTATCAAATATATAAAATAATAACCTGCATTAAAATAGCAGGTTTTTTAAATGAGGTGTGTGAATGGGAGTTATAAATACTGAAAGACTGAGATTGAGAAGATTTAAACTAAGTGATTTAAATGATTTTTATGAGTATGCAAAAAACCCTAATGTTGGACCAAATGCTGGTTGGGAATACCATAAATCTAAAAATGAATCTATATTGCTTTTGAATAGTTTCATTAAAAGCAAAGAAGTTTGGGCTATTGAGCTTAAAGAAAGTTCGAAAGTCATTGGATCTGTTGGTATACATCAAGATAAAAAAAGAGAGAATTCAAATGCTAGAATGATAGGATATGTATTAAACCAAGATTATTGGGGTAGAGGATATGCAACAGAAGCTGTTAAAAAATTTATAGAATATAGTTTTGATAGTTTAAAACTAGATATATTGTCAGTTTATCATTATTCATTTAATGAAAAATCTAAAAGAGTTATTGAAAAATGTGGATTTCAGTTTGAAGGAATGTTGAGAGAATCCTCAGTAATATTAAATGGTGAGGTGTATGATGATATGTGTTATTCAATCTTAGAAAGAGAATACAGAGAGTCGCTATCTAAAAAAGATACGAGACTTATTGCAAAATAAAATAACTATACATATAAAATGAAAGGTGAGATTACTGTGAAGAAGAGTCATAAATTTATTTCTATATTAGCTTTAGTTTTAATTATTTCAATTTTTAGTGCTTGCAATGGAGAGGCTGCAAATATTGATGAAATTAGATTAATAGTAAATGGCAAGGATATAACAAGTACAGCAAAACCAATTATTCAGAATGGGAGAGCTTTAGTACCACTAAGGTTTGTTACAGAAGAAATTGGTGGAGAAGTGGCATGGAATAATGAGAAGAGGGAAGTATCGATTAAAAAAAATGATAAAGACATTTCTCTGATTATAGATAAAAAGATTGTACAATACAACAATAAAAAAGCAGCTATGGTATCAGACATAGCACCTATAATAATCGATAGTAGAACTTTTGTACCACTTAGATTGGTAGGAAATCTTTTGGATATAGATGTAAGTTGGGATAACGATAGTCGTAGAGTAATAGTAGATTCTAATAAACAATCTTCAATGGAGTCTCTATATGATATTAAGATAACCTCTCTTGAACAAAATTCGATAATAAATGGAAAGACCACAATAAAAGTAGATTCACTAAAAACAGGGGCAATTGAGGGATCTCAATTGCGACTATTGCTTTTAGATAAAGAAACCTTAACAGGATTTGTAGTTGGGAGAACAGATTTAAAAAATAAAGAAGCTGTGTATATACCCGAGATAGAAGATAATGGAGATAAAATATTAGTGGCTGCAAGTTATGATTTAAATGGTAATTTAATTGAGGCAGATGCAATAGCAGTTAAGATAGATCTTAAACCTCAGATAGCATTACAAGGAATTCAAAATGGGATGAGCTTTAGTTCTAGTATTAGGGTAACTCCAGTTCTGAATTTTGCACCATATGCGGTAAAATATCAAATTAAAAATATCAATACAGGGAAAATTGTAAATTTTGATGAAAAAGATCCAGAAGGAGAGTTTATGTGGTCTCCAGATTTCAGAGAAAGTGGAGATTACTCTATACAATTATTTGCTTTGGATATCAATAAAAAAGAATATCCTGGCTCCATATATAATATATTTGTCTCTATACCACAAAGCTTATCTTTAAGTGGTGTAAAGGAAGGTATGACAATAAATAACCCGGTAACCCTAAATACAAATAGAAATTTTGATGTAAGGGAAACTCAATATATCTTAAAGGATACTAATACGGGAGTAGAGACTGTTCTTAAAACACTTCCTTACGGAGGATATACATGGTTTCCTGGACCAGGGCTAGCAGGTAATAAGGAGCTTATGGTAAAAGTTATAGATGCTTCAGGCAATACTATGACTAGCAGTCCTGTAAAAGTAAATATTGATAATAAGGCAAAAATACAATTGCAAGGTATAGGACCAAATCAAGTTGTAACAGAAATACCTAAATTGGATTATAGAAGTAATGTAAATATAAGTAATGTAAAATATATTATTACAGGTTTGAAAACTGGAAATAAAGTTGTAATAGATTTGGATCCAGTATCAAATACAGCTAGTTTTGATCCTAAAGCATACATCCAAGGGGATTATAGGATAACCATTGAAGGAGAGTATAATGGGTCTACCGTCCTTGGGGATAGTGTAGATTTCAGTATTTATAACGGTGCTATTTACGGACCATATTCTGTCGTTGAAAAATCTAAGTTTATAAACTTTGCGGGGAATATGGCAAAAGCTTCATATAAAAAGACTGGTATGTCAGCAGCATTACAAACTGCTCAAGCTATACTAGAGACCGGGTGGGGTCAATCAGTTCCAAGTGATAAATATAATGGAAAAAAATCTAACAATCTATTTGGCATAAAAGGTTCTTCAACAAATGGGTCGGTTATATCTTATACTTGGGAAGTTTATAATGGCATTAGATATAATGTAGATGCAAAATTTAGAGCTTATAATAATCCACAGGAAAGTTGGAATGACCATAAAGCACTTTTATTAAATGCTGAGAGATATGGAATATTTAGAGATGTAATGTACAATAGCAATATGGGTGCTTGGGCAATTAGAAGAGCAGGTTATGCAACCGATCCAGCTTATCCATTAAAGTTAATGAAAATTATTAAAGATAATAATCTTAAAGAACTTGATAGAGTAGGATTATAAATGCGAATAGGCTATGCATGTCTTTTAAAAGGGGTTGCTGATACAAGAATTAAAGGTACAATTCAAAAAAATGCTACAGAAGAAAGGCTTTTGGAGATTAGCAAATATAATTTAAATACTCTTATTAGGATATTGAAATATAATGCAGATAATAATATTAAAATGTTCCGTATTTCATCAGATATAATTCCTTTCGGGTCAAGTCCTGTTAATAAACTCCAATGGGATAAAATATTAGTTGAAGAATTTAATGAGCTCAAAGAAATTATTATTAAAACTGGTATTAGACTTTCAATGCACCCAGGACAATATACGGTAATTAATTCTCATAAGGTGGAAGTTGTTAACAGAGCAGTTGAAGATTTGGTGTACCACAATAGATTTTTAGACGCTCTCCAATTAGATGCCTCAAATAAAATTATAATCCATATTGGTGGTGTTTATGGGGATAAGGCAAATGCTATAAAAAGATTTTCGAAAAGTTATCACGCCCTAGATGACTCTATTAAGAAGCGTCTTGTAATTGAAAATGATGATAAATCTTATAATATAGAAGAAGTTCTAGAAATTGGAATTAATAATCAAATACCAGTAGTATTTGACAATTTACATCATAAAGTCAATAATTGTCCAGGAAATGATAAATATTGGATTGAATTAGCAAACAAGACATGGAAAAAGAAAGATGGAAAACAAAAGATTCATTATTCACAGCAAAATATTCTTAAAAATGCAGGTGCTCATTCAGAATCTATTGATTTAGTAGAATTTAAAGAGTTTTTGGATAATCAGATAGAGTTTGATTTAGATATTATGTTAGAGGTCAAGGACAAAAACCTATCAGCAATAAAGACTATTAATCTTTTAAATAAAAAAGAAAACATCAAAGTTCTTGAAAATGAATGGAGTAGGTATAAATATAGTGTTTTAGAGCGAGCACCTCTTAATTATAATGCTATTCGTGAGCTTTTAAAAGATAAAAATAGTTACCCAGTAGTCGATTTTTATATGTTGATTGATGGTGCACTTATAATAAAATCTTTTAAGGGCAATGAACTTAATGCATTAGAACATGTTTGGGGGTATTTTAAAGATAGCTCAAACTTAAAAGAAAAAGATGATATTAGAAAGAGTTTAATTAGGTTTAAAGACGATAAAATATCATTAAAAGCTGTTAAAAATAAGTTGTATAAATTAGCAGTAAAATACAATCAAGAATATCTATTAGAATCTTATTATTTTCATATTTAAGGAGCTAAGAAAATGAAAAAAGGTGTATTTCATAATATCGCTAGTATTTATGGCTTGTTTTACAATTATCAATATAAATATTATAAAAGTATCTTTATAAAGCATAGAGATACTTTAAATTTAACTAGTTTTAAGTCTGTTATTGACATTGGATCAGGAACAGGAGCACTTTGCAAAGTTTTACAAGAGAACGGCTTAAAAGTAATGGGGGTAGAACCAGTAGAAAAAATGATCCAAATTGCAAAAAAAAAGATTAAAACTGATGAAATTGATTTTAAAAATTGGGATATTCTAGAGGGATTAAATATCGATGATAATAGTTTTGATATTTCTATAGCATCTTATGTTGCACACGGTATGGTAAGAGAACAAAGACTCATAATGTATAAGGAAATGGCTAGAGTAACAAAACACAAACTTGTGATATATGACTATAATCAAAGCAGAAAGTTACTAAATGATTTTGTTGAATGGCTTGAAGGTGGAGATTATTTTAATTTTATAAAAGATGTAAAACCCGAACTTGAAATATTGTTTGGTGAAGTTCAAGTGATAAATGTAGATAAAAGAGCTGCTTGGTATATTATCAATCTATAGGAGAAGATTATGTACAATTATTGAAATTGTGAATATGTACCTCTTATTAGGCTCCAAGAGGGTAGTTTAATAAAATCATATATTTGTATGCCTAGGACCTCCCAAGAGGAGAGAGAGACTGTTATACTTGTCTATTTGTCAAGGAAACTAAGTAACTAGTCTCCTGAAAGTTAATAGAGGTAATGAATCTATTTATGTAGTAGTTTATAATATTAATGTTGGTATAAATTGGAATATAAAAAATATGTTGGGTACCAAGTTTTAAAAAGATTTGATTAGATAACGCAAATTTTGGTATAAGTATAGTAATCAAACACAAATAAGGAGGAATTTCAAATGAACGTAATTATTTATTCAACACCAACTTGACCTTGGTGCACAAAGGTAAAGGATTACCTTAGTTCCAAAAATGTTTCTTACGAAGATTACGATGTTTCTACGGATCATGATAAAGCAGTAGAAATGGTTCAAAAATCTGGACAAAGAGGAGTACCAGTTCTAGATATCAATGGCGAGATTATAGTAGGTTTCGATAAGACAGGCATAGATAAATTATTAAATTTATAGTTTAGAGGCTCCAATTAATTGGAGCTTTTTTATTGTTTTCTTAGATTTTTAAAAATAACCACACAATATTCACATAATATTTACAAATTACTAGCATGGGGATTTACTCAGTGGTATAATATAATATTGTGGAGGTGAATTATTTGGCTAGACCAATGAAAGAAAGGAAAGTATGCTGTCTTCCGGAAACAGATTTGTTTGGACCACTTAATAGAAGAGCTTTTAATGATGTTGAAATAGTTATGAGCGTTGAAGAATATGAGACTATTAGACTTATAGATAAAGAGGGTCTTATGCAGGAAGAATGTGCAGAAAGAATGGCTGTAGCAAGAACAACAGTTCAAAGGATATACATTAATGCTAGGAAAAAGATAGCAGATGCATTAGTTGATGGTAAAATTTTAAAAATAGAAGGTGGCTCATATAAGCTTTGTGAGGATGAATGTGAAAGAGAAGAGTATTTCTTCTGTGGAAGAGGTCATGGACAAAGACAATTTAGAAATAGACATAAAAGATTTGATGAAAGTAACGATAAATAATCTAGAAAGAAGGCGTATGGTAAATGAGTGAAACATGTAATGAAACTTGCAGTACTTGTGGTGAAGTTTGTAATGAAGAAGAAAAAAAAGAAGATAAGTTTGATTTTTCTATAAAACTTAATGAAAATAGTTCAGTAAAAAAAGTTATAGGTGTATTAAGTGGAAAAGGTGGAGTAGGTAAATCACTTATAACATCTATGCTGGCCGTGAATGCTAATCAAAAAGGCTATAAAACTGCAATTTTAGATGCTGATATTACAGGACCTTCAATTCCCAAAGCATTTGGAATACATGGAAGAGCTTTATCAAATGGTAAAACTTTAATGCCAAGGACTAGTGATAATGGCATAAAAGTTATGTCTGTAAATCTTATATTAGAAAAAGATACTGATCCAGTTATATGGAGAGGGCCTATAGTTTCAGGAGTTGTAAAACAATTTTGGACGGATGTTGAATGGGGAGAAATAGATTTTATGTTTGTTGATATGCCTCCAGGAACTGGTGATGTAGCATTAACAGTGTTTCAATCATTGCCAGTAGATGGAATAATCATAGTAACTTCTCCTCAAGAGCTTGTTTCGATGATTGTTGCAAAAGCTTCTAATATGGCTAAAATGATGAATATTCCAATTCTTGGTATAGTTGAAAACATGTCATACTTGACATGCCCAGATTGCGGAAAAAAAATAAATGTATTTGGAGAGAGTAGTGTAGAAGAGGTAGCAAAAGAACAAGGTATTGATTATTTTGCAAGAGTACCTATAGATCCAAATATTTCAACAGCTGTCGATAAGGGTTTAATTGAACAATATGATGTAAGCGTATTAGATGATTTGATAGAAAAAATAAAATAAATAGAAGACATAAATTTTAACAGCAGGAGGGAAAAATGAAAACGAGAAAGATAGTTACCTCTGGTTTGCTTATAGCAATAGGTTTACTTTTGCCTATGCTATTTCATAGTATTAATTTGGGTGGGCAAATATTTTTGCCAATGCACATACCAGTATTAATAGGGGGTATGATACTAGGCCCTTTATATGGAAGTATAGTTGGATTAATAACCCCCATTCTAAGTAGCTTTTTTACTGGAATGCCGCTTGCTTTCCCGATGTTACCAATAATGGTATTTGAACTTGGAATATATGGATTGACGGCAGGATATTTCTCGAAAATTTTCCCAAAAAGGATTTTTTTACCTTTACTAGCTGCAATGATAGATGGTAGGATTACGGCTGGATTAGTGGTATTCGTTTTATCTAGATTTTTTGGGTCAGATTTAAATCCATTAATTTTTTTAAAGGGTGCTATTATAACTGGACTGCCAGGAATAATGATTCAATTAATATTAATACCACCTATAATAATTGGATTAAGAAAAAGTTTAAGCAGCTCAGGTCAGGACTTAAAGTCTTGACCTTTGTACTATTAAAAATTTTAGAATAGAGGGTTGCAAATGGATAAATTTAAGAAAACGAAAAAACCGATAATTTACTATTATATAATTGCAATGATAATAGTAATATTATTAAACTCTTTTGTTTTTCCGAGTATGATGAAAGGCAAGGAAGAACAAATAGATTATGGCCAATTTTTAGAAATGCTAGATAATGGTGAAGTAGAAGTAGTTGAAATAAAAGATAACGATATTTTTATAAAAAAGGGCGGTTCTGATACCATCTATATGACAGGAACTATGGATGATCCTGACTTAGTCAATAGACTTTATGCTTCAGGAGTTGAATTTTCAAGAGAATTATCTAATACAACACCCACACTACTTGGTAGTATACTTTCTTGGGTCTTCACGATAGCTATATTTGTATTTATAGGTCGAATGTTTTCAAAAAGAATGGGTGGCGGAAGTAATGTAATGTCTTTTGGTAAAAGCAATGCAAAAATATATGTGGAGTCTAAGACAGGTAAAACTTTTGAAGATGTAGCAGGTCAGGACGAAGCAAAGGATGCTTTAGTAGAGATTGTAGATTTTCTACACAATCCTGAGAAGTTTAGAGATATTGGTGCGAATTTACCTAAAGGTGCTCTTTTAGTAGGTCCTCCAGGAACAGGTAAAACTCTTCTTGCAAGAGCAGTAGCAGGGGAAGCAAAAGTTCCTTTCTTCTCAATCTCAGGTTCAGAGTTTGTACAAATGTTTGTTGGAATGGGTGCTGCAAAAGTTAGAGATTTATTTAAGCAAGCTCAAGAAAAAGCTCCTTGTATTGTGTTTATAGATGAGATTGATACAATTGGTAAAAAGAGAGATGGTAGTGGATTAGGCGGTAATGATGAAAGAGAACAAACATTAAATCAACTTTTATCTGAAATGGATGGTTTTGATGGTAAAGAAGGAGTTGTTATACTTGCAGCTACTAATAGGCCAGAATCTTTAGATAAAGCACTACTAAGACCAGGTAGATTTGATAGAAGGATTCCTGTAGAACTTCCAGATAGAGCAGGCAGAGAAGCGATACTAATAGTTCATGCTAGGAATGTTAAGGTAGAACCGAATTTAGATTATAATGCTATTGCAAGAGCAACTGCGGGTGCTTCGGGTGCAGATCTTGCTAATATGATAAATGAAGCTGCAATTAGAGCAGTTAAAATGGGTAGAGACAAGGTTGATCAATCAGATTTAGAAGAGTCAGTTGAGATTGTTCTTGCAGGATACCAAAGAAAGAATTCAGTTATCTCACCTAAGGAAAAGAGAATTATTGCATATCATGAAATAGGACATGCTTTAGTCGCTGCTTTGCAGACAGATTCAGATCCAGTTCACAAAATAACAATAATTCCAAGAACATCAGGTGCATTAGGTTATACGATGCAGATAGCAGAACAAGATACAGTATTAATGAGTAAAGAAGAATTATTTAACAAAATAGTAACTTTTACAGGAGGCAGGGTTGCCGAAGAAATAGTCTTTGGATCAGTATCCTCCGGAGCTTCTAATGATATTGAACAAATTACTAGAATTGCACGCTCTATGGTTACTAGATTAGGTATGAGTGAAGAATTTGATATGATGGCTTTGGAAACTCAAACTAATCAGTATTTAGGAGGAGACACATCACTCTCTTGTTCAGCTGAAACTTCTTCAAGAATTGACAGTGAAGTTTTAAAAATCATTAAAACAGCACATGAAAAAGCTAAAGAAATATTACTAGAAAATATTGATAAATTAAGAGAGTTATCAAACTATTTACTTGAAATGGAAACAATTACTGGGGAACAATTTATGGATATGTTAAAAAAAGAGAATAGCTAGATGCTATTCTCTTTTTTTGAAAATTTTTCAATTAGAATATCTGCAGAGAGTTCAGGGTCTAAATTTTCAATACTATATATATAGTTCTTTTTATTATGTTCATACATAGGATCATAATAATTAAGCATCAAATTTTCTATTACAGGATTATAATGTCCAGATTTAACAGAATTAATATATTCATCAATAGTAGAATTGCCAAGACGTTTTCTAAGGTGATTTAGAGCTTCTATTAAGTCTTTATCGCTCTCATATAAGTAATCTAACCTGATATTTTTAACTCTGTTTTCCATAGGGGCAGTAACTTCGATATGCTTACCATTTATTATTTTTTCAAACAAATACTCTGGTATTACAGATTTTCCAATTCTTTTACTTTCTCCTTCGGTAAAAATTAAGTCTGATTTTCTATTTGAAATAGCATCAAAAAGGAGTGATTCAAACATTTTTTGTGAGTTTGGATTTCCTAGCCCTACTGAGCCAAGCGTAGAACCTCTATGATTAGCACAAGCTTCAAGATCAAGAGTTTCTGCACCTTTTTCTTTTAAAGCTTTTAAAATCTGAGTTTTACCTGTTCCTGTATTTCCGTACAGTACAATTAACGCTACATCTTTTGAAATCTTTTCCAAATTACTATTTATATAAGCTCTATAAGCTTTGTAACCACCTTGTAATTTTAAAGCACTTAATTTAAGGGAATCTAATAGAGCTACAATGCTACTACTTCTAAACCCTCCCCTTGAACAAAAAAATATTAGATATGGATATATTGATTTTAATTCAAGTATTTGTTTAAAAATATCTGGAAGATTTTTTGAAATAGCTTCAATACCTATTAGTTTTGCTTCATCGGTTGAATTATTTACATATTCTATTCCAATTTGAGCTCTTTCTTCATTACTAAATATAGGTATATTAATAGCACCAGGAATGGTCTCATTTTTGAATTCATTAGGAGTTCTAACATCAATTACTATATATTCACCGGGTTTCATCTTTTCTTTTAATTCTTCATAGCTTATATTAGGATACATTATCTCAATTCCTTTCTGTTATATTATATACTTTATTTTTCAGTTGTAAAACTAATAAAGATAAAGTATTTCATTTTCAATCTTTTTATTGTACTATAGAGTAGTATGTAATTACTAGTATAATAGGAGGTTAATAAATGAAAGAACTTATAAATGCTAAAGCAATAATGATAGATAATAATTATAAATTAGTAGTAGTAAAAGGTGGGGTTGTATTATTTTCTTCATTTGATAGAGGCATTAAACCAGTTTATGATGTATATACGAGTAGTCCCCAAATCTTAAAGGATGCCTATATATCAGATCGTGTAACAGGTAAAGCTGCTGCGATGATACTCTCCAAAGCAGGTATTTCTGGGATTTACACAGAATTAATTAGTGAACAAGCAGTTGAGATTTTTTATAAAAAGAATATTTATGTAGTATATGCAAAAAGAGTAGACCATATATTAAATAGAGAGAAGAATGGTAGCTGCCCTATAGAAAAAATATCAAAGGATTTAAGCAGTGAGGATACAGCGAAACTTATTTCAGAAATTGAAATATTTTTAAAATCATTATAGCAATTAATAACCTTAAGAGGAGAACTATATGAATAAAGAGAAACTAAAAGCCATATTTTTTATACTGATAGCAGCAACGCTACTTAGTACAGGAGGCTTACTATTAAAGCTGATTGATTTACCACCTATGGCTATAGCTGGTTCTCGAGCTGTTTTTTCTACAGCTGTTGTATGGCTATATGTTAAAAAACCTAAATTTACATTTTCTAAGGCTCAGGTATCAGGTGCAATATGTTATTCTTTAATGGTCATAGGTTTTATAGTAGCAAATAAGTTAACTACTGCTGCTAATGCTATTTTATTGCAATATAGCGCTCCAATATGGGTAGCTATACTTGGTGTTTGGATATTAAAAGAAAAGATTAGGTGGTATGATTTATTATCTATATTATTTGTAGCAATGGGAATGCTGCTTTTCTTTATAGATGATGTTGAGGGTGGAAATTTAACGGGGAATATAGTTGCGATTTTAAGTGGAGTTGCATTAGCAGGGGTTACAATATCACTTAGATTCCAAAAAAATGAATCGCCGGTTGAAACAACTATGCTAGGTCATATATTGACCGCTGTATTAGGACTTCCATTTGTGATAGGCGTTACTTTTACTTTTATAGATGTTATAGGCATATTTTTATTGGGAGTTTTCCAATTAGGGATAGCATATATTTTTTATTCTATAGCTATTAAGCATTTAACTGCACTTGAGGCGATATTAATAATGTTTATAGAACCAATATTGAATCCTATTTGGGTTTTCATAGTAGTTGGTGAGAGGCCAAGCTTTTTATCATTGATTGGAGGAACAATTGTCTTAATTACGATTGTATTTAGGAGTATAATTGCTAGCAAATATGAATCAAATAATAATTCGAGTTTAATAAAAGTTAAAGTATAAAGGAGTAAAGTCATTGACTTTACTCCTTTATGTAAATCAAAAGAATTTTTTTACATTACCTAACAATCCTCTTGCAATACTTCTGCCAATATCTCCAGTAATAGTAGATAAGGTAGTTTTAGCAACCTTATTAAAAGGGTTATTTTTTTTTGCTTTATCTCTTTCTTTTTTTTCTTTTGCCTGCAGCTTTTCTAAAGCGACTCTTTCTTTTTCTTGAAGTTTTAATTCGAGCTCTTTTTCTTTTAATTTTTCAGCATCTTCTAATGATTTAGATATTTCATCGTATTTTTTGCCGATAATTTCATAGGCTGATTCTCTATCAATAGACTTATCATATTTATAAAACATTGGTGAATTAGAGATTATAGCAGCTCGTTTATCATCAGCAAGGGTACCAATTAAAGTTCTTGGAGGAGCGATTAGAGTTCTTTGTACTATGCTAGGTTTTCCTTCATCGTCTAAAAATGAAACTAATGCTTCACCAGTCTTTAGATTAGTTATAACTTCTGCGGTATCAAAATTAGGATTTGTTCTGAATGTGTCAGCAGCAGCTCGTACTGCTTTTTCATCTCTAGGAGTATATGCTCTTAATGCATGTTGAATCCTGTTTCCTAATTGACCAAGTACGCTATCTGGAATATCCGTTGGATTTTGAGTAACAAAAAAGATTCCAACACCTTTGGATCTAATAAGTCTTACAACTAGTTCAATCTTTTCTAAAAGTACTTTGGGTGTATCTTTAAATAGTAAATGTGCTTCATCGAAAAAGAAAACCATCTTAGGTTTATCTAAATCCCCAACTTCTGGTAACTCTTCAAATAATTCTGATAGTATCCAAAGTAATAAAGTTGAGTATATTTGGGGTGATTGAAAAAGTTCTTGGGAATCAAGTATATTTATTATTCCTTTCCCATTAATGTCGGTAGTGAATAAATCTTTTATATCTAAGGCAGGTTCACCAAAAAATAAATCTCCACCAGCATCTTCTAATCGCAGTAGGGATCTTTGAATTGCGCCTACAGATTGAGTTGCTATATTCCCGTATTCCAAAGAATATTCTTTAGCATTATCGCCCAAATACTTCAGCATTGCTCTTAAATCTTTTATATCTAGTAATAACCAACCATTTTCATCAGCTACTCGAAAAGCAATATTTAATACTCCATTTTGAGTATCATTAAGATTAAGTAGTTTTGATAATAAAAGAGGACCCATCTCTGTAATCGAAGTCCTTACAGGGTGACCAGATTTTCCATAAACATCCCATAATCTAATAGGAAAGGTATTAAATTGAAAATCTTTAAGACCTATATAATCTACTCTTTCTTGTATTTTAATATTATTAACACCAGGTTCTGCAAGGCTTGCTATATCACCTTTTACATCTGAGACAAATACTGGTACTCCAATATCACTAAAATGCTCAGCTAATACTTTAAGAGTGATAGTTTTTCCTGTTCCGGTAGCACCTGCTATTAATCCATGTCTATTACTCATATTTGAGAGTAGTTCGACAGGACCCTCACCTTTCCCTATAATAAAGCTATAATTATCCATCAATAAACCTCCTCTCATGTATACTATTTTATTCTAGTAGCGCATTATAATCAATAGAAACACTATTTTATTGTATCAATTCATAGAATTTATGCTTTTTTATTCAATATTATTTGTTATAATCAATTTTGGAGGGATAATATGAATAAATATTTTAAAAAATTTACAATACCATATTTTGATACAGATAATGAAGAATTAATAAAAGTAGATAGAATTTTAGCATATATGGCTGAAACATCTACTTGGCATAGTGATACTCTGGGTTTAAGTTTAGATGAAATTAGAAAGAATAATTATGGTTGGATGCTTATTAAATGGGAACTAGAAATTGAGGAATATCCTAAAGCAAAAGATAATGTAAGTATAGGTACTTGGACTTCTGGATTCAATAAGTTTTATGCTACTAGAGAATTCCAGATGATTGATTCAAGTGAAAATATAGTCGCGAAAGCATCTTCCCTTTGGGTATTTTTAGATATAAATAAAAGAAGACCAATTAGAATTACAAAGGATATAATTGAGAAATACTCAATTATTGAGCAGAAGAATTTTGATGTTTTTTCTAATATAGAGATTGAAGGAGATGTATTTCTTAAATCGGATAAGTTTAAGGTAGTAGAAAACGATTTAGATGAGAACAACCATGTTAACAATATAAAATATATAGAATGGTTATTATTAATATTAGCAGAAAAACAGAAAAAATACAGAATTAAAAAACTTGCAGTAAACTATAAAAAAGAACTACTAATAGGGGATAGTGTACATACTGAAGTTATACATACAAAAGAAGAAAATAAGTTGTATCATAAAGTATTAACAGATGAAGATACAAATGCCATTGCAATAAGTTTATGGGAAAAAAAAGAGACTTCAAGTTAGAAGTCTTCTTTTGTAATTTTTCCTTTTTCAGTTAGATACATAACAGTTATTTTATCTAAAATAGGAACTCCATCAATTTTTATACATTCTAAAGTGTGAATTTTCTTATCAATTGCTTTACCTTCTTTAAAGTTTGCCTTCATTACTCTCATTAGGGAAACTGGATGTTCAGGTTCTTTTATAGATACAAAAGCCGTATTTTCAACACCAATAGCTTTTGAAATAAGGTTTTCAAAATCTAGCCCGTCAATTCCTGGAATCAAAAAAAATTCAGTTTCTTTTTCTAAATCATCAAAGCTTTTAACTTGAATGCTTTTAAAATTACTTTTAGCAACAGCCATTAAAGATGCCATAAGAGGCCTTATTCCAGCTGATCTATGCCCTGAAACAACAATTGACTCTTTTCTTAAAATAGCTTCTTCGATGTACTTACCTTGATCTTCTGTCATAAAATTTTGCGAAATAAACTTAGTTATCATTTGATTCAAGATATCACTCCTCTTTAATTTGTATTTTTATTGTATTCTTATTGTATCATTATAGTAAAAAAGTGTCTATGGCACCTTGGCCATTAAACCCAGCTTTGTCTCGATGATTATAATATTAAAACAAGCAAAGCAAATGCGTATATGCTATAATCATAATACATAGGAGGGTTTTATAATGAATAATCAAATAATTATTATGAAAGAAAAAAAGAATATTGCATTGATAGCGCATGATAATATGAAAAGTGAATTAATAGAGTGGGTAAAAAATAACATAAAAATATTAGCCAATCACAACTTATTAGGCACAGGAACAACAGCTTCTTTGTTAAATGAAAAAACTGGTTTAGAAGTTTATGCATACATGTCTGGTCCTATGGGGGGAGATCAACAAATAGGGTCTAGAATAGCAGAAGGGTTAATAGATACTATGATTTTCTTTTGGGATCCATTAGAAGCTCAACCACATGATCCAGATGTTAAAGCACTGTTAAGAATTGCGGTATTATATGATATACCTGTGGCTAATAACAGAGCAACTGCAGATTTTATTCTTAGTTCGCCTTATATTAGTAAAAAATACGAAAGACATGTTTATGATTTTGAGAGGTCTTTAAATGAAAGAGTAGACATTTATAAGGGATAAAGTTAAGAATTGGCTTAAATATCAGTAAAATTTGATTATATTTAGCAAAATCGCTTGCTATTTTAAAATAAAGGTGTTATTATAAATATGAGCTTTAATTCAGAAGTAATAAAGAGTAACAATATTTTAGTTTGCCTTATCAAAGTATAACTTAAATTTATTGTTGTATGGTTACATGAATTAAAGAAATAAATTTTGGAGGTTACGCTATGAAAGGTACAGTAAAATGGTTTAACGCAGAAAAAGGATTTGGATTTATTACTACTGAAGAAGGCAATGACGTATTTGCTCATTATTCACAAATTCAAAAAGACGGCTTTAAGACTTTAGAAGAAGGCCAAGAAGTAGAATTCAACGTAGTTGAAGGCCAAAAAGGTCTACAAGCAGAAGAAATTACAGTTTGCTAATTAATGCTACTAAAACCTCTTAGAGAAATCTAAGAGGTTTTTCTGTTTACTTGGGTATACAGAAATTGTGAGTAAAATTAATATTAAATAGAAAGAATAAAGGAGCGAGATGATGACTGAAAAAAAATTAGTTGCAAAAGTTAATGGTAAAGAGATCTTAAGAGAAGATGTTTTAAAATTTTTAAACGATATGGGGCCACAAATGGCTATGCAATTTCAATCTCCAGAAGGAATAAAAAGAGTCGTTCATGAGATGGTAAACCAAGAATTACTTTATTCAGATGCTATAACAGAAGGAATGGATAATGAAGATGCCTTTCAAGGAGTTCTACAAGCAACAAAAGTAAATTTATTAAAAGGCTATGCATTTAATAAAATCATTGAAGACATAAAAGTTGAAGAAAGTGAGCTTAAATCATTTTACGAAGAGAATAAAGCAATGTTTTCTCAACAAGAATCTATACAAGCAAGCCATATTTTGGTTGAAGAAAAAGATAAAGCTGAAATGGTATTATCGAAGCTAAATGAAGGCCTTAGCTTCGAAGAAGCAGCTAAAGAGTATTCTACTTGTCCTTCTAAAGAAGCAGGGGGCAGTTTAGGAGAATTTGGGAGAGGACAAATGGTTCCTGAGTTTGAAGAGGCTGCATTTATTATGGAGGAAGGTGCAATATCAGAACCTATAAAAACTCAATTTGGATATCATATTATTAGACTTGATAAAAAGAATGAGAACAAGGAACCTACTTTTGAGGAAGTAAAAGAAGAAGTTCAAAGACAATTGTTAGCAAAAAAACAAGAAAACAAGTATACGGCTAAGATAGATTCTCTTAAAGAAAAATATCCAGTAGAAATCTATTAAAAATAAAACCTGTCAGAAAACTGACAGGTTTTTTCTTTAGACAGATAATATGATATAAGCTAAACATACAAATATATATATATTTAGATATTTACTCAATTATAAGAATAATAGTTGAATTATATACTAAAAATGTGGTATTAATAGTATATGAGAACTAATACAAAAAACATGGAGGTGATTTTATGTTTTCAGATCTAATGTCAAAATATTTTACTAAACAGAAAATGATGAGAACAGTAATTATTTCTCTTATTCCTATTATTCTAGCTGCTACATATTATTTTGGTTTCAGGGTATTATTACTTTTACTAGTTGTTAATTTATTTGGGGTAGGAACAGAATATATTTATGAAAAAAAGAATAAAAAAAAGGTATCGGAGGCTGTTTTAGTTACTGGGATACTTTATACATTAACATTACCACCATCAACGCCTTACTGGATTGCGGTTGTTGGTATTATTTTTGCTGTGCTTTTCGGCAAAATGGTATTTGGAGGTTTTGGAAAGAATATATTTAATCCAGCTTTAGTTGGGAGGGCTTTCATTTATGTTTCATTTCCTGAACCATTGACAATATCATGGACTAAGGTGTCAACTGGTTTCCCAGGAGGATTTATTAGTTATTTAAATCAAGGTGTAGAAGCTGTTTCATCTGCAACACCAATGTTAGCTTTTAGAGACTCAGGGACAATGCTTCCACCGCTAGAGCTTCTAATAGGAAAGATTTCAGGATCTATTGGTGAAACTAGTGCTATATTGATAATACTAGCGGGAATATATTTGCTTTATACAAAAGTAGCAGCTTGGCAAACTATGGCAGGTTGTCTTAGCGGATTTCTTGGTTTAAGCACAGTATTATATTTATCTGGTGTATCGCAAGTACCAAATCCAATTTATGGTCTTTTATCGGGAGGATTTTTGTTTGCAACAGTATATATGGCAACTGATCCAATATCTTCAGCTAGGACAAAAGGTGGTAAATGGATATATGGGATTATAATTGGTGTAGTTACTGTTATAATTAGAGGCTATGCTTTATTTGCGGGTGGAGTTATGTTTGCTATTTTGATCGGGAATACATTTGCTCCTATAATAGATGAGGCAATAAATGCTTATAAGAGAAATAAGAAAGAAAAAGCAGAGAATAAGGAAGAGGTGACAGTATGAAAAAAACATTCTGGTACCCAATAGTTTTTATGGCGGGATTAACAGCTATATTTACTTTTATACTTGCATATATGGAGTATTCTACCGCTGATATAGTTAAATCAAATCAAGACTATGAATTAGAAACCAAAATTCTTTATGCTTTTAATGTTCCGATTGATGATGTTTCTGTAGAAGCTGTTAATAATTTATTCGAATCTAAAATTTCACAAGATGGAGAAATTTATGAGTATACTGATAATGGAGAGCTAAAGGCATACGCTTTTCCAGTTAATGGTCCTGGACTGTGGGGAAGTATTGAAGGGTATGTTGCGATTTCTAAAGATTATAGTACTATTTTGGGATTGACATTCATAACTCAATCTGAAACTCCTGGATTGGGAGGGAGAATAGGTGAAGAAGATTACTTAAGTCAATTTAGAGAGTTGGATGTATCTGGTAGTTCAAAGGGTGAATATGTTGTTTATAATCCTGCACCTGGTGGGAATGTAGATGCAATTGCAGGTGCGACTTTGACATCCAAATCTGTGGCAAAATTAATGAACGAAGATATACATAAATTTATAGAAGAAAGAAAGGGGGAGTAAAATATGGCAAAACAAACTCCAGCTAATATACTTTCAATGGGTATATGGTATGATAATCCTGTTTTCAGACAATTAATAGGGATTTGTTCAGCCCTTGCTGTTACTAACTTAATGTTTAATTCACTTGTTATGGGAATTGGTCTTACTTTTGTAACTGCATTATCTTCATTTACAATATCATCAATAAGAGCTTTTACTCCTAAGCATATTCGAATGATGGTACAAGTACTTATAATAGCCGCATATGTAATTATTGTAGATATATTTTTAAAAGCATATATGCCAGAAATGAGTAAAGCCTTGGGACCTTATGTAGGTCTTATTATAACAAACTGTATAATAATGGGTAGGGCAGAATCCTATGCACAAAAGAATCCACCAATAGCATCGTTTATAGATGGAATTGCAAACGGAGTAGGCTATACTGTAGTATTATTATTTATAGCGTTTTTTAGAGAGCTTATGGGCTTCGGAACTTTATTTGGATTTAGAATTCTAGGGGATTGGTGGACTTCATGGACAATAATGATTATGCCACCAAGTGCATTTTTCTTACTTGCAATAGTAATATGGATTACACATAATATACAAGACAAAGCCGCTATTAGGGAGGCGAAATAATGATTGAACTTAATCCAATGGTTATTTTTATTGCCGCAATATTTACAAACAATATGATATTATCAAACTTTTTAGGGATGTGTTCTTTTGTAGCTGTTTCTAAGGAGATTAATACCTCACTAGGACTAGGGCAAGCAGTTACTTTTGTACTTGCTGCAACTTCAATTATCAACTATTTAGTTTATAATTATATTTTAGTGCCTTTTAATTTAGAATTTTTAAGATTTATAATATTTATAATTAGTATAGCAGCATTTGTTCAACTTCTAGAAATGATTTTAGAAAGGTATATACCTAATCTTTATTATGCATTAGGGATATTTTTACCTCTAATAACAGTAAATTGTGCTATTCTAGGTGTTTCGTTATTTATGATTATTCGTGAGTATACATTTTTACAATCTTTTGCATTTGCTGTAGGATCTGGTATTGGTTGGACCCTTGCAATTGTAGCTTTGGCAGGCATAAGACAGAGACTAAAAAGAGCTACTGTCCCAAAAGGACTAGAAGGTCCTGGTATCACTCTAATAGTAACTGGGTTGATGGCTCTTGCCTTTATAGGATTCTCAGGAATAGTACAAATACAATAGGGGTGATTTTGTGAGTACAATATTAATATCAACAGTTTCAATAACTATAATAACAGCTTTGTTTGCGGTGTTACTTACAATAGCTGATAGGACTATTGGAAATTATGGGGAAGTAAAATTGACCATTAATGATGATAAAGAATTTACTGTAGAAGGTGGATCATCTTTACTTAGTACACTAACTGCAGAAAAAATATTTATTCCATCAGCTTGTGGAGGAAAAGCAACTTGTGGTTACTGTAAAGTACAGATACTAGAAGGTGGGGGGCCTGTACTAGCAACGGAAGCACCTTTTTTAAGTGCTGAGGAACTAGCAGATAATGTAAGACTATCTTGTCAATGTAAAGTAAAACAAGATATTCGAATTCAGATTCCAGAAGAACTATTTAATGTAAAAGAGTTTGAAACTGTAGTTGAAGAAATATTAGATTTAACGGATGTAATTAAAAAATTTAGGTTTAAATTACCTGAGGATATAGATTTTAGCTTTAAACCAGGTCAATATGTACAACTTAAAGCGCCTCTTTACGAAGGAAATGATGAAGAAGTCTACAGAGCATATTCCATAGCATCTTCTCCTAGTGATAAGGGATACATAGAGCTTATTATAGGTTATGTACCTGAGGGAATAGCAACTACCTATGTGCATCATCATTTGAACGTTGGTGATAAGGTGACTATTAATGGACCATTTGGAGATTTCTACTATCAAGATACAGACAGAGAAATGGTAATGGTTGCAGTTGGAACAGGAGTGGCACCAATATTGTCTCTATTAAACTATATGAAAGCTAATGATATTAAAAGAAAAGCTACGTTTTACTTTGGTGCAAAAAAACCTAGTGATTTATTTATGCTAGATTATTTTAAAGAATTAGAAGATACACTATATGACTTTAAGTTTATACCAACTTTATCCAGAGCAACAGATGAAGATAATTGGCAAGGGGAAACAGGAAGAGTAAATAATGCAATTGAAAAATTACTCTTAGAGGGAGATAATAAAGAAGCTTATCTATGCGGAAACGAACCAATGATAGATAGTGTTGTAAAGTGTTTAATGGATAAGGCAGTACCAGAAGAATTAATTTATTATGATAAATTTTGATAGAAAAGTCTCTTCTTATGAAGAGGCTTTTTATTCATTGATGGGTCTAGATATGGTATAATACTTATAGATCTTATATCCGAGGAGGTTTATAATGAAGCTTGAACTTTTTGATTTTATTGATTCAACATTATTACTTATTGAAGATAAATCTGATGAACTAAATAGAGTGGCTTTAGAGCTTGAAAAATTTTTTAACGATAGTTTATTTATCAAAGATCATTTTTTAAATGTTAACTATCGTATTAAATCGGCTGAAAGCTTAAAAGAAAAAATTCTAAGGCATAATTTTTACTTAAAGTATGAGAATCCTGAGAAATTGGTCGAGAGTTTATCTGATTTAATAGGGTTTAGGATTGAGTGTAGGTTTATTGAAGACGAAGGGAAAATATATAATGATATAGTGAAATTGTTTAATATTGAAAAGGATGAAGGGTATTACTCTAATTTTTTAAATGAAAGTATTTCGCTATTTTTAGCGGAAAAACAGCCTCAAATTCAAAAAAATGGTTTTGAAATATATAAAATTGATGGTAGATACTCAAAAGATGATGTAATTGTAAATTTTGAGCTTCAAATAAAATCAATGGTAAATGTATTTTGGGGAGATATAGATCATAGAGTACTTTATAAAAACTTTAATTATATGCTTACGGAAGATTTTTTTAGAGATATAATGTCTTCGATAAAAGATAATTTAACAATGATTGATAGACAGCTAATGTTAATATATAACCATCTTAGTAGTATGGATTCAAGTACATCATTAAGTAAGAGAAATCAATTAAAGAGTTTGTTATCAAAAACTATACATGATATATATATTGTAAAAGTTCGTCAAGAAGTTGGATTTGTCTTAGATTTCAAAAAGTCTACTGACACAATTGTAAATTTTATTTTTACAAAAGTGGATGATGGGAATGGTAGTTATAGCGAGAATTTTTTAAGGGTATTAAATAAACTAAACGTAATAGGAAAGAAAAATGTAGATTTTAATAGCTATATAGAATTTGAAAAAGAGATTAATTATAAAAACAAATTTACAGAAAAAATAGGCACACAAATTATGGGCGTTTTAAATAGAGATTTTAGATGGAATTTGTTTTTCAAAATAATTAATGAAATAGAAGAAGGAACAAAAGCTGAAAACTATGAAGCGTTTTTACATTATTTGGAAACTAGCTATCTTTCAATTATTAGTAATTCTATGGAAGGAATGAAAATAAGTATAGAACAAGAGGAAATAATTAAAATCTATTTAATGGATGCTATAACTGATAGTTTTTGTATTGAAAAAAGTATTGATTTTATATCTAATTGTAAAATAGAAGAGTTAGGAGAAGATTTACTTCATATGATGGGTCCGTTAAATAAGTATGAAGAATGGCTAGAGAACAAAGAAATATATAAAGAAACTCTTATGGACTATGGAAAAATTAATAATCACTAGTATTAATGGGATAAATAAGATAAATAGAGAGTTATAAGTTCATAAATTTGGGTAGATATGTATTGTTAGAAAAAGAAAGGGTGATTATATGTTAAAAGAAGAACTTAAGGTAATCAAACAAGCGATTTTGAATGAGTTAGAGGGCTATGAGTTTTATAAAATGGCTGCTAAACAAGCTGGGACAGGAGGAAGTGCTGAAGCGTTTCTAGAGTTAGCAAATGAAGAGAAGAAACATATAGACTACTTGGAGGCTTTGTTTATAAAAGTCAAAGATGGAGTTGAGGATGAGAAAGCAATGGCTTTTTCAGAGGCACCACCTTCACCAAATATTTATAAGTGGGATAAGTTTGACAAAGATTTAACCTCATTAGCAATGTCAGTATTTAGTATAGGGATACAAATGGAGAAGGATTCCGTAGATTTTTATACTAAGGCAAAAGAGTCTACAAAACTAGATGAAGCTAAACAATTATATGATTTGCTAATCAAATGGGAAAAAGTTCATCTTAATCAGTTTACTGAGCAATATGGAGTTTATAAAGAAGATTGGTGGGCTGACCAAGGTTTTGCACCGTTTTAAGGATGGAAATAACAGGGGTGACCCTGTTATTTCTAATTTATAGTATATTTCTTATATTATAATTAAAGAGTTGTGGAAGATTACGTCTCTTGTCGTAGTAAACACTGTACTCGGAAACGTAGTATCTTAGCTATGAAACCTATGGTTTCATAGTGAAAGTACCAAAGATATTCTTTATTTGGAAAGGAAAACATTTTAATGGAGACACTAAAACAACTGGGAATTATATTATTAATTTTATGGATTGGAAATTTTATTCAAAACATTTTCTCATTAGCTTTACCAGGGAATGTATTAGGAATGATTATTTTATTGATACTATTAACAACTAATATTTTAAAATTGAATTCAATTGAAAGAATAAGCGAAACGCTGTTAAATCATTTAACTTTTCTATTTATCCCTACAAGTGTAGGTATTATGACTGTATTATATTTGCTTAAAGGGAATGTTATATCATTATTAATAATAGTTTACATTAGCTTATTTGTTGTTATGATTACAACTGGATTAACTGTTCAGTTTATGATAAATTTAAAAAACAAAAAAAGGAGAGAATCAAAATGATGGCATATATTGATACTCCTTTATTTGGAGTTGGATTATCTATATTAGTATATACTTTTTCAAGTTTTATTTCGAGACGCTTTAGAGTGAAGCTTCTTAATCCACTATTGCTTACAATGATAATAATTGTAGGAATTTTATTATTATTAAATATCGATTATGATATATATAATAAAGGAGGCCAAATTATAACATTCTTTTTAGGGCCGGCTACTGTTGTACTTGCAGTACCTTTATATAAGCAGGTCCATTTATTAAAAGCGAATCTAATACCAATACTAACTGGTATTTTTGTTGGTTCAGCATCAGGTATATTATCTATATTGCTACTTGGTAAGCTTTTTAATCTTGATATAATATTGATTTCATCTTTAGTACCAAAATCAACAACAACCCCGATAGCTATGGAAATATCAACACTTATTGGTGGTAACGCTTCTTTAACTGTAACTTTTGTTGTTATAGCAGGTTTAAGTGGTTATATTATGGGAGAAAAAGTATTGGAAATTTCAGGAATTAAAAATCCCATTGCGAAAGGAATAGCATTAGGGACAGCATCACATGCTGTTGGGACGGCTAAAGCCATGGAGATGGGAGAAATAGAGGGAGCAATGAGTTCACTATCAATTGGGGTTGCAGGTATTATAACAGTATTCTTAATTCCGATAATTATGTGGATTATTCAAATAATATAAATGAGGAGGATAATATGAAAGAAATATATTTGGCTGGTGGATGTTTTTGGGGAGTAGAGGAATATTTTTCTAGAATTGAAGGTGTAATGGATACAGATGTTGGCTATGCAAATGGAGAAACTGAAAGCCCAACATACAAACAAGTATGTACAGGCATTACAGGATATACTGAAACTGCTCATATTAAATACGATGAAAGTAAAGTAAGTTTAAGAGAATTATTAGATAAATTTTTTAGGATTATTGACCCAACATTACTGAACCGTCAAGGTGGAGATATAGGAAATCAATATAGAACGGGCATATACTATACTGATCCAGATGATATTCTTATAATTCAAGAAATAATAGATGCTATACAAAAAAAATATAAAAAAAGGATAGTAACTGAAGTTATGCCTATTGAAAAGTATTTTTCTGCAGAAGAGTATCATCAGGATTATTTAAAGAAGAATCCAGGTGGATATTGTCATGTAGATATGAGTGTGTAGGGAGGTATTATGTTTAAATTAGAGAATATTTATAAGATGAATGAAGAGGAACGATTAAAGTATATGCTCTTACTTTTAAAGGGTCAGCTTAGTTCTGAAAAAGACAATATAGCAAATCTTTCAAACGCATCAGGTATAATTAATGCTTGTATTGAACGAATCAATTGGGTTGGATTCTATATTTTAAAGGGTAATACTCTTGTTTTAGGACCGTTTCAGGGTCTCCCTGCTTGTAATAGAATAGAATTTGGGAAAGGTGTATGCGGAACTTCAATAAAAGAAATGAAAACTATGCTAGTTCCTGATATTGAACTTTTCCCGAGTCATATTGCTTGTGATTCTGCATCAAAATCTGAGTTAGTGGTACCTATTATACAAAATAACAAAGTATATGGTGTTTTAGATTTAGACTCACCAGAAAAAAATAGGTTTAATGAGTTAGAAAAAAGATATTTTGAAAAATATGTAGATATTTTGAATGATTTTATTAGATGGGACGAATTAATTTAACTTAGGATACTGTAGAGAAAGGATAATGAATGGAATCTATTTTAGAAATTCACAATGCTATTAAAACTGCTGAAAAAAAAGCAAGTATAATTATTATAGACGCTTTAGAATCAAATTGTGGATTAGGTTTAGATTTGGTTGACCAAACTAATAGTAGTAACAGTTTATTCTATATGGATAATATAGATGCTATTAAAAAGCTTATATCTTCAGGTTATAGCGAATTATTTGATCTTATATACTTGGATCCTCCTTTTTTTACAAATTTAGTTTTTAATAAAAAAGTTTCCATTGATACTCCTAATGGGAGAGTCAAGCTTAAAATACCTGTGTATAGTGATAGTTGGGGTAAAGATCCATTTCAATATTTAGAAATGATTACAATTAGATTGATTTTAATGAGGGAATTATTATCCGAAGTTGGAACAATTTATGTTCATATTGATTGGAGAATGGTCCATTATATTCGGATAATATTGGATTATGTATTTGGAAACGACAGATTTTTGAATGAAATCATATGGGCATACAAATCTGGAGGAGCTGGTAGAAGAAGTTTTTCTAAAAAACATGATAATATACTAGTTTATACAAAGACTAAGAATTATATTTTTAATATCTCTAAAGAAAAATCTTATAATAGAGACTTTAAGCCATATAAGTTTAAAAATATTAAAGAGTATAAGGATGAAAAAGGATGGTTTACTTTAGTAAATTCTAAAGATGTATGGAATATCGATATGGTTGGCAGAACTTCTTCCGAGAGAGTAGATTATGCAACTCAGAAACCATATAAATTATTAGAAAAGATTGTACTGACATCATCCAATAAAGAATCATTAATAGGCGATTTTTTTGCTGGATCAGGTACAAGTTTAATAGTTGCTAATAATCTCCAAAGGCGATGGATAGGGTCTGATAATAGCCTTCACAGTTTTATCCAGATTAAAAAGAGACTTAAGTTCATAGCTGCTGAGTTTGAGTCTTTTTCAGAAATGAAAAAAGAAAGCATTAAGGAATTAAAAGGCATAAAAGCTATGAAGATTGATAGCTTTTTTGAAATTGATTTAAGCAATATTGAAGTGAATTTAGAAAATGATTTGAACATTAATTTAAAAAATAATGATGTAGAAAATATTGAATTTTTAAAAGAGAATGCTTATCTATTATTAGATTATATATCAATTTTTTCTAGTTCAAAATCAAATAAAATTGAGGTGGAATTTTTTAGACCAGAAATAAATAGTAAACTATTATTTACGCCTATTGATAAGAGTTTAAATAATGTCTATATTGAAACGATAGATATATGGGGGAATAAGTATTTCAATAATATTGATGGTAGAAATTAATTTTTGGTTTTTATAAAGATCATTTATTAAGAAGATGTTTTTTAGTTAAAGATTTAAGCAAAATTAAATACAATATTACTTGTATATTGTATGCATAATAGGGTAAGATAACTATACGAGAAAAAATTTAATAAAAGGAGAATGAATATGGGAGATAATAAGCATTTACACGACCACGATCACAAACATGACCATGATCACGAACATGATCACGAACATGACCATGATCATGATCACGAACACGACCATGATGAAATGGAAATAATAACACTTACACTTGAGGATGATTCAGAGTTAGAGTGTGCAGTAATGGGAATTTTTGAAGTCGAAGATAAAGAATATATAGCACTTCTACCTTTAGGAGATGAAGAAGAGGAAGAAGATGTACTTCTTTATGAATACAAAGAAATAAATGATGAAGAGTTTGAACTTGCACTTATTGAAGAAGAAGAAGAATTTGAGTTAGTTTCTGAAGCATTTTATGCATTATATACAGATGAAGATGAAATTGATGATGATGAAGAAGAATAATATATAAAGAGTGCTTTGCGTATGCAAGGTACTTTCTTTATAAATAAATAAATATTTAAAAAAGGTCATATTTCAGATCCTATTGGGAGCCTTTTTGGTTAGAAAAAGATCCCTATATTAATATTTAATAGATGAGGTGACTTCATTGTATAAGCTTATAGCAATTGATTTGGATGGGACTCTTTTAGATGATAGTAAAAAAATATCGGATTTCAATCTTGAAGTATTAAACAGACTTATTGAAAAAGGTTATGAAGTAGTTATAGCTACAGGAAGAAGATATTTTTCTGCAAAATCTTTTTTAACAGGGATAAAAAGTCATCTAATAATTCTAGCAAATAATGGAAATATTGTAAGAAATTCAGAAGATGATAAGACTATAATGTCAAAGTTTATGGATAAAGAATCATACCTAGATTTATTGAAAGAAGCTAATGACCTTGGATTGAAAGGGATAGTTCATGTGGATTTATTTTATAATGGAATTGATATGATATTTGAATTAGATGAAAAATTTCAAAGTCAGAATAAGTATATATTTGAAGATGATAATCGTTACTTAATTTTACCAAAATTGGAAATAGAAAAACAAGAAAGAGTTTTGGCAGTTGTTTACCCAGGGGATGCTGATATAATTTATAAATTCAGCAATATAATAAATACTAAGTACCCAAATAGATATAATTCACACGTGCTTGAAAGAATATACAGAGCGGAAGCAATGTATGAAGCTATGAATCCAATGGGAACTAAGTGGAAAAGTTTGTTAGAATACGCAAATACAATTGGGATTAAAAAAGAAGAAATAATTTGTATAGGTGATGATAATAATGATATCGAAATGCTGTTATGTTCTGGTCTTGGAATCGCAATGAAAAATTCAAATGATTTAGTTAAAAAATCTGCTAATTTAGTCACTGAAAAAGATAATAATGAATCAGGAGTAGGATCAGTTTTGACTGATTTATTAATTCATTGATAAGGAGTATAGATGGGGAATAATATTTATAATATATATTCAGAGTTCTTAAAAAATAAGTATGGACAAAAGGTGTATAAACTACCTGTGAATTTGCCATTAACATGTCCAAATAGAGATGGTAATTTAGGTATAGGTGGATGTACATTTTGCGGTGAAGAAGGTGGTTCCTTTGAGAATCTTAAAAATACAATTTCAGTAAAAAATCAATTAGAGCAAAATATGGAGTATATAAGACACAAATATAAAGCAAATAAATTCATCGCATATTTTCAAAATTTCACTAATACCTATATGCCTCTTGAAAAATTTGAAGAGTATATAAATGATTCTATAATTGATGATATTGTTGGGATATCAATATCTACAAGACCTGATTGTATTGAAGACAAATATTTGCAATTTCTAAGTGATATACATTATAATAAGGGTATAGATATAACAATAGAAATTGGGCTACAAACTATTAATTATACAACCTTAAAGAAAATAAATAGAGGACATGGAATAGCAGAGTTTATTGATGCTAGCCTAAGGATTAAACGATTTGGCTTAAGAAGTTGTGTACATGTAATATTGAACCTTCCTTGGGATGATAAATATGATATAATTGAAACATCAAAGGTTATTTCTTCTCTAGAAGTAGAAGAGGTTAAGCTACATAGCCTCTATTTAATGGATGGAACAATAATGGCTAAACAATATTTAAACGGTGATTTTGAGCTTTGTTCAAAGCAAGAATATATAGATAGGGTAATTCTATTCTTGGAGTATTTAAATCCAAATATAGTAGTACAAAGAATAATCGGACGTGCACCAAAAGAAAATTCTGTTTTTGTGAATTGGCAGGAATCCTGGTGGAAAATAAGAGATGAAATATTAGTGCAAATGGAAGATAATAGCTCTTATCAAGGTAAAAAGTTTGATTACTTGAATGGAAAAGCTTTAAGAAATATTAACAAATAAAAGAGATTCTAAAACTATTATGAAAGGTTAGGTGGTTTATCATGGTTAAATTCATCTTAGGAGAAAAAGGTTCAGGAAAGACGAAGTGGTTAATCGACAATGCTAACAAAGATATGACAGAAGGTAATGGAAATATTGCATTTGTTGATGTTGACGACACCCATATTTTTAGTTTGAATTACAATGTTAGATTAATTAATGCCATGGAATTCAATGTGCTAAATGTGCAGTCTTTCTATGGCTTTTTATGTGGGATAATGGCAATGGACTATGATCTTGAAAAAATATATGTTGATGGGATATACAAAGTTATGAATCTTGAGTTAAAAGATATCGTTTATTTACTTGATTCACTTAGTAAAATATCTAAAAAATATGAAGTGGAATTTTATATTAATATAGATTATACCATGGATAAAATACCTGAAAATATTAGAAACAATTGTTATCAAATAGAAGCATAAAAAAAAGGAGCCATGGGCTCCTTTTAAATTTTGGAGGGAATCGTTTGAAAGAAGAAAGACTCGATAAAGTATTAAGTAATATGGGAGAAGGAAGTAGAAAAGATGTTCAAAAAATAATAAAAAAAGGTTTAGTTAAAATTGATGGCAATATAGTTAAAAAACCTGATTTTAAATTTGACCCAAGTGTTTCTGAAATAATAGTAGGAACAAAAAAAATTGAGTATAAAAAGAATATTTATCTTATGCTAAATAAGCCTAAAGGTATGATTTCATCAACAGATGATCCTAGAGACTCTGTTGTTTTAGAACTACTTGATGATTATCATAGAAATTTTAAACCTTTCCCAGTTGGTAGATTGGATAAAGACACAGAAGGATTATTATTGATTACTAATGATGGTGATTTAGCACATAGACTTACTTCGCCAAAACATGAGATTGGAAAAACATATTATGCTGATGTTGAGGGAATTGTGTTAGAAGAGCATAAGGATATTTTTAAAAACGGTATATTACTTGATGATGGCTATTTTACAAAACCTGCAGGATTAGAAATAATATCTTCAGATTCTATTTCAAGAATTAATTTAACAATTTATGAAGGTAAGTACCATCAAGTTAAAAGGATGTTTGGTGCATTGGGAATGAGAGTGCTTAATTTAAAGCGAATCAGAATGGGCCCTTTATTTTTAGATAATAAACTTTCAGCAGGAGAATATAGGGATTTAGATATAGTAGAAATTAAAATGTTAAAACAGCTGTAAATTGTGATATAATAACCGTATATTAAATAGAATTGTTAATAGTAAAAAATTTGCTTTAACATAATTAGAATGGGTGTATAATTTGATTTATCATAAGAAAAAAGGATTATTTGAAACATTTTTTGAAAACAGATCTGCTTTGATTTTACAGTATGAAAATAGGGATATTACAAAAAGAGAATTTTTGGAGTATAATTATGATTTCGTAACAAGTATGAATGTTAAACCTTTTTTAAAAGTCGATAGCTATGAAAAAGGTATGTATAATTACCAATATTACAATGTTTTAGCTAAGTATTTTAGAATGCTATCCATGGAAATAAAAAATGTAAAAAAACATCAAAGGCAGTATGTACATTATCTTAATAAAGGAAATAACTTTTATAATGAGAAAGATAAATCGGCCTTAGCAGTATTAAAACTAATTGAATTTAAAGGAGTAGAATCATATTTTGTAAAATGTGAGTCTAAGTTACTTAAGGATAAGTTGTATGAAATAGTATTGTTAGAATATAAAGAAGCTATTTTTCATTCAAAAGCTATTTGGTTATTGGATATATTAAAGTCTGAGGAGGTATTCTCAGATAAGAGAAGAATATCTATTATTGATGAATATATAAATGCAACATATTAAAAATTATTTTGAACACTTTTGCTATAAAATCATAATGCTCTATATGTTAATAAAAAAAGTAGAACTATAAAAGTTGTTATAAAAAATACTGGCCTAGGCCAGTATTTTATTTTGTCATCATTTGTACAATATCATCAAGGGACATGCTTTTGTTCATGGTGTAAGAACCTGATTTTAGTTTGGTATCTAATTTCAATTCAACAGCCTTTGCTATAAAATCTCTACTACTTGTAATCAATCCATTTTCTTGGAGTATTAAACCAATATTACCAGGCATGCTCCCATCGGGGATAATAATTTTAATAGTTTCTACTGAAGGAGGAGGGGTCTCTGATGGTGTTGGATTTGTTGGGAATTGTTCAGGTTCTTCAGATACTTCAGGTTCTTCAGATATTTCAGGTTCTTCCTGCGGAGATTTATCAGTTATAATTATATCTGAAAAATCTTCTCGCGAAGAGTTATCTACAACAACTTGCTCAGTAGGTTGCGCTGAAACTGTTTCCTTTTCAAATAAAACATCTAATCGCCATCCAATCACTCCGACAACTACAACTAATATTCCAATCATAAATAAATAATCGACAGAATCATATAAAAAATCCTTTAACTTATCATAAAAATTCATTTAAATCACCTCAAATTATAGTAATACATTAGTTATTTTTCTTTTTTTCATTCAATGTAGTATAATTATAACATAATACAAAGAAAAAGGTGATTTAACTTTGATAGAATTAAATGTAGAAAAAAATGAGAACAATCAAAGAGTTGATAGATTCTTAAAGAAATACCTTGAAAATGCAAGTCAAGGATTTATCTATAAGATGTTAAGAAAAAAGAATATCAAGATTAATGGAAACAGAGCAAATCCAGAGGATATGATTCAAGAGGGTGATAAAATTCAGTTATATTTGGCCGATGAAACCATCCAAAAATTTAAAAAGAAAAAAAACTTTGTGGCATCTGGATTAAAACTAGATATAATTTTTGAAGATGATAATATTGTCTTAATAAATAAACCGGTGGGGATTTTATCACATGGTACTGGTGAAAGAACAGAAAAATTTGAAGAAAATATTGTAGATGCTTTAATAAGTTATCTTATAAGAAAAGGAGATTATGTGCCTAGGATTGAAAAAACATTTAAGCCAGCGATATCAAATAGGTTAGATAGGAATACCTCAGGTATAGTTATAGGTGTTAAAAATTATAATGCACTTAAAATTATAAACAAAACTATAAAAGAAGGTGGTATTAAGAAATATTATTTGACAATAGTTAAAGGAGAAATTAAGAATAGTTTTTTTGATACTGCTTATATGATAAAAAACAATGAAAAGAATCTTGTGCGTATAATATCTGAAGAAATAGAAGGATCAAAAGATATTAGAACAAATTTCAATGTAATAAAGGTAAATGCAGGATTTACACTACTGGAAGTTGAACTAATAACAGGAAGAACTCATCAAATAAGAAGTCGTTTAGGTTCATTAGGATATCCAGTAATTGGTGATAGAAAATATGGAAATAAAGATTTGAATGATAGATTTAAGAGTCAGTATGGAATTGAAAATCAGATTTTACATGGATACAAATTGGAGTTTGGTGGATTATCGGAAGGGCTTGAATATTTGAATAATAAATCATTTGTTGCACCATTAGATGAAACATTTGCAAAGATAAAGAAAGATATTTTAGACTAACTGGGAGGCTACTATGAAAAAGAATATCAATGTTTTTGTAGAAGAATATGGGAAGCTTGTTGTAAAAGAAGGTTCGACACTACTTCAAGTTGCTATAGAGGCATTTGAAGAAAATGCTAAAGAATATCTTGGTGCTAGAATTGAAAATGAAGTATTACCTTTGTTTAAAGCAGTACAGGATGAGCAGTACATTAAGTTTTTGACCAATAAAGATGTAGACGGGTATAGAATATATACAAAGACCATTTCTGCAGTGTTTATTATGGCATGTAAAGAACTTTTCCCTGACAAGGATGCAATCCTGTATCATTTCCTTGGACCGGGCTTATACGCGGAATTAGATGGTAAACACAACATATCTTTTAAAGAGACCCAAGAGATACAAAAAAAAATGGATGAAATTATCCAGATGGATATACCTATAGTTAGGAAAGAATATTCTAGAGAAGAAACTATTAAGTTATTTACTGACTATGGTTATTTAGATAAAGTAAGACTTATTTCTACATTAGATAAAGAAGAATTTAGTATATATACTATAGGATCGCATATAGATTCATTTCATGGTTATCTTGCTCCATCAACGGGATATGTAAGTAAGTTTAAATTAAAGTATTACTATCCAGGCGTTATTATTTTATTTCCTAGTAGAAGAAACAACTATAATCTTGATAAATTCAAAGAACAAAAAAAATTAGCTAAGGTATTTAAGGAGTCACATATATGGTCAGATATACTGGATATGTCTAATATTGGCTCATTGAATGAGAAAATTAACAATAATAAAGTAAAAGAAATAGTACAAATTTCAGAGGCTTTGCACGAAAAAAAAATAGCTCAAATTGCAGATAAAATTTGTGCTGATAGAGATATAACAATGATATTAATATCGGGGCCATCATCTTCTGGTAAAACAACATTTTCTAAAAGGCTCTCAACTCAAATGAAGGTAAATGGTAAGAGACCGATATCGATTTCTATGGATAATTATTTTGTAGATCGAGAATTGACTCCGATAGATAGTGACGGTAAACCTGATTATGAATCTATTGATGCTATTGATATAAATCAATTTAATATGGATTTAATCTCACTGTTAGAAGGCGAAACAATTGAGTTACCTAAGTTCAATTTTATCACTGGAAATAGAGAGAAGTCTGGGAAGTGGATTAAAGTTGATATTGATCATCCAATAATAATTGAAGGAATACATGGTTTAAATCCAAATTTAACAAAAGATATTCCAGAGAAAAATAAGTATAAAATTTATGTTTCTGCTTTAACCCAATTAAACTTAGATAATCATAATCGTATATCTACAACCGATACAAGGTTGATAAGAAGAATTGTCAGAGATGCTAAATACAGAGGAAATAGTCCACTTAAAACTTTTGAAATGTGGGATAGAGTAAGAAAAGGTGAAGAAAAATATATTTTCCCATTTCAAGAAGAAGCAGATATTATGTTCAATTCTGCATTGGTCTATGAAATGTCTGTGTTAAGTAAGTATATTGTGCCATTGTTAAAAGAAATTACAAAAGAAAGTGAATATTATAGCGAAGCAAAAAAACTACTGAAATTTTTGAAATATTTTAAACCAATAGAAAATGAAAAATGTATTCCACCAAATTCTATAATTAGAGAATTTATTGGATGGGATTAGACTTATTGGGGGCAGATTATGAAGAAATTATTTCTAATGTTTTTTATACTGACTATTTTAATTTCTGGATGTAGTGTTAATATGGGTGAAAAATCGGATGATAATGAAAATACTAATGTAGACATAAAGAATAATGATACTAATAAAGACATTCCAGTAAATGAAAATGAAAAAGAAAAATCAATAGAAGATATGATAAGTGAGCAGATAGAGGTTATGAGCTTGGATGAAAAAATAGGGCAGTTGTTAATTTCAGGATTTGAAGGTCCAGAAATAAGCCAAAGAGAACGAGAATTAATTGAAACCTATAAAATTGGAGGCTTTATATTATTTCAAAGAAATATTATTAGTTATGAGCAAACCTTAAGACTTTTAAATTCATTAAAAGACTTAAATTCAAACAATAAGATTCCTTTGCTTTTATCTATTGATGAAGAGGGTGGCCGAGTTTCAAGATTAGACAAGATTTTTAAGAATTTAGAACCTGTATCAAATTTAGGATTAAAAAACAATGAAAAATTAGCTTTTGAATATGGCCAGATACAAGCATTGAAGCTACTTGCTTTAGGATTTAATTTAAACTTTAGCCCAGTTTTAGATGTAAACTCTAATCCAAAGAATGTCGTTATAGGTAATAGGGCAATTAGTGATGATCCTGAGAAAGTGGCCTTGTTAGGAACTCAAATCTTTAAATCAATGATGGAATCAGGCATAATACCTGTTGGTAAGCACTACCCAGGCCATGGAGATACACTTTTAGATTCTCACTATAATATGCCAATAATTACTAAAAGTAAGAATGAGCTTGAAAAAGTAGAATTCTTACCTTTTAAGAAAGCTATAAAAAATGGTATACCAGGACTTATGGTGGGACACCTTTATCTAGAAGCTTTAAGCAACGAACCTGCATCATTATCGACAGAAATAATTACTGATATTTTAAGAAAAGAGCAAGATTTTGACGGAGTGGTTTTTTCAGATGATTTAACCATGGGTGCAATTAGTGATACTTATGATATAGGAGATGCTGCTGTTAAATTTATTAAAGCAGGAGGAGATATTGCGTTAATTTGTCATAATGATGATAATATTTTTAGAGTAATAAACTCTATAGAAGATGCATTAGCAGAGGGACAGATTACCCAATATGAGCTTGATGAAAAAGTATTTCGAATTCTAAACCTTAAAAAGAGGTTTAATTTAGAAGACCAATCAACAGTAGCTATAGATATAGATGGACTCAATAACAAAATTAACAAATATTTAGAAGAAGGAGAATAGCTTATGAAAAAAGTCATTGGAATTGATGTAGGTGGAACTTCAATAAGCGGTTCAATTGTGAATGAAAGAGGAGAAATTTTAATGACTCGGGAATTAGAAACGAGTAAATCTGGATCCTCTTTTCATGTTATAAATGGAATAAAAGATATTATTGATAGTTTATATCTGAAAGAAGAAATTTGTGGCATAGGTATTGGAGCTCCAGGTTTTATAGATACAAATAATGGAAAGATTCTTTCAGTTGGTGGGAATATAGAAGGATGGGCAGGGACCCATTTAAAAGATGAAATTAATAGCTATTATAATTTACCGATTAAGATAGAAAATGATGCTAATGCTGCAACTATATGTGAAGGCTGGCTTGGAGCTGGTAAAGATATGAAGAGCTTTATTATGCTAACTATAGGCACAGGAATGGGTGGAGGTATATATACTAAGAAACAAGGGCTGTGGAGAGGAGAACATTTTCAGGCAGCAGAATTTGGTCATAGTTTATTATACCCAGGTGGGATACAATGTATATGTGGACAAAAAGGTTGTAGCGAAAGATATATATCTGGAAGCGCTATTGAAAATAGTTTTTTTGAAAAGACTGGTCAGAAACTTGCGGGGAAAGAAATTTTCAGGATTTATAATACTGACAATAATGCTAAAATTAGTATAGATGATTTTGCTTATAATTTTGGATTGTTTATAGTTTCTTTAAAAAATTCATTTGATCCTGAGGGAATTGTTATAGGTGGAGGAGTAATAAATTCAAAATCATATTGGTGGGACAATATGATAGCAAGTTATGAAAATTCTGTAAATGATCCTGCAGATTTAAAAATTGTACCGGCAGAGTATCTTAATAATGCTGGAATGATTGGTGCTGCTAAAGCAGTCTTGGATATTTTATAAATATAGAACAAATATAGTATAGGATGGGGATAACATGGATTATTTTAAACTAAGAGATGATTATGAACTGTTCCTTAAAGAAGACTTAATAGAAAAACCAAAAGCAATAGTGATAATTAGTCATGGCTTTGCAGAACATCTTAGTAGATATGATTATTTTACAGAATCTTTGAATCAAGTTGGCTATGGTGTAATACGATATGATTTACGAGGACATGGTAGAAATACAAAAGATTTAGGTCATATAAAATCATTTGATGATTTTATTCTTGATTTGGATGAGATTTATAAAGAAACCAATAAAAGGTTCCAAGAAGTACCAATTTTTTTATTTGGTCATAGTATGGGTGGATTAATAACGGCTATTTATGGGACAAAATCAGATCTAAAAGTAAATGGTATAATTTTATCAGGTCCAGCTGTTGGTAAATTACCATCTGCAAAAAAAATAAATAAGAATTTAATAAAAATAGTGTGTAAAATCTACGATAAAATTATGATAAAAAATCCAATCGATAAGAATCTTTGTAAAAATGAAGATGTATATTTTGAGTATCTTAAAGATAAATATGTGCTCCACAGAGCAAGTTTAAGGTTATATTATGAATTTCTTTTTATTGGAACAGACAGAATACTTAAAGATAAAGGTGTTTTTATATCACCGATTCTAATTGTTCATGGTTCAGAAGACAAGATTGTACCAATATCTATCAGTAAGAGTTTTTTTAATTCAATATCTTCAATTGATAAAACATTTAAGGAATATAATAATCTTTATCATGAAATATTAAATGAAAAAGAAAGAGATTATGTAATTAAAGACATAATCTCTTGGTTAGATAATAGGATTTAAACAGGTATTCTACTTAGCCGAAACAATATAATTAATGCAATTAGTGAAGAAATAAATCCTACACCAGTAGTTAATCGTAATCCGCCTAAATCATAAAGGAAGGGGCCTAAAAGTGAATATACAGTTATTACAGCTGCGTTTACAGTATAAAATAGACTCATAAAGGTGCTTCTCTTTTTGGGGTATATTTCTGAAGCAAAAGCTTGATATGCTGTCCAGCCACCATCTAATCCAAAAGCAAACATAAAAGTCAGCATTATAGCTATGGCAACGCTTTTCACATAAGCAATGGGTAGTAACCCTATAATCATTATCGTAAAGAATACCCTTGCAAATGTTAATTTACCGTACTTATCTGCTAAGAAAGTTGCAGTAAGTATTCCGAGCATAGTTCCTATTGCGAAGGTCGAATATGTTAAGCCAATTTGACCTTGAGTTAATCCAAATTCAGTAGAGAGATGTATTGAAAGAAAATTGTATAAAGTTGCTGGAGCGGTAATAATTAAAAATAATGATATTAAAACTTTAATGGTGCTAGGATTTTTAAGTATGGATAAAAATTCTTCAATGTTTAGTTTACTATCTTCTATTAACTCAGTTTCTGGAAGTTTAGTTAATAGAAGAAGTGCTACTACTGCAAGAATACTAATTGGCAGATATATACTTTGAAGATTTGCAAATCTAGTAGTAAGGATTGCAGTATAAATAGGACTTGCAAATATTGCAAAACCAAATGCTGTTCTTAGTATTCCGCTAGCTTTCCCACGATTCTTATAGTCCACAAATTCTGATACATAGGACATCATGGTACCACTAAGAGAGAAATAACCTAATCCAATTAGTATTCTTCCGAGAAGGAAAACTAAAGCAGATGGTGCAAATCCACTTATTAAAGTGCCTATTAAAAATAAAAACAGAGAATAAGAAATTAATTTCTTATTGCCAAAACGGTCTGCCCATACGCCAAAAATAGGTACGAATATGCCTACAAGAGAATACCCAAGATTGAAGTATACAACCTGACTCGCTTTTATATCGAAATAATTAGAGAAAAAGGGAGCAAGAGGTCCAATGAAATTCATTTCCATGGCAATTATAAATTGAATTATAAAAATTGTTATAAACATTAACCGCTGTTTCATAAAATCTCCTTTTGATAATATATTTGAAACTATATTAGAATTGACATATAATATTCGTGGGTCTAAACAAATTACCCAAATAATCATATCATAGAACCCAGATTAAAAGAAGTAAAGTACCATAAAAATGATTAGAAAATTTATAGCATATTATAAATTACACAAATATTTATTTTTTTATATTGGTTTTTAAGTTTATATTTCCGATATTTATAGGAAATATGATAAATATACTTATACCTTAAGAAAATATAAAAAATATTTTTTAGGGCAGTAATAATGGATTCACTCTTTATAATTGATAGATAATCCTCAATTTTGGGATATTTAGAACTTGTTCATTGCGAGCAAGTTTTTATATTATAGTGAAGATGTAATCTCTATAGTATAAAAAAATTAGATTATAGGATGATATAAAAAACAATAACTATAAGATTTGCTATTAATGGAAGTAAACACAAGAATTTATAGTATAAAAAAATTTAGATGCTCATAAAATATTTTTGCGAAATAGACAATGTAAAGAGATTGTAACTATATATTAATATATTTGTAACTATTTTAAATAGTGGGTATAATAATATGATAGTAGAATTCATCATATTAGGAGAAATTACTATGCAGAGTAAATTTATTAATTTATTAATAGCATTATTGTTAATTGTAGTTGTATTCATGCTTTTATATCCTGAAATAAAAAAGCAAAGATCTATAAACAGGCATTATGTAAATGCGGATGATTTAGTTGATTTAAAAGATACAATAGAAAATAATAATCTATTAATAATAGCTATGGATAATAAGATAATAGATTATAAAAAAAATGAATCAAGCTTTATTCAGTCGGGTTTAATTAAAGATATAAGTCGGAGAAAATTAGAAAATAAAACTGAGATCATTGAAACTAATATAAACGATATTAATTCTAAAATCGCATATTTAACTTTTGATGATGGTCCTTCTGAAAAATCTACTCCAATAATTTTAGAAACATTAAATCATTATGGTATCAAAGCCACTTTTTTTGTAGTGGGGAATATGGCTGAAAAATATCCAGAAATGCTTAAAAGAGTATATGAATCTGAAAATGCCATAGGTAATCATAGTTACTCTCATATTTATAAAAAAATATATTCTAGTCAAACATCTTTTTTTGATGATATAAATAAAACAGATGTTATCTTTAAAAAGATCTTAGGAGATAATTTTAGTACTGATTTATTAAGATTCCCAGGAGGAACTCATGCAAAATATAAAAAACCTTTTTTAGTAAAGGCAAAAGAATTAGGATATCAAGTTTTTGATTGGAACACTGTAAATGGAGATGGAGAGGGTAATAATTTAACTGATGAATATTTGTTTGATAGATTTCTAAATACCTATAAAAGTCGAGATGAAGTAATCATATTAATGCATGATACCGATTTAAAAGTTGGAACTACGAGAGTTCTGCCAAATATTATAGAGCATTTAATAAATGAAGGCTATATTTTTAAGACTTTAGAAGAGTATAATTATAATGAGGAGGCATAAAAATGAGTAAAAGTATTTTGATTGTTGAGGATGAAGATCCAATCAGAAAATTTATCAGAATAAATCTTGATAGAGCAGGATATAATGTATTTGAAGCTTCTACAGGAGAAGAAGGCTTAAAAATAGCTGAAATTGAGAAAATTGAGATTGTTGTTTTGGATGTTATGCTGCCTGGGATAGATGGATTTGTAGTATGTAAGTCCCTTAGAGAAAAATACCCTAATCTAGGAATAATTATGCTAACAGCAAAGAGTCAAGATGTAGATAAAATAATGGGTTTAGAATATGGCACAGACGACTATATGACTAAACCATTTAATCCAACAGAATTAGTTTTAAGGATAAAGTCATTAGAAAGAAGATTAGATGTAGATGAAGAATCAAAAGATTCAGTATTAGAATTCGCTCCTTTTAGAATTGATATATATTCAAGGCTTTTTTTTAAGGGGAAACAAGAAATTGAATTAACTCCAACAGAATTTTCAATTGCGAAGATTTTTTTGCAGAATCCAGGAAAAGCATTTAAAAGAGATGAAATACTTAATCTTGTTTGGGGATTAGATTTTGTAGGTGATTCGAAGATAGTCGATGTCAACATAAGGAGACTTAGATCAAAGATAGAAGAAGATTCTAGTCAACCTTTTTATATAGAAACTGTTTGGGGTGTAGGCTATAGATGGAGATCAAAAAATTAGGAGTAAAACATGAGAAAGAGTATTAAATCGAGATTAATTAGAAATTTTATGCTTGTAATATTAGTCACAGTAATTTTTTTGGAAATATTTTTAATTAATGGTATAAAGTCTCATTATTATAGAAATGTAGAAGATATATTAGTTAATCAGATAGAGTTTTCTACGAATTTTTATGCAAGATACTTTTCATCTAGTAGCTTAGAAGATATATTAATTGACGATATAGATATATTTTGGCAACACACAGATGCTCAAGTGCAAATTTTAGATTTAGATGGTACTATATTAATGGATTCCTTAGGTTTGAATAATATCGAGAAGATAGAGACAATTGACATAAAAGAAGTTTTAAATTCAGGAAAAGGTATATGGACTGGTAATGTTCCATATGATGAAGAACCGGTTATGGCTGTTTCAATGCTATTGACAAGTAAAGGGCAAGAGGTTGGTATTGTAAGATTTATTTCTAGTTTAGGAGAAACAAATAGAGTTGTAGGAGAGATAACTAGATTCCTGTTAATTATGGGTCTAGTAGTGGTTGCTATATCTGGTATACTAAGTGTATTTCTTGCTAATTCTATAGTTAAACCTTTAAAAGAAGTTACAAAGACAGCAGAAAAAATGGCTGATGGTCAATTGAAAGTAAGAAGTGAAATTAAGCTTAATGATGAAATTGGGCAGCTTGCTCAGACCTTAAACTATATGGCTGATGAAATAAGTAGGAAGGAAAGTCTAAAGAATGATTTTATATCATCTATATCTCATGAGTTAAGGACGCCCTTAACCTCTATAAAAGGTTGGGCTATAACCTTAAAAAATGATAATTTATTAGATAAAGAATTAATTCAAGATGGATTAGAAATAATTGAGAGTGAAAGTGATAGATTAACCAAAATGGTGGAAGAATTATTAGATTTTTCCAGATTTACATCTGGAAGGATAAGTCTTGTAAAAGAATTAATAGATATTAAGAGTATACTGGTAAATATAGTGTATCAGATGATGCCAAGAGCCATTAATAATGATATAGATTTCATAGTCCATATTGAGGATGATATTACTCCTATATTAGGGGATGAAAATAGAATAAAACAAGTTTTGATTAATGTATTAGATAATGCATTTAAATTTACGGATAAAGGAAAAGTTGATTTAAGCACTTATGAAGATGAAAACTATATTATTATTGAAATTGAAGATAATGGGCCTGGTATTTCAGATGAAGATATGCCTTATATTAAAGAAAAATTTTATAAAGGTAAAAATGCTAAATCAAATAGTGGTATTGGATTATCTATTTGTGATGAGATAATCAATTTGCATGAGGGAATATTACAAATTGAGTCAATTATTGATAATGGAACTATTGTAAAGATATATTTACCTAAAGCCAAGGAGGGTAATACTATATGAAAATTAAAAAATTAGCATTAATTATTTTTTTTATAGTATTAATGTCAGGGTGTGGGGTTATAGAAAGTGGAGTTAAAGACCAGATTATTGCTCCAAATAATGATATACCACCAATCCTAGGAAAATGGGAAATTAGTGAAATTATCTACAAAGTAAATTTAAATGATATAGATATAAATAACAAAGTAGGCGAAGTTGGATTATTTCACCAAAATGCTGTTGTGATAGGTTCCGAATATTCTAGTTCTCCTGAGTTTAAAATTAAAAGAGTGAAAGCTAGAGATTATTTAATATATAAGTATAAATTGGATCCTTCTAGTTTAGGATTAGAAGATGAATTTGTAAAAGTAGTAACAATATACAATGAAAAAAAATATTTTAAGGAATTTATTCTTTTAGATGAAGATAACGCAATAATCTATAATGAAGAAGCCTTTTACAATATGAAAAGGCTATTGCCTGAAGTAAGTGAAGAAGAGGTAAAAAGGTATATAGATGTTGAAGAGAGTGTTCAAAGAAGTTTTGGTAATACAGATAGTATAAATATCAATTCTGGATTATTATTAGGTTTAAAGGTTCAAAGTTTTGATGAAAAAAATGAAATACCTAGATGGGACTATAAAACATATTGGATAAATGTTAATAATAAATCCTCAATTACTATCTATGAATTAGATAAACTTTTGCTACCAAGAAGGAATGGATTTTGGTTTATTGATTCAGAGCGAATAGTAGAGAATAATTTACTCTTTGATGAGCTTAATGCAAGTGCATTATTAAATCTGGATAACAAACAAATGATTGGTGAAGATTTAAACTTCGATTTAAGAGAAAAAGCAAGTTTAGAAGCTCCAATGATACCTTCTGTATTAAAAAACATTTTATTTGTGGGTAACGATTATATTTCAATTGAAAACATAGATTTGAATAGAAATTCCAGAAGGACTTTGCAAATATATGCTATTGACAATTTGAAAGAAAAAAAACCGATAAAACTTTCAGATTTGATTGGCGAAGATGGAACAAACTTGTTTCAAGAAGCTGCTAGTTCTACTATTGCATTAAACAATGAAATTGTAGCAAATGAAGAAAATGTAAGCTTGGTTAGAAGAAATGGTTATTGGACATTAAAAGGAAGAGTTAACTATAAAGAAAATAATGAAGAATTATATAAAGATTTTAATATAAAGGCTATACCCCCTAAAGAAATGGTTAGTTACGATGAGTTGAGTTTGCCCTGGGATGCAATAAGATTGACAGTTCCAGATGTAGTTGATGTGTTTTCATCGCCCAATAGTGAATTTATAGTTGTAATTACAACTACAGATATTGTATTATACTTAGTAGAAGAATATGATATTAATAAAACTTCTGTAGCGACTATAAGCCTACCTGATGATTCAAGTATTATTATGAGTGAATGGGCAGTTGGTAGATATCCAAATATATGGCAAAATACTATGGTAAAAAATGGGGCAAATAGGATAAATTTAGAATAAATAACATTAATTTGAAGGGAATGGTTTAATGGAGACTTTGGTTTCTTTGATTAGTACTGTAAAATCAATATTAGATGAACTAGGAGGTTATTTTAGTGATTCAAATTTATTGATTTATGTATCAATGGCGGTTATGGCAATAACACTTATAACACATCTTATATTTCGAAAAATTCGCCCAATAAAATATTTACCGGGGTTAATTGTTTTATTGATTGGAATTTTTAATTTTTATGAAGTTATGTATAATATCACTGCAGAGAGTAGTTTACCTAATTTACTCCTATTTATTGTAGGGGTTGTATCTGGTTTAATGGGAATGTTTTTTGCACTGATTATTGGAATTATAGTAAAACCAGTTAAAAGAAATAGAAGAACTACAAAAAAACCGGTACCTAGTAACACTGAAAATGAAAACAATAAAAAACTCCCTTATCAAGAATAAGGGAGTTTTAAATATCTATAGCATAAAATTTTTCCGTGCAAGCTCCTATAGCTCCTGCTTTTAAAGCATTTTTTATAAGATCAGGACTATCTATTAAACCGCTTACTATTATGGGTACATTTATTTTCTTTGAAAAAATACTAATAGTATCTGTTAAAACTCCAGGAAGTAATATAATACCATGAGGCCTTGTATCTTTAATTTCATTTAATGCATTTTCTATACTGTATTCATTGTAAATTGGATAGTAACCCAGACTAAATACTCCCATTTCTTTACTTTGTTTAAGAATATTATTGTTAGAGGAGATTATTCCATCTAAAGCTATATTTTTTATAATAAATTCTATTCCCCAAGAATTTTTAATATAACCTTCAATTGAATCTATAAAAATAAAGAGATTTTTATTCTTTTGTTTTGCTTTAATTGACAGTTCCTTTATGGTAAATATATTAGATTGCATCAAAAATATATTTTGACAAACAGAATTAAGAGCTGATTCAAATTCTTTTGCAAGATTTACTTCTGCAATTATAGGATACAGACTAAGGCTTTCATATAATAAGCTCATCACGATTCTCCCTAATAAGTTTAAGTTTCTTATTTCTAGTTAAAGATTTTATCTCTATTTCTCTTTTCATAGCAGCACTCTTGCATGAAAAATTTTCTGTATAAACAAATTTAACAGGTATTCTTCCACGTGTATATTTTGATGCTAAACCAAGATTGTGTTTTTTAAGTCTAGTTTCAAGTGAGTTTGTATACCCTGTATAGAGAGTTTTATCGTTACACTCTAATATATAAACATAAAACAAATCAATCATCTCCATAAAATATCTTATTTAAAACCTTCTTAATTGTATCATAAGAATGGCCTCTTCTTTGAAGGAATCCTCCAACTTTTCTATAAATAATATCTCTTTCCTCATTAAGTATATTTTTATATTTAGATAAAACTAGTCTAGTTAATTCCTCTATGTCTTCTTCATAAATATCTAAAATACTTTCAATTATATTATCGTTTATACCTTTATTTCGTAATTCATGTTTAATTCTATACGGACCATATCCTTTTAAAGATGATTTTTCAAGTAGAAAAGTTTCAGCGAATTTGTAATCATCTAGATATCCTTCGACTAAAAGCGTAGATATGGTATTTTCAACTGTTTGATTATTAAAATCTTTTGATTCTAAATACTTTTTCATTTCAGCGCAAGTACGTTGTCTATATGATAAATAATTGTAAGCTCTATTTTTAGCTTTTTTTATATCATCTTTATCTTTTAAAAGTTGAATAGTTTCTTCATCTAATGATTTACCCTTATATAAATCATATTCCTGTTTTATTGAATAATCGATTCCAAATGCAAAGTCTCCATCTATATAAATATTACATCTTGAAATGTCTTTTTGAATTGAGATTTTTGTAATTATCATAATAAATCAAACCAACCCTAATCTTTTTTTAATATTACATAGAGACCCAAAACAATTAATAAAACCGGCCAAAACCTTAACATCCTATAGAGGAGGATCGAAAAATGTGGGAATAATAAGTTAGATACCATGTATAAACCTACTATAATTAATGATAGTCCAATAAATATTTTAGTATTGTTATTAGAACCAGTTTCAGTTTGATAGTTATTACCATCACTACTTTCCAGGGGAATTACAATACCGAATACTATATAAGCAACTCCAAAGATACCAAATGATGTCATAGTTAAAACAAACCATAAAATTCTTATTATAGTAGAATCGATATTTAAATATCTAGCTAATCCCCCACAAACTCCAAAAATGTATTTATCATTTCTTGAACGAGTTAATTTTTTCATATATAACCTCCATAATCTTGTAGTATCTTAAATGATACCAGATAAATTAAGAAATTCAAATACTTGTATAAAACAATTCCATTAAACATTACTTTGTGATAACATTATTTCGAGGTGATAATAAGTGTATGATTTGATATCTATTGCTTTTAAATATATTTTTGTTTTTATAATCTACTTATTTATTTTTACAATCATTAGAATGATATATTTAGATTTGAAAACCGTGGATTACAGAGGTGAAATAACACAATCTTATTTAAAATTGTTAAATAGGATTGATAGTCTTCCATTCTCAATAAAAGATAGTTATTCAATAGGGGATGAATTGACTCTGGGTAGATCATCTTCCAATACCATTATAATAAAAGATCCTTTTATATCCAAAAATCATTTTAGAATTACTAAAGATGAAGATACTTATTTTATTGAGGATATGGATAGCTCTAATGGGACTTTTCTTAATGGAGACAAGTTAGAAGATGTTGTTATTTTAAAAAACAATGATGTTATAAGAATAGGTTCAATCGAATTTATATTTTTGAATAAAAACATGGAGGAGATTTAGGTGGATTCTAAAATGACCATAAAAACTCCCAGAAGGTTACTATTTATATTCCAAATATTAACCATCTCACTTATCTTTTTATATAGCTGGGATAGCTTAAGCATGGATGTTTATTTGTTGGCGATTGGATTAATATTATTAATATATTTGTCAAATGTAGTTGTTTCAAAGATTTCTTCGGGAGACCATTATCTCTTCTTGATAGTTAGTATGCTTATGTCTATTGGAGTTATTATGATATACAGAATAAGTCCTGAGTTAGGGATAAAACAATTATTGTGGCTTACTATAGGGATAGGAGTTTTTTTTATAAGTTACTTTGCAATAAAATGGTTATCAGTATGGGATAAGATGTTGTATTTATATATTTTCATAAACTATTCTTTTTTTGCAATAACCTTTATTTTAGGGACAAGAAAACATGGTGCTATAAATTGGATACAAATAGGAGATATAAGTATCCAACCTGGGGAATTTGCAAAAATAGTTTTAGTATTTATAATAGCAGCTTATTTCGCAAATGAAAATTATGAAAAAAAGAATAAATATGCAAATTGGGTACTTATATTTATTATTTATTCTTTTATAGGATTATTTTTTATACAAAGAGATTTAGGAACTGCATTAGTATTTTTTGGAATTTTTACAGGTTTACAGTTTATATATTCAAAAAAGAGATATCTTATTGGGATAAACATTATGGGAGCGGTGTTTGGAGGATTAACAGGATATTTATTATTTGATCATGTGAAAGTTAGAATTTTGACTTGGATCAATCCATGGCCATACATTGATAACAAAGGTTACCAAATAACACAATCATTATTTGCAATATCAAGTGGAGATTATTTTGGGACAGGATTGGGAAGAGGAAATCCATCATTTATTCCACTATCATATAATGATTTTATATTTTCTTCTATTACCGAAGAAATGGGAGTATTTACAGGTATTGGAATTATAATGCTATTTATGTTATTGACGTATAGAGGATTTAAAATAGCGCTTAAACAAAGACAAATTTTTTATAGAATAATCGCAATCGGTATAAGTCTTATGTTTGGAATTCAAGCATTTATAATTATTGCTGGAGTATTAAAGTTGATTCCTTTAACAGGTTTGACGTTACCGTTTGTTTCATATGGTGGAAGCTCAGTAATTGCAAGTTTTGCAGCTCTAGGAATTTTACAAGGATCCTCAGAGAAATTAGAAGGGAGAATATTATAAAAGTGGATAAAGAAAGAAGTAGAACTATAACTCTGCTTGTATCTCTTTTAGTGGGATTTGTAGTTTTAATAGGATATATGAGTTATTTTCAAATATTTAAAGCAGATATAATAAAAAACAATGCATACAACAAGAGACTTTGGATTGATGAAGAATCTATTGTTAGAGGTAGTATTTTTGATAGGAATGGAGAGGTACTTGCATATTCAGAGAAACAAGATGATAGAATAAATAGAATTTATAAATATGATTATCTTTATAGTCACATTATTGGTTACAGCCTTAGAGATTATGGAAAAGCTGGACTTGAGAAAAACTATAACAACTATTTAATAAATTCTAAATCTAGTATAGGGCTTGATGAAGTTATAGATATAATTAACCCTCAGGAAATAGGGAATAATTTAATATTAACTGTAGATAATGGGCTGCAGAGTTTATCGAAAAAATTACTACAAGGGAAAAAAGGGACTATAATAACTATGAATCCGAGTAACGGAGAAATATTTTCGATGGTGAGTATGCCTGACTTCAATGTTAATACTCTTAGTGAGGATTGGTCTTTTGTGTCTGTAGATAAAGAAAGCCCTTTATTAAACAGAGCTACACAGGGGTTATATGCACCAGGTTCGATTTTTAAAATTGTAACTGCCCTATCAATTATAGAAAACAATGAAGAAGCAGAATATAATTGCTTAGGACACATAGATATTGATGGTTATATAATCAATGATTTTGGAGATAAAGCCCATGGAGAGATTGGGCTAGATGAAGCATTTGTTTATTCTTGCAACACATATTTTGCTAATTTTGCTACGAGACTAGGTTATGATAAATTGAAAGATACAGCAGAAAGCATGTTATTTAATAAAAATATAAGTTTTGGGTTAGATGTAAAAGAATCAAATTTTCCTAAAAGCTCATCTGGAAAAACTGAATTGGCAGCTAGTGGGATAGGACAAGGAAGAATACTAGTTACACCTTTGAATATGCTTTTAATAACTTCAGCTATAGCAAATGATGGTAAGATAATATCTCCAACTATAGTTAAAGAAATCAAGAGCCCAAATGACGCGCTAATTTATGAAAACGAACAGATTACTATTACAAACTTGCAAATAAATGATACGAATAGAGTTAAAACTATGATGAGATCTGTAGTTGAAAAGGGGACAGGTACAAAGGCTTATATAAATGGAATATCGGTTTCTGGGAAAACAGGTACGGCTCAAAATAGCAAGGGCCTTAATGATATATGGTTTGTTGGGTTTGCACCATATGATCAACCGAAAATTTCTGTAGTAGTTTTAATAGAAGATCAAACATCAACTGGAGGAGAATTGGCAGCACCTATAGCTAAAGAACTTATTAATTATGCACTTAAAAATATAGATTTTAGCGAGTAAAAGAACTAACTAAGATCTATATTTAAATTATTTATAGGAATTTACTTTTTAGATTATTCCAATAAGTATCTTTGCTAAAAGTTAATTTGTTTACATGCTTATCAGACATTGTTAATTGAACTTCTTCAATATTGTCGTATTTGAATTCCATTCCATCATTTACTACTAAAATGGAGTTTTCATACCTTAACTCCGGTTTAATTATTATAGTAGATTCACCAGCTACTATTATGCTATTCGGTAAACTTCGATAAGCACTTGAATTTATAGGAGCTAAAGGAGTAATTTGTAAAGATGAAATACTTGGGTAGACTATACTTCCACCTGCAGATAGATTATATGCAGTACTACCAGATGGAGTAGATACAATTAACCCATCACCACTAAATCTTTGAAGGTGGTTATCATCTATAAACATTTCAATATGGATTACTTTGGATTTAACACCTTTTATTACTATTTCATTTATTCCGGTTAGGTAATAGCATTTTTCTTTTGTACATATTTTTGCATCTACCATACATACTTTTTCAATAGTATAGGCTTTTGCGATATACATGGAAATAAATTTGTCGATTTCATTTGGTTGTAATTCTTGGAAAAATCCTAGATGACCTGTATTTATACCCACAAAAGGAATTTCGGGGAATGCATTTCTATGCACAGCTCTTAGAAATGCACCATCACCACCTATACATATACTGAGGACTGCGCTTTTATCATAGCTTTCAGATGTGTTAAAGCCATTTTTTCTTAATTTGTAAATTAGATTTGTTTTTGTTTTTCTGGATTCATAGTTTTTATTTGAGATTATATTAATTAAATTGTTGTTTATCATATTGCACTTCCTTCTAAAGTTTCGTAATTTGAGTATTATTGTTATAATAATTTTAACACAATATATAATTCTTTAACAGTTAATTAGTTAAGAATATGAAAGGATAAAAACCATGAGTAATTTTATTGAATTTAAAAATGAGTTAGACAGAATAATTTTAGAGGAGTTTCTAAATACACAAAATATATCCGGCAGGATGTTCAGAAAACTATTAAAAGGAGGGAAAATAAAAGTAAATGAGAAGGTAGCTAAAAACAAAAAAGAATCTTTAAACAGCGGAGATATAGTAAGACTATCTATATCAGATGAAAGTATTGATATTGAACCGCAAAATATCAGTATAGAAATTTTATATGAAGATGAAGACATTCTTGCTGTAAATAAAGAACCTTTTATTATAGTGCACCCAACTACTAATGTTATAGATAAAACGCTTTCTAATGCAGTAGCATATTACTTTTTAGAAAATAATATACACAGTAAAGTTAGAATTATTAATCGACTTGATAGAGATACTTCAGGAGTAATTCTATTTGCTAAGAATACCTTTGGGCATCAACAAATCGCAAGACAACTAGAAAATAATACTGCGATAAAAACATACTATGCAGTAGTTGAAGGTATTTTAAAAACAAAGGAAGACATAATTAATAAAGCAATTGGGAAAAACGAAGATGGTTTGGGTCAGTGTATTAGGCCGGATGGTTCAGAATCTATTACAAAGTATAGAGTTGTTGAAGAATATAAAAACTCTTCATTATTAGAGCTAGAAATCTTGACAGGTAGGACACATCAGATAAGAGTTCATCTATTAGACCTTGGCCATCCAGTTATCGGTGATACTTTGTACAATAAAGATTGCAAAGATATTAAAAGACAAGCCCTGCATGCGTATAGTATAAAACTTAAGAAAACAAGAGAACAAGAGATAATAACAATCGTTGCATCTCTACCGAATGATATTTTACATTTAATTAATACTTTGAGAGCGGAGTAGAGATTAGAATAGTAATAGAATTTATTGAATATATAAGTTAACCGTGGTATAATGATTATAGAATCTTTCTGCGGTGTACGACACTCTCATATAATTCAACCGACATATTAAATACGGGAGTCTGATGTTTGAAAATTGATAACATGCCTCTTTTTAGGGGAAGTTAGATGTTTTTGACTTGACACCCACCTGCACTTACGCGGGTCTGAATTAGTTGGGATAACGGCATTGCGGGAATAAATCAAAAAATAAAAACCCTTTTAGGGTTTTTATTTATTTCAAGTATCCTAATAGGGTACTTTTTTCTATTTCTTAAGATGTAATTATCGTATAAATCCAGTTTTATGATCTTTTAAATTAATTGAAAAATTACTACGAACATGAAAATTAAAAATAGCATAACTTCTATTTATCGTTTATTCTAAAATTTGATCTTTATACTGAAGTTTATATAGATTATAATACAAACCTCGCTTTATCAATAGTTCTTGATGATTTCCAAGTTCTTTTATTATTCCATCTTTAAGAACTATAATATTATCAGAGTGTTGAATAGTCGAAAGTCTGTGAGCAATAGCTATTGAGGTCCTATCTTTAGTCAGTTTAAATAGAGCATCTTGTATTAGTTGTTCTGTGTCGGTATCAATATTCGATGTAGCCTCGTCTAGAATAAGGATATCTGGATTATAAACAAGTGTTCTTGCAAATGACAAAAGTTGTTTTTGACCAGAAGATAAGGTAGAGCCTCTTTCCATAACTGGTTCATCATAAGAATTTGGTAGTTTAGTTATAAACTCATGACAATTAATATATTTTGAAATTTCAATTATCGAATCATCGTTAATATTGCTATTTAATCTTATATTATCTTTTATAGTTCCTGTAAAAATAAATACATCTTGAAGAACTACACCTACATGCCTTCGAAGAGATTCTTTATCAATATTCTTAATATTCACACCATCTATAAGGATCTCGCCTTTTTGAATATCGTAAAATCTTGTTATAAGATTTATTATAGACGTTTTTCCAGCACCAGTAGCACCAACAATTGCAATTGACTGACCAGGTTCAATTATAAAATTGATATCTTTTAAGACCCAGTCTTTATCAGTATAAGCAAACCAAACGTTTTTAAACTCTATTCTACCTTTTATTTTTTTAAAAACAACAGGATTATCAATATTTTTTATCTTATCATCTAAATCTATAATTTGAAAGATTCGTTCACTCGAAGCCATAGCAGATTGTAAAATGTTGTATTTTTCTGTAAGATCTAAGATAGGTTCAAAGAACCTTTGAAGGTAATTAATAAACAGATATAAAACTCCGAATTCGATAATTCCAGAAATTGCTTTTCCTCCACCAAAATAAATCAGCAATGCGATACCTAAAGAACGAAGTACTTCAATAGAAGGTCTATAAATAGCAAAATATTTTATCTCTTTTCTTTGAATATTTAAATACTCTTTGTTCAACATATCAAAATTTTTGAAAAATTTTGATTCTTTATTAAATAATTGAATAGTTTGCATTCCAGAAATATTTTCATTTAAGCTTGAATTAATTTTAGCTAATTGTAGCCTGCTAAGTCGATAAATTTCTCGAATGTATTTTCTAAAGTATATAGAAATTAGTATTATTACTGGAATCAATGAAAATGATAATAGAGCAAGCTGAAGATCAATTTTTATCATAACTATCATAATTCCACCTAATAAAAAGAAATCTTTAAATAGGTTAACTAAAACGCTTGTATACATTTCATTTAGTGTTTCTGTATCATTAGTGACTCTAGTGACTAGTCTCCCAATCGGATTATTGTCAAAATAATGAATAGAGAGACTTTGAATATGATTAAAGAGTTCTTCTCTTATATTAAAGATAATTTTTTGGCTAGTATAATTTAGAATATATATTTGTATATAACTCAACAGAAAGTTAATGAAAATTGAAAAAGCAAATATTAAAGCTATTTTATCTAGCCCGGAAATATCAGATTTTCTAAATTTTAGATAATCTTCATAGGATATCTGGATAGTGTTAATGTTAGAATCTTTTTGTTCAATAAAGTAACTATTACCTAATTTTTTTAAATTTACAATTGGATAATTGTTTTCTATTGTTAGCTCATTATCATCAATATATTCTAACTTTGAATAAAAACTATCACCGATTATTACACCATCAAATTTATTTTTGTATCCGATGGGTAATTGAATAAAGTCCTTTTGATAGCCATTTATATAATCATCAATGGTAATCTTGATTAAAAAAGGATTTAAAAGCTCTAAGCCTGTGATGAGAAGCAATAGTAGTATTGATACAACTATAAGCATCCAATAAGGTTTAGCATACTTTAATAGTCGCTTCATTAGTTTCCAATCATATGATTTAGTTATTTCTTCTTCTTTATAAAGTTCATTCATTTAAATCTCCTCCTTATTTATCATTTCTTCGAGGAGTTGTTTTTGATATAGGTTATAATAACTTCCTTTTATTTTTATCAATTCATCGTGATTACCTCTTTCACTAATCCTTCCATTTTTAAGAAATATTATTTCATCCGCATTTTTAACCGTAGAGATCCTATGACTAATTATTATAAGGGTAGCTTTTTTAGAAATACTATTTATTCTTTTAAGGATTTTTTCTTCAGTTTCTGTATCAACTGCAGATAAGCTATCATCCAAAATTAAAATAGAGGGATCTTTAATAATAGCTCTTGCGATTGAAAGTCGTTGTTTTTGTCCTCCTGATAATGTAACACCTCTTTCTCCTATTATAGTTTCATATTTATTTGGTAAGTCTAAAATATCTTCATGTAAACTAGCAATTTTACTAGCATCTATTATTTTTTCTATATTTATTTCATTATCAAAAGCTAAATTTATATTATCTTTAATAGATTTAGAAAAAAGAAAATTGTCATTAGGAACGAATCCAATATTCTCACGGAGTATAGACAAAGATATATTTTTTAGAGGAATTCCATCAACAAGAATAGTCCCACTATTGGGATCGTATAATCTAAGGATTAGATTTGCTATAGTAGTTTTTCCGCTTCCAGTTCCGCCTAATATAGCGAGTGTCTTACCAGGGGTTATATTTATATTGACATCTTTTAAGGCGTATTCAGATGAACCAGGGTATTTAAAAGATAGATTATCAAATATGACCTCCCCCTTAATAGAATCAATTTTAGTTGGCGATAAAGGCCCTATAATATCTGTTTGTTGATTAAAGATAAGATTTATTCTATCTATTGATGCGGCACCTCTTTGTAATACATTTATAACCATGCCAAGTGCTCTAGTTGGCCACATTAATATACCTAGATATGAATTAAAAGCAATAAAATCACCCAAACTAATATTGTTGTATATTACTTCTCTACCTCCATAGAAAATGATGATCACAAAACTAATTGAACTTAAAAACTCTAATAATGGATTAAACAGCCCATGAACCTTAACTAGTTCCAGGTTTTTATCTAGATTGTTTTTATTTGAATTGTAGAATTTATTAGATACTAGTTTTTCTTGCACAAAAGATTTTATAATTCTAATGCCTGAGAAACTTTCTTGAGCTACATCAGAAAGATTAGAAAAAGCTTCTTGAACTTTCCTAAATTTTATATATATAATCTTACCAAATTGTGTAACTAAAAACATAATTAATGGGACAGTAACAACTGCAAAGGCAGTCATTTTTAAATTTGTTGTATAAATCATCATAACTAAAGAAAAAATTAATAAAAAAGAAGAATCAACAATCATTATTGTGCCAGGGCCTAAAGCCATTCTAATTGCATTTATATCGTTGGTTGCATGAGCCATTAAATCGCCTGTCTTATGAGTATTAAAAAAATAAGTATTTAGACTAAGCAGATGGTTGAAAAATTTATTTCGTAAACTGTATTCAATGCTCCTTGAAGAGCCGATTATATATATTCTCCAAAAGTATCTTCCAATACTAATAAACAAACCTGAACTTATAATTAAAATAATGTAGAAATAAATCTTATTTTTATTTAAAAGCCCATTTTGTAGATCATCAGTAAGTCCCTTTAGTATTTGAGGGACTAGTAGTTGGACTGCATCAATCATAATTAGAAAGATAATGCCAATTAAGTAATACTTTTTCTGTTCAATTATAAATTCTTTTATGCTAATAAAGGATTTCATTATAGCCTCCATCAATTATTTACTAAATTTATTATAGTTTAAATATATCATTTAATCTAAAATAAAAGTATAATTAAAATAATACTGTATTCATGTATTGAAAATGATATGATTATTAATTATCAAATGGGGTAAAAAGAATTTAAGAATAATACAAAGGAGAGATAAAATGATGAAGTTAAATAAGATTATTGAAGAAAAGAAGAAACAAATGGAAAAAGCAAAGAAAATGGAGACAGCTAAGAATGTTGCTGTAGGAACTGCTATAGGTACTGCGCTTGGAGCTGCTGCGGGTTTATTGTTTGCTCCAAAGTCAGGGAAAGAAACTAGAGAAGATATTAGCGTGAAAAGTAAAGAAGTAGCTGGAACTGTGAAAGAAAAAGTAGAAGAAGGTCTAGATGCTACAAAAGATCAATTAGACAAAGTGAAAACAGATGTTGAAAAAGGTTGGGGAGATTTAAAAGCAAAAACTAAGAAAGAGACTGAAGAATTAAAAGAGGATGCAAAGGAAATGGGAGAAAAAGCTGAAAACGTAGCTAAAGAAGTAAAAGAAGGTATGGCTGAAGTAAAAGAAGTTGTAGAAGATAAGAAAAAAGATATAGATAAAGAAATAAAAAAATAAGCAAATCTTAAGGAGGGATTTAGATGGATATAACCTTAACATTACAAGATTTGCTTAAGCTTATATTATTTCTTTTAGGTATAGGGGTTCTTGGATACTTACTTTTGCTTCTAAGGAACATAAATAAAATAATTGGAAAAGCAGAAGAAGTTATAGAAGCAAATATGAATGAAATAGATATTACTATTAAGCAACTTCCAGATATTACACAAAATGTGAATAGTATTACAGGTGAAGCAAATAAATTGATTGCTAATATTACGCCTGATGTTGAAGGTATGGTGAAAAATGTTAATGGAATTACAAGCAAAGTAGACAGATTGGCTGGTGTAGCTGATGATGTAGCAAATGTTATAGATTCTACAGGTCAAAAAGTAGGCAGTACAGTAGATGTTTTAACTGATACAATTGCAGAAACAGCTTTAGCTTTCCAATTTAATGCAAAGAACGTAACATCATATATTGAACTGATTAAAGAAATAGTTGAGATAGTTCGAGATAGTCTTAAAAAATATTAAGAGCCCTTGGGGCTCTTTTTTTTTGCTTAATCCATTGATAATGAGTATATTATTGGTATACTATAATAATACAATAAAAATATAATTATAATTAATTATTAGGAGAATAAAATGAAAAGAATAAAACTAATTGTAAATCCAGTTTCTGGTAGGCAGAGTATGGAAAAGAAAATAGATAATTTATGTAAATATTTGTTAGATGATGGTTATACAATAAGTAAATTTTTTACTAAAAAGAAATATGATGCAATGTTTGAAGCTAAAGAAACTTGCAATGGAGATTTTGATTTAATAGTTGTTTGTGGTGGAGATGGTACAGTAAACGAAGTAGTTAAGGGTATAATGACAAGCGATAAAAAGTTGCCCCTAGCAATACTTGCAGGTGGTACAGTTAATGACTTTGCTAATTATATACAAATGCCTAAAACTGCTGTAGGTTTTTTTAAACTAATAAAAAGGAATCAGCAAGTTAATGTAGATATAGGAAAAGCAAATGATGAGTATTTTGTAAATGTCGCAGCTGGAGGATTGCTAACAAAAATTGCTTATCAAGCTACAAGTGATATGAAAGCTGTTTTAGGTAGGATGGCCTATTATCTGGAAGGTCTTAAAGAAATAGCGAGTCAAGGACTAGATCCAGTTAATGTTAATATTATTAGTGAGGAGTTTAATTCAGAGGAAAAAATATTAATGTTTGTTGTATCAAATAGTTCATCAATAGGAGGATTTAAAAGATTAGCTCCAGAAGCAGATATTTTAGATGGACTTTTAGATGTAGTTTTAATTAAAAATGCTGATTTAGCAGAATTAGCGAATATATTTGTAAATGTGTTAACAGGTGAACATATTAAACATCCAAAAGTTATATATTATAAGACAAAAGAACTTACTATTAATTCCCAGAAAGACATATTCTTAGATATTGATGGGGAATTTGGTGGGAAATTACCAGTACATTTCAAGGTTATACCTAAGGGTTTAAAGATTCTAGTTTAGGAGGTAGCTAGTGGAAGATAATGGAATAGAAAATGAAAAAGATATAGAAATGCACTTAAGAAAGATAGATTATATTATAAGAAAAAAAGGTAGAGTGATATTGAGTGATTTTAATATTACAGTTCCTCAATTTAGAGCACTTCAAATTTTAATAAACGATGGGGAAATGACAATAAGTGAATTAAGCCAAAAAATGGATTTAGCTTGTAGTACTATAACAGATTTGGTTGATAGGATGGAAAATTCTGAATTAGTAAAACGAAGGAAAGATAAGAAGGATAAAAGAGTAGTAAGAATAGAAGTATTAAACAAAGGAAATGATATACTAGAAAAAGTTTTACAAAAGAGAATTGAATATCTGACGATAAAATTGAAAAACATTAGTAAAACTGATAAGGAAAATCTGCGAGATGCACTAGAAAACTTATATTTAGAGATGAAAGAATAATAATAGAAAAGGAGTTAGACATGAAACTAATTAATGATAATCTTAAAATTATAGAAAAGTATAAACCTAATAAAAATAGTGAAGATTATATAGTTGAAAGCCTAGATGATAGTGAAGATAAATATATTCTAGGATTACTTGATAGCAATATGAATCTGATGCTAATTAAAGATTATATTAATTATTACAAAATTTATAAGAATCTTTCACATAAATATATTTTAAAGACAATTGACTTTAAAAGAGTAAAATCTATTAATCTTAAGCCAGTTTATGGCAATTTGTATTATATACTAACTGAATATACCGAATTGAAAAGTCTTAATGAAATAAAGAAAGACTACAGAATTACTGATATAGTAACAGTCTTTATAGAGTTATTTACCATAATAGATTTTCTTCATTTTAACGAATTTTCATACGATTATTTAACACCCGATAATATATTTATATCAGATGATTATAGCATAAAGTTATCTAGCATTGGGAAAATCATAAAGTACTCCTATGAAAAAGATAAGCACTTAAATAACTACAAATATATAGCACCAGAACTATTTAAATCGCATAATAAGACAAACTTTCAAAGAGATTATTATTCTTTAGGAATTCTTTTAGAAGAATTTCTATTACCAAGTTTAAATGAGAATCATGCTGATTATAAAGTATATGTTAATAAGATGATTGATAGTTTAAAATCAAAAAATATAGAATTCAAACAAAATAAACTTAGAATTTATGCTAAAGCTTTAATTGCTATGTTTAAGATTGATTATGTAATTGATTATAAACAGGAAAGACAGAAGCTTTATTTTGATAACAATCCAATAGGGATAGATTCTTATATAAATGAAACGCTTGAAATAGATAAGTTAATGAAAAAAGGTATATCTAAAATTAAAGGTATAATAATTAGCGGGGATCCAGGAACGGGAAAGACTAAAGTGTTAAAGGAACTTTGCTATAGGATGGAATTAGAAGATTGTAATCTTTATAGAATAGATATAGATAAGAATGATATTACTAAAATGGATGGCTTAAAACGATTTGTTGTACAACTGATAGAAGTCTTAGAAATTGAGTATAATTTTTTAAATGGTACTGATATTATACAAGTATCAATTGACAATGCTAAAATTCAATATGAACTTAAAAATTTAGATGACAAATATGCATTACTTAACAAAATAGCTGAAGGCTTTATAAGTATTTCTAGAATAAAGCCTACTTATATTTCGGTTGGTCATTTGAGTGTTGATGATTTAGAAATTTTTAATGATATTGATTTTCTTATTTCTCGTATAAAAATTCACAATGTTTTGTTCTTATTCACAATAGATTATAAAATGCTTAAATCAGAAGAGTTGGAAATAATTTTAAATAATTGGATTGATAATGGGATATTTGTTGAATATAAGTTAAAAAATTTGGATGAAAAAGGTACAATAAGGCTCGTAGAATCAATAGTTGGTACTAGCACTTTTCCAAAAGAATTTTCTAAACTTCTTTTTAGAGAATCTCAAGGGAATCCTAAATATTTAAATATTCTATTGAAGCATTTTTTATATTTAAATGAAATATTTATAAATTGTGATGGGGAATGGCAAATTCGGACTAAGGATTATGATGAGATTTATTTTCCACAGAACTTTAGAGAAACTATAAGAACATCATTTAATTCATTGAGTAAACAGGAATTAAGAGTATTAGAAATAATATCTTGTTTTGAATATCTTGCAGCTGAGAATATTGTTAGTGAAATAATGAATATAGAAAAACGAAATTTTATCAATCTAATTGATGGATTGGTAGACAAGAAAATACTATATAAAAGTTATACTGAAAAAGATGTGAAATTACTATTTGCTGAAGGAGAATTAAAACGACATATATATAACAGAATTTGCGATAAGGAAAAGATAGAATATCATTCTATATTATCTGATATTTTCCTAGAAAAGAGATCTAAATGTGAGATAATAGATTTTAATTGTTTAGTTAAACAACTTAATGGAGCTGGGAAATTAGGTGTTTTATTTGATATTATTGAAGACAGAATTTATAATGAAAAAATAAAAAATAGTGAATCGGCTATAGCATTATTAGAGTTGTTATTTTCAAAACTCGATAATAAAAAGCATAAGAAAAGATTAGAAGTACTTGAACAACTGATACAGAGTTATATTTCAATTGGTAATTATTCTGAATTGGAACCATATATTGATAAATTAGAAAATATAAGTAAAGAATTAGACTTAAATCAGATTGTTATAAAATCCAAATTATACAGATTAGAAACTTATGTTCGATCTAATGATTTAAACGCTTCTAGACAATTATCATTAAAAATAAGAAAAATATCAGAAGTAAAAAGAAATCCACAATTTTTAATTGAGTATATTAGAATTGAAGCGTTATTAATGCAAGCACTTGGGAAAAATAGTGAGACAATCTCTTTATTAAATAGAGCTATAGAATTATCAGATAAAAATAAGTATTTAAATAGTTTAGGAGATTTATATAATTTATTAGGTATTGCTTATCATTTTGAAGGAGATCATATAAAATCTTTAGATAATTATGAAAAGGCTATAGAAGGATTTAAGTATTCTTCTAGACCTTATGATGTTGTGAAACCACTTAGTAATATTGGGAGTATTTATAATGAAGTTTTTAGTCTACCTATAAAAGCATTGGACTATTTCAAACAAAGTTACAATATAGCAGAAGAGAACAATTTATTGAATGGACAATCTATTTTTATAAATAATATTGGTGAAGCGTATTTTAATATGTCAGATTTTGAGAATTCGGAGATATATTTTAAAAAATCAATTCAACTATCAAAACAGAATAAAGATAAAACTATGGAGTATTTAGCTACTATAAATCTAGGATTTACATACATTTCTCGTGAAAGATTAAGAGATGCTGTTCACATCCTTCATAATTTAAGACAAATGAATAAGTATAATCCTATTGTAGATGCTGAAATAAATATGAAATATACCAACTTTTTAGGTTTGTTTTATACAGCTTTTGGGGATTTAATTATGGGTAAAAAATTTAGCCAACTATCTGCTGACAAATCTAAAGATGTAAGCTTGATAGAATATATGAAAGCATCTTCTAGGACTTTCTTTATAGACTCAAAAATTAAAATGGATATAGATTATATGGATTTAGAAGATTTGATTATGCGATTTAGGGATAAAGGAAATATTTTAGATAGAGCATACTTTATTCTAAATGTTAGTTTTCTATCTTTAAGATTAAATCAAAAAGATGTGTTTATTTATTTAATGGAGGAATTCAATTCTATAAATAATTTAAATGTTGAGGAAGTATATAAAGATGATATTTATATTTTAAATAGTTTATATAAGAATAATAAAGAGTTGCTTATCAAGTCACTTAATTTGCTAAAGCGGAAGGATACTAAATTAGCACTATCAAAAATCATGTATTTTTCAGAGTTGGGGAAAATTTTTTATGAAATGGAGTTAAATGATCTTGCCATTAAATCATTACTTAGTTCGCTAGATTTGTTCTATAAAACAATAAATAATCTTGGAATAAGAGGTTATGAAGAAAAATTAGAGCATTATTATACTATAGATTCTGTTAAAGCTTTATTATCTGAAGTGTTTCAAAACGGTTTAGGTATTGATGTGAAAATTGATTTTGAGGACTTGCAAAAAAACTATTACGATCTTAGATTTTATTTAGATATGTTAACTAAAGATGATATACTTAGAATCTATAAAAGTAGTGACGAGTTAAATATATATAAAGATTTGACGACTTTAACCATGAATTTCTGTTTTGATTATGGAAGCAATATAAACCAATTGTTAGAATTTATCAGTTTTCATACATTAGCAGAACACGTAACTCTTAAGGTATTTAACTATCCTGACATTGGTGAAACAACAGAATATTCTTATAGTCAAAACAAAGAGGAAGCAGAAATAAATTCAATAGATTTAGAAGGCATTAGAAAAGGGGAGCATATACTAATTAATAGAACATGTAAAGATATCTATATCTCAGATTATGATGATTATATTCCAGAAGAATTAGTAGCTTTCATGGGGGTCCCAATTTTTGAATCGGGGAAAGGTGATTTTACTGATGAAAAAAGAAGAAATCAGAATAAAAGAGGAGCATATGCTAGTATTCTAATATCTACGACTAGTGGAATAAATCTTTTTAATAATGAAGCATTAGAATTTGTCGTTGGGATTTCAAAATTAATTCATTTGAATTTAGAAAACGAGAAATTATTTAGGCAATCAAATTATGATAAGTTGACAGGTGTCCTGACTAGGAGTGCAATTGAAAAAAAACTCGAAGAATTAACTAAGGAACATATTGAAATTTCTAGGAATTTTGCGGTGATGATGTTAGATATTGATAAGTTTAAATTTGTAAATGATACTTATGGACATCAAATGGGTGATAGGGTATTAAATCATATCGGAGATATACTTAAAAATGATGTGCGAGCTACTGATTATGTAGGAAGATATGGTGGTGAAGAGTTTTTATTAATACTTGAGAATATTAATAATACTGAAATATTAAGAGTAGCAAATAAAATACTAAGTACCATAGAAAATTACAAAGAGTTTGGAATTAAAGAGAAAGTTACTGCAAGTATAGGAATCTCAAAATTCCCTGAACATACTATTTATAAGGATGAATTAATTTATAAATCAGATCAAGCGCTATATTATTCGAAGGAAGTTTTAGGCAGGAATCAAGTGTCTCTTTGGGATGACAAGATGCACGATATAGAGAATTTGAAAAGTTATGTACACAGTATAGCTTTTGGAGGGTTTGCAAACAACATAAATAATATAATTTCATTAGTGGACCTTTCTTTAATGAATAGGCAACTATATAGTATCAAAGATAAAATATTTAGTTTTTTAGGTATGATTATAGATGGTTCAGAAGCAGAAACAGCATCTTTGTTACTTATTGAAGATAAAAAAATATATAAGCAATACACAAGAAAAAATGGAATGAATAGTTGGGTTAAAGATATTGGTATTGATAATGAAATGTTGATACGAGCTACAAAATCTAAAGAATCCTTTACAACCATTAAATGGCATTCTAGTAATTCTTTAGATATGGGAATAGAAAAGTTTAATATCAAATCACTTTTACTATCGCCGATTTTAGTAAATGGAATATTAAAAGGGGTTTTATATTTAGAAGTGCTTCTTAAGAATAAAGAATTTACTAGTGAAAATATAGGGTTTGTAGAAACTCTAAGTGGTGTATTTAGTTGTAATTTAAAATGAAAAAGTAAATAATATATTTTATAAGAAAGGTGGTATCTTATGGCAATTACTATTAAAGACGTAGCTAAGATGTCAGAAGTTTCAATATCTACAGTATCAAGGGTTATAAACGATTCAAAGCCAGTTAGTCCTGAAGCAAGAAGAAGAGTATTAAGTGCTATTGATGAGTTAGGATATAAACCAAACGAAATAGCAAGAAGTCTAGTTACAAAGAAATCGAATGTTATGGGAATAATTGTGGATGATATTGGTAGTTCTTATGTTGCGCAAATAATAAGAGGTGTTGAAGAAGTAGGGAGAATGTATAACTATGATCTTTTATTACTAAGCACATATGGAGATAAAGATTCAGAAGTGAGATTTGCAGAGTTATTAATGCAAAAACAAGTTGCTGGAATTATTGTCGTATCGGAAATATTAAATATGGAAATAGTTGAATATTTAGATAAAACAAAAGTGCCTTTTGTCTATTTAAATAAGTATTATAATGTTTTAGAAAGTCCTACAGTTGCTATAGATAATTATGAAGCAAGCGAAAAAGTAATGAAATATTTATTAGATGGTGGGCATAAAAAAATTGCATATGTAGCTCAAGAAAAAGATATTGAAATAACAATTGAAAAGCAAAAAATAAATGCATATAAAGAACGGATGTATAGTATTAAAAAAGACCCTATTGTTATATTTGTAGATGGACATAATATATCTACTGGTTATAATCTAGGGAATGAAATTAAGAGTCTAATAGAAGAAGAACAAGTTACAGCTATATATTGTTGTGAAGATGAAGTAGCGCTTGGCATTATTAATTATTTATATGATCATAATATAAAGGTCCCAGAAGATATAAGTATAGTAGGATATGGAGATACGAGTTTGGCATCAGTTTATAGACCAAAACTGACAACGATTAAAGAACCGTATTACGATATTGGAGCAGTATCAATTAGAAAAATTTTAAAACAACTACAGGGAGAGAAACTAGAAAAACAAACAACTGTATTACCAGTTCAATTAATAATAAGAGATAGTTCAGATAGAATAAATGATATATATAAGTAATTAGCTTTTGTATTATGGTATAATAGTTATACTAAAATATATTATAAATAGGTGAGGGCATGTTTAATTATATTAGAGAGTCAATATGTTTAGAATAAAACCACAGCTAGCTGTGGTTTTTCATATTAACTTTAACTTAGTAATATAATACCGCGAGGAGGTAATGTATGGATAAGATAATCATTAACGGTAAGAACTTAGATTTAAACAGCTACATAAGTATTGTTAGAAGAGGCGCTAGTGTTGAGTTAAGTGAAGAGTCAAAAACTAGAGTTATTAAGTCCAGAGAGTATGTAGAAAAAATTATAGATAACAAAGAAGTTATCTATGGCATAACTACAGGATTTGGAAGATTTAGTGATGTAATGATTAATTCATCAGAAATTAAGAAACTACAAAGAAATTTAATTATTAGCCATTCATGCGGTGTTGGGAATCCATTGTCGGAAGAAATTGTTAGAGGTATTATGTTACTGAGAGTAAATGCACTTGCAAATGGTTACTCAGGGATAAGATTATCTACAATGAATATTTTAATTCAGATGATAAATAAAGGTGTACACCCAGTAATTCCTGAAAAAGGATCTCTTGGAGCAAGCGGAGATTTAGCGCCTCTTGCGCACATGGTATTAGTAATGATTGGTGAAGGAGAGGCATATTATAAAGGAGAAAGACTATCCGGTAAAATAGCTATGGATAGAGCTGGGATAGAGATAGTTGAATTGGTCTCAAAAGAAGGACTAGCATTGATTAATGGTACTCAAGTTATGACAGCAATAGGTGCATTAGCTATATATGATTCGATAATTTTATCGAAAACTTCGGATATAGCAGCGGCTCTTACTATAGAAGCACTAAATGGAATCACAGATGCTTTTGACCCTAAAATTCAATTAGTACGAGGACATAAAGGTCAGATCAACTCAGCCAATAATTTATTGAAAATTTTGGCTAATAGTAATTTAACAACTAAACAGGGGGAACAAAGAGTTCAAGATGCATATTCTTTAAGATGTACTCCTCAGATACATGGTGCTTCAAAAGATGCGCTTTATTATATAAAAGATAAAATAGAAATAGAAATGAATGCAGTTACTGACAATCCTCTTATTTTTATTGAAGAAGGAGAAGTTATATCAGGGGGAAATTTTCACGGACAGCCAATGGCTTTAGCACTAGATTTTTTAGCCATAGCATTATCTGAATTTGCAAATATATCTGAAAGAAGACTGGAGAGATTAGTAAATCCATCACTTAGCAATGGATTGCCACCATTTTTAACAAAAAACGGAGGAGTTAATTCAGGATTCATGATAGTTCAATACTCTGCAGCTTCATTAGTGTCCGAAAATAAAATTCTTGCTCATCCAGCAAGTGTTGATTCGATACCTTCTTCAGCTAATCAAGAAGATCATGTTTCTATGGGAACTATTTCTGCAAGAAAAGCTAGTGAAATATTAGGGAATGCTCAAAAAGTAGTTAGTATGGAGATGCTAACAGCTTGCCAAGCAATAGATTTAAGAGACAATAAAGGCTTAGGGATCGGAACTAGAATTGCTTATGATATTATAAGAAAAGAAGTATCAGAATTGGAAGAAGATAGAATTATGTATTTAGATATAAATAAAGTAGTAAATATTATATTGTCTGAAGAAATAGTGAAAAATGTTGAAGCTAAAATAGGAGAAATGTTCTAATAAAATGTTAATAAATGATATTATAACGAATGAAAAGGAAGAATTTATATGAAAAGAAGAATAATAAATATAATGTTAGCAGATTCGCATCCTCTTTGTTTGTATGGATTAAAACATATAATTCAATCACAAGATAATTTATCTGTTATATCTGCAGTTAGTAAAGGATTTGACATAATTGAGCAAGGCCTATTACTGAATCCTGACATACTAATAATAGATCCAAAACTAAATGATGGTGATGGATTTAATTGTATTAGAATTTTAAAGGAAAGAGGTTTTAAATCAAAGATTATCTTGTTGTTGGAAAGTATATGTAGTGAAAAATATTTACAAGCTTCTAAAATAAATATAGAAGGTTATATTTTAAAAACGACAGAGCTTGATAAATTATTATATTCAATAAAGGAAGTCAATAGAGGTGTTATGTTTATTGATGAGAATATAGAAAAAGAACTTAAGTATTCTGATGAGTGTATAAATATATCAAAAATAGAAAATCAAAAATTAAATGAATTGTCACAAAGAGAATTTGAGATATTAAGATTAGTATCATCTGGTTTGAGAAATAAAACTATAGCAGAACAATTATATATAAGTGAAAAAACTGTTAAAAATCACTTAACAAGAATTTTTAAGAAAATAGAAGTAAATGATAGAGTACAAGCAACATTATTTGCGATTAAAACTGGTATGATTTAGATTAATAGATTTTATGTGACTCAAGATTTTACTCGTTAATTGTTAGTTTTTCTATTTAAGCTTTAAATAGATATAATTAAATTACTAAATATACTATTAAAACAAGTGATAATTTGTTATTTTAAATTGCAGGATGGCTTATTTAGTAGAGTTTGTAACATAGGAATTAGTTTAAAATAATCTTTAAAATAAAACATATAACTTATTGACAAAGCAAATTGATTTTGCTACAATAAATAAGTCACCTCAGAAGGGGCGGCACTGAACAATGATAATTAAATAGTGTGAGAACTTTGAATAAAAACCAAAGAAGTAAAGAAACAAAATGAAGTCAGCAAATAAAGAGTTATTATCAGACACTTTTAAATGAGAGTTTGATCCTGGCTCAGGACGAACGCTGGCGGCGT
>Ga0265295_1000128_pt1 | contig 154818 bp, 136 predicted proteins | sample Munlansysbiofilm_FD_192503 | JGI IMG/M metagenome (GOLD analysis project Ga0265295, IMG submission 192503) | Leachate microbial communities from a municipal landfill in Southern Ontario, Canada - Methane capture system biofilm | ecosystem: Engineered > Solid waste > Landfill > Unclassified ... | reverse complement strand
TTTCTTTGGGAGATAAATCATTTACCCCTTTAAATCAATGCCCTAGGACTAAACAAGGTTGTTTTTTAAAGCTTTTGTATCATAAATTCAAATACTTATTTAGGTACGACCCCAAGCACAATAATTATATGGGCATTCAGAACGCAAGTAAAAAATGGACAATGCCAATCCAGAACTAGTCTTTAACAATTTCACAGTTGGCAATTTTTTTGAGGGAAGACTTGATAAGGAGTTGAAACTATGAAATATATTTTAAACAGAAAGCAAAGTGCCGGGAACTGGAATCGCGGAAGCGTAACCCAACCCCTTCCGACGGTCAATATTTGTGGTGCCCATTCTCAGGGACTGGCTTACACTTCCGCTTTTGCCTCGGCAAATTTTAGAAACTGAGACATGACACAGAATATTGAACACTACCGTTTTTTATAAAATAATGCTGAGAAACTCCATTGATATTTAAAAACCCTTTAGTTAAAAGCTTCTTTGGCTTAGGTGCAATAAGATTACTTTCTATACCTTTGGGTTTAGTTACTAGTATTATCTTAGCTAGAAGTTTAGGTACAGAAGCCTTTGGTCAATATTCTTTTGTAATGTCATTGGTTGCTATTTTAGCTTTACCAATATCAGGTGGCCTTCCCCAACTTTTAACCAGAGAAGTTGCGGCCTATTTACATGAGAAAAAATGGTCGCTTTATCGTGGAGTTTTACGTATAGCTCACTTATGGGTGCTGATTTCATCCTTAGCTATTATCAGTATTTACTTTATTATTGCCAACTCTACAAATCTTTTACCGGTTAACAGTAAGTGGCAATTACTTGCTATTTCTATTTTCACTCTACCGTTTTTAGGTTTAGGTGCCGTAAGAAATGGGGCAATAAAAGGCTTAGCAAAGCCTGTTTATTCTGAAATCCCTAGTCAACTTATACAGCCTCTGCTGGTTATTTCAGCCTATCTAACATTAGCTAAGCTAGATATTTTAAATGCTAAAATGGCAGTCACCAGCCAGTTAGTTGTTGCTATTATTGTATTTTTAATAGCTAGCTGGATTTTTCATTGGTTACAGCCGTTAGAAAGAAAATTTGAAACACCAGAATATGATTTAAAAGTTTGGGTTCCATCTTTACTGCCTTTTACATTATTAGCTTTAATTGGTACTTTCAATACCCAAATTGGTATAGTTGTTTTAGGTTTTTTAGGATCAGATGAGCAGGTTGCCGCCATGCGCGTTGCTGACCGTGGTGCTGCCTTTGTTGCTTTGTCACTCACTTTAATTAATATCGTTATTGCCCCACATATAGTGCGAGCTTTTCGATCAAAAGATAGAAAAGGTTTGCAAAAGCTTGCCAAACAGTCAGCTAGGGGGAGCTTCCTTATTGCCTTGCCTATAGGGCTAGTGCTTTTATTCGGCGGTAAATACCTCATTGAACTAGTGTTTGGTGCTGATTATGTTATTGCTTACTTTCCGATGGCTATTTTAGTAATAGGTCAATTAATTAATGTTTTTTTTGGCTCTGTTGGCTATTTACTTTCAATGAGTGGTTATACTAATGACACCTTAAAAGGACAGCTTATTGCAGTTCTAGTTAATATTGTACTATGCTCACTTCTAGTTCCCTTATATGGTGCTGCTGGTGCGGCTATTGGAGTTAGTTTAAGTATAGTTGTTTGGAATTGTGTTTTGTCTTTATTGTTATACAAAAGGCTTAAAGTAAATTCATTTGCAGTTTAGTTGATACTGTAATACTCAGTAAGCTTACAAAGATATTTTATAAAAGTTGGTTAATCAATGTTTAGGAAAATTTTACTAAAAACTAAGTCTATTTATAGACAGTCTCTTTTCCCCTATTCACCGATATCATTAAAGAAAAAAGTGCTTTTTATTCATATACCAAAAGCTGCTGGTACAGCCGTGAGAGTTGCATTAGGCGAGCCGGAGACTGGTCGGCTGCATTTGCCTTGGTGGGTATATCATCAAGCTTCGCCTCAACGTTTCAATAATTTTTATAAGTTTGCTTTTGTTAGAGATCCACTTGATCGTGTTTTTTCGGGTTATAGATACTTGAAATCGGGTGGCAACAAAATGGGGGACTTGGAAATAGCTAAGTATCTAGAAAAGTACAAAAGTTTTAATGAGTTTTTAGAATGTGAGTTTCTAAATGGTAAAATGATTTATCACCCTATTTTTCGCCCTCAAAGCTGGTATTTATGTAACTGGAAGGGTGAGATTCAGGTTAATTTCATTGGTAGATTCGAAACAATGGCTGATGATTTTGATATTATTGCTGACAAAATAGGACTTGAAGACTTTAAGGAGCTTACTGTTATCAATAAAACTTTGTCGAAACCCGAAGTCTTTAGTATAGAGGCAAAGGAAATTATTTATAATACATATCAAGATGACTATCAAATATTTGATTACAGTATTCAATAATTATCTTTTTAATCCGAATAGGATTATTGTTCAAGTGTGCAGTTTATAACTCCAGTAGGTAGCAAATGACAATTATAGTTTCGTTAGCAACAACCTCACAACGACTTACTTTGTGTAGAGCGGCACTTATATCCCTTGCTACACAAAGTTTACCGGCGAGTAAAATAGTTGTTAATGTATCTAAAGAACCTTACTTAAGAGATAGCGGTATCAAAAATAAAAATGTGCTTGCTTTCTTAACTAATGGGTTAGATGTTTTAGCTAAAAAAACAATTGAAATCCGCTGGGTTGATAATACAGGCCCTTATCGTAAGCTTATTCCTACACTTCAAACCGCGAATGATAATGATATTATTGTCACGGCTGATGATGATATTTTTTATGGGCAGCAATGGCTTAAACTTCTGCTTGAAGATTTCGATCCGGAAAACAAAATAATCCATGCAGCAAGAGCTAGATATCAAAGAAAAAATCATTTAAAAAAGCTCACAGGTTATGGGTATTGGCCAATCGTAAACAAACCAGCATTAATAGTTGATGATTGGATCATTACTTATGGTGGCGGTGCAGTTTTGTGTAAAAGCTGGTTTTCTGATGACTTACTTGAAGACTCTAACTACTTGAATGTAGCTCCTATAGCTGATGATTTATGGTATTCAAAGCTATGTAAATTGAGTGGCTTAAAAGTTAAAGTGATTCCAAGTGCCTTAAATGAGTTAAATTTTTTCCAGCATGATGACGGTTTAGTTAATCATAACTTTCCTCGTGCATATAGGTTACTGGGGAAAATAAAATTGCGATTTATTGATAGACCATTAAACTATTATAAGTTAGTGAAGTTTGGTAATGATATTGCTTACGATGCAATTGAAAGGTATTTTTCAAATAAGGTTTAACTCTTTATGGCCCTAACCCATCTCCAACGCCTTGAAGCCCCGTATCAGAATAGTTGCCACATGAGTTAAAAAAACAAAATTTAAGTCAGGGGGGCAGAAAGCAAGAAAAATGGTAGGATATGCAAAGTACTTAGATGAGTTTAAAAAAGGAAATAATATGAAAAAAATTTTTATATTAGCTTACTATTTTCCACCTTACAAAGGGGTTAGTTGTTTTCGAACATCAAAATTTGTCAAACTTCTTCCCGCACATGGATGGGAACCAACAGTTTTTACAGTTCATCCTAAATATTATAAGAACAATTTTATTAAAAACCTTAAACCTCAAATTGACTCTTCTAATATAATAAAAATTCCATATATAAATTTTCCGGGGAATGCTTTAATTATAAAAATATTATTTCCATTAATTGCATTAACAACTTTTATTTTAAACAAAAAGAAATTTTCTGCTTTTTACACTTCTGGAAGCCCATATCACCCATTCATACTCACTTCCATAATAACAGGTGTTTTTAAAAAACCATCTATAATAGATTTTAGGGACCCCTGGAGTTATAATTATGGCTTTGACGGAAGAAACGGTACTTTTTTAAAAAAATTAATAAGCTTTTTTATTTACAGTCCAATAGAAATAATTTCGATCAAATACGCTTCTAAAGTATGTTTTGCTACATCTGTACTAAAAAATGAGTATTCTGAACTCATACCAAAGTTTAAAAACAAGTATATAACCATACCAAATGGTATTGATACAGAGGATTTTAAAAACATCAAACCGATTAAAATAAGTAGAAAATTTAATATAATTGTTACAGGTAAAATTTTTATGTACACACCTGGTGCAGTTAAAAATATACTCAAGTATTTAACTAAAAATAAAAACATACATTTTATTTATATAGGAACTGAAGATAAAACAATTTCTAAACTGGCTGTAAAATATAATGTAAAATCACAAGTGACTTCTCTTCCATTTATGCCTTATAAAAAAGTCTTGAATTATATTGCAGGAGCTGACGCTACTATAACTTCTACTGGTTTAAAGTTTCAGATTGGAACAAAAATATTTGATTATCTTTTTTTAAACAAACCAGTTTTATGTTTATCTCCAAAAGATTCTATAGTATCAAAAACTTTGAAGACAAATAAAAACATTCTTATATCTGAAGAGCCCCATTCTTTTTGTAATATCCAAAAGAACCTTGATAATTTACAAAAAATTCAATCTCAGTCCATTGATAAATCTTTTATCCCTACAAGACAAGATTCTACAAAAACTTTAGCTTCCATATTAAATAAAATTTCTTAATATTTTTAATCAGAAACCAAACCTTAATTTATTCATACTTACCTTCATATGTACCTTGAAAAAAAGACAAAGCTAAAAGGATCTGAGCAATCTTTTGCTTAAAGAAAAAAGGGAACCTCATATTAAATAAAAAAACCAATATTTTTTTATTAAGTAATGAAATTAATAGAAGCTTATCCAATCTTCTATTTCTATAATGAACTTTAAAATAAGATGTTTTTTGATAAATTTCAGGATGTTTATGCCAAAAAATATTTGCACTGCTTTTACCTGCCAAATACATTTTTTTACAAACCTGCTCAATTGTAAACGAGCAAAATGTGTTAACTACTGAAACAGGTACAAATACTATTTTTGCTCCTTTTTTTTGGCAATTATAAAACAAGTCTCTATCTTCAAAACCGTAATTTTGGTAATCCTCGTCAAACCCTGAAATTTCTACAAATAAATCATTTTTAATTAAAAAATTCTGACTGCTCCACTTTTCTTCGGAACCTTTCCCTTCTTTTGATAAATTATAATATTTATCCCAGAAACTGTTCCCTGCTCCAAAAACATCTCCCATACAAATATCAGCGTTTTTCTTTTCAAGATTTAAAATCATATTATTTATACATTTTGTATTTTTAAAAAAACAATCTCCATCTAAAAAATATAAACAATCAACTTCTGGAATAGAAAAAGCACCTTTGTTTCTTGAACCGCTTCTACCTAAATTTCTTTCATTTGAAATTAAAAAAACATTTTCTTTTCCAAAGGATTTAACAATTTCTCCTGTATTGTCAGAAGAACAATCATCAACAATAGTTATGTATAAAGAAACATCATTTAATTGCTGAGACAATACAGACTCAATACATCTTTTTATATTTTTTTCTTCATTATAAGCTGGAATTACAACATTTATAATTTTCATAAAATCTACAACCTTTGCAAAAGATTTAAATTTTGTTCTGTTAAAACATTCCAGCTATAAGTATTTAATACAAAAGTTCTGGCATTTTTAGACATTTTATTATCTTTTTCGTTTTTATTTATCATGCTTTCCATAATACCTGATAATTTTTGCACATCTTTTTGCTCAAAGGAAAGCCCATTTTCACCATCCTTAATTATATCAATTATTCCACCAACCTTAGATGCAGCAACAGGAGTACCACAAGCCAAAGCTTCAAGAATTACAACTCCAAGGCCTTCAGTATTTCCTTGATTATCTACAATTGAAGGCTGAACAAAAAGCAAAGCTCTGTTATAAAATAACGGAGTTTTATTATTTGGAATATTACCTAAAAATATCACCCTGTCATGAATTTTTAAACTTTTAGCTAAGGTTTGTAAACTTTTAGTTTCAGGGCCACTTCCAGCCAATACAAGCAAGGCATCTTTATCTTTAATATCAGCAAAAGCTTTAATCAGATAATTAAACCCTTTCCACGCTATATGTCTTCCCATGGCAAAAATTACTTTTGAGTTGCTTTTAATTCCATAACTTTCAAAAAACTCTGAATATTGTGATAAATTAATTGGTTTAAACTTATTTATATCAACTCCAGGGGGTATTATTGAATATTTTTTGGGCTTAAAGTTTTTTAAGGTTTTTCCCATGGTAAAACTGCTGTTAAAAACTAGATGATCAGCATTTTCTATTGGAATTTTCATTAAAAATTTAAGCTTTTTAAAATCTTCCTGTCCATGATGAATCATTAAAACAACAGGCTTTCTTAAAATTTTTCCTGCCAAAACAGCTCCAAGGCCGGATAAAGTCCAATGAGCATAAATAAGATCATATTTTCTACCCAATAAAAGACATTTAATAAAAAAAAATAAAACAAGAATTGGAAGTTGAATTTTATATTTAAAACCTTTTTTTAAGTTTGCAGGAACTCCTGAGCCATAACATAGGCCCTGATGCTTTTTAAAAAAATAACAAAATCTTTTAACTTTAATTCCATCCATTATTTCACTTTTTTTGCTGCCCAAATCATAAGGAGCTAAAATAGTTACATCCTGACCAAGATTTACAAATGATTTTGCCTGCTCATAAATAAAAACACCAGCAGTATGGTTTTTAAACAAAGGAAATGATGTGGTTGTCATTAAGATTTTCATAGTTTTAAGCTTTTATTTTTCTCATAAATTTTTCGCTTTTCCATATAAATCAAAACTTCCTGATTATTTCTAATCCTGACCAACATATCACCAAGCAAACCTGTAAGAAAAAATAAAAAACTGAAAAGAATTAAAAACCCGGCAGAAAACCCAGCCCAAAGCTGACCAGTAAATCTACCTGTGGTCATATAATAATAAACAAAAAAACCACCAAGACAAACACCCAAAATAAGAAAAACAGTGCCAAGAAAAGCAAAAAACTTTAAAGGTTTATAATCCCTAAAAGCCCTTACAATTATTTTTGAAGTATTGATTGCATATTTTATTATACTTGAGGCAACTCTGGATTTGCCAAATTCCCGCTCTCCCCTTATGGCCAAAGGAAGTTCAACAATTTCAATGTCTTTAAAAGCAAGGTCTAAAAAAGTTTCCTGGGTATAGGTAAATTTACCAAACAAATTCATTTTTAAAATTGTTTCTTTTGAATATGCCCTGAACCCACAAGATACATCATAATATTTTTCCCCGGTCAAAAAACTTACAAGCCTTGCCATCTGAACATTGCCCCATTTTTTAATAAAAGGCATTTTGGGATAAAGAGATTTATCAATAAATCTTGAAGCTGTAACACAATCGGCATTTTTATTTAAAATGGGCTCAATTAGTTTTTCTATATCTTTTGGGTCAAACTGCCCGTCTCCGTCCATATTTACAACAATATCTGCACCTTTTTTAATACTTTCTTCTATTCCGGTATGAAAAGACTTGCCTACACCTTGATTTTTTTTATGGGATATTACTATTGCTCCTGCTTTTTTGGCTAGTATTGCCGTGCTATCTATTGAACCATCATCAATTACAATAATTTCTATAAATGAAATTCCATTTATTTGCTTTGGAATGGAATTTATTACATTTGATATTGTTTTTTCTTCATTAAGGCATGGGATAATTATTATAAGATGCATATTTATTCTCTTTTAATTTCAAAGACTGAAAACCCATGATTATCAAACAATTTAATAGATTTTAAAGTCATAAAATTTAAAAATTTGTTTATTTCTTTTTGGGTTAAATCTTCATTTACCCTTTCTTTTACAAATTTATTATTGAAAAGAAAATGGGTAATACCTCTTTTATTAATCTCTTTTGTTATATCTTCTATATTTTCATAATTTTTTACTAAATAATATAGAAAAAAAATACTTCGCCCTTCATCTGGAACATAATTTCTATGGCAATAATATCCTCTTTTACCGGCATAAAAAAACAAGATATTAGAATCATCAGGTAAATTTTTATTTATAAATTCAAAAGCTTTATATTCATTTCTAAACATTGATATATATTCACCCTTTGACACCTCTTTAGTTAAATATTTAAAAGGCTTAACATATTTAAACTGCTCTTTTATATATCCTCCATTATGAATAATCATATAAAAAGCTATTGAACCATAAAATAAGGCAAATAAAATATTTTTATATATATTAAATTTTCCATGAACAATTAAATTAAACTTTTGTATTCCAAATACTGATAAAATTACAAAAAAAGGTATAAAAGGAGAAAAATATCTTATTCGTAAGGATGTTGAAAAAAATGCAAAGCAAAAAAACAAAACAGAAAAAACAAGCATAGCTTTTTTTTCATAATCATACTCTTCTTTTTTTCCATAGGGAATAAAAGCAATTATGGGTAGAAAAAAAAGCAAGGCAGATAATTTACCATCAAAAAATTGAAAATCATTATCTTTACCCTGAAAAAAAATTCTTATGGGTAAAAGAGCCATATCAAGGGGAGTTTCATTGTAAAAAAGCTCTCTTTTCTTAAAAAGATTAATACTCAAAGACTCTTTATAAGTTATTCCCTCATGTACTTTGCAGGGATTATCATTTTTAATATTAAAATACTTATTATAAAGTGGATAAACAGGATTTCCCTTCCATATATAATTTCGCCCCATCCAGGGAGAAAAAACTATCAAAGCAACAAAAATAAAAAAGACCCCGAATAAAGAAGATTTTAAAGATATAAATTTTTTAACGCCTGAAAATCTTGAATAAAAAAAAGGAACAAACATGGTAATTATAAAAAAAGTTACAAGCCCATTATATTTTGTTCCCATTGCAAGGCCACAAAAAACGCCAGAAAAAACAAGATATTTTAATTTAAATTTTGAACTTACCCATTCAAATAAAAGAATAAGTGATGCAGCTGAAAAAAACAAAAGCCCTAAATCAACATAAACAGTAATTGAAAGTTTTATAATAATTGGAATGGATAAAAAAAGAAAAGCTCCAAAAATTGCATAATTTTTATCAAGACGTTTTTTTAAATAATTATAAATTAAAAAAGAAGTAAAAAGAGCAAATGAAAAATGAATAAATTTTGGAATAATATCATTACCAAAATACAAAGGTATTAAATAAAGCATATCAAGATTCATTGGAAAATATGAATATGACATACAGGGTAATTCTATTATTTTTCCAGCTTCAATATAAAGTTTAGGAACTGTAAGATGATGAACTAAGGCGTCACGGCTGATTGGGGGAACAAAAGATAAAATACAAATGCATAATACAATAAAGCAGATTAAAAAAAGAAAAATAAAAAAAAGTTTTTTATCAAAATTTTTCATTAAAATAACAAATCATAATTAAATTATTAACTTAAAAAGTTTTTTATTTTATCCAGAATTTCATCGGCTGAAACATTAACCAACTTGTATTCATCTTGTTTATATTTAAATAGTTCATCTTTAATATAGTTAAGATTATATAATTTAAAAAACTCTTTTAAGTTTTTGTTTATAACTTCATCATCATTGGTTTTTATTCCCATATCAAGCAAACAAAGATTAACATAAAACTTATATTCAGGCTTAATATTCAAGTTTTTAGCAATTAACAAAAAATGTTTGGTTTTATGATCAATATCATTTTCATAAAAACATAATGCAAGAAGAGCTAAAGCTTCTGAAGAGTTGTTACATTTTTTAAAAGTTTCAAGAGCATTTTCCAAAGCTTGTTTTTCTTTATCAAGTTTTAGTAAAATATATGTTTTGATATTTAATAAATCCAGGTTCCAAGAATTATCTTTTATTTCATTTTCAAGGTATAAATAAGCTTTGTCATAATCTCCTGATTTTACAATTGCATTTACATATCTATAAATATACTTAGAATTTTCCGACATTAAATCCAAAGCTTTTTTAGAATATAAAGCATTATCTATATACTCTTCATTCCTTAAGCTTATTGCAGCTAAACCATTATATGAAATAATTTTATCTTTATTTTTTGTACTATCATACAGACCAATGGCTTTTTCATACAATTCTTGAGCTTTATCTAAAAGCCCATATTTTAAATAAACACCTCCTAAATTATGATAAGACCTGGCACTTTGGGGTGCTTTTTCACAAACATCTATCCATAAACTTTCCTCTGTTTTCCAGTCAAAATTTCTTGTATAAGTCGCTAGTCCAACAAAAACAATGATTCCTGTGTATGAAGTAATTAAAATATAAAATAAGGAGCTTTTATTTTTATAATATTTCAACGAATAATTAACCATTATTCCCAGAGGCAAAAATAAAAACATTGAGGGTAAATAATTTCTATGTTCAAAAATAAGCTCTAAAGGAATAATAGTTGATTCAACACTATGATTAAGAAAGAAAAATAAAATAGCAAAACATAAAACAGGAAACTTTTTTCTGAATAAAAAAGAAAAAAATAAAATAAATATTATTAATATTATAGATAAAATTGTTGTTAAAGGCTTAAAAAGACTTTTAGAAACTTCAATATCATGGATAAGAGAATATTGAGAACTTATAGGGTAAAAAAGCTGATATAAATATTTGAAAATAATTCTTGATTCAGTCATCAATCTTTCGGATAAAGTAAAATTTCTGCCACCATGGGAAGGAAGTTTAAATCCAACAAATTTATAAATTAAAATTAAGCCAAAAATAAAAAGTATACCAATAATAATACTTAATTTTTTACCACTTATTTTTTCAAAAGTTTGAAAAAAAACAATTTCAATAAGAAAAAGACTAAATGGTAAAATTAAAGCATTTTCCTTTGCTCCGCTGGCAAGTAAAAAACATAAAAAACTTAAAGAAAAAAATTTAATCTTTGTTTTTAAAGGTTTTGAGGTTCTTGCTTTTAAATAAGAAAAACAAGAAATTATAAAAAACATGGCAGACATGGATGCCATTCTTTGGACAATATAAGTTACTGCCTGAATTTGAATGGGATGAATCAGCCATAAAACAGAAGAAAAAAGGGCTATATTATAAATATCTTTATTTTTATATTTATCTTTTAAAACCGGAGTTTTAAATAGTTCAATTATTGCCAAAAACAAAAAAAAACCAGCAAAAATATGAATTATTACGTTTACAAGATGATAACCAAAAACATCAGCTCCTCCAAAATACCAGTTTAAAGCAAAACTAAACATTGCAACAGGTCTATATAGCCTGCCTTTACCATCAGTTGAAGCAAAAAGAGTGTTTTTTAAGGTTTCAGGATATAAATTATCAATTGTAATTTGAGGATTATCTAAAATATTATGAAAGTCATCAAAATGCCATTCAGCATCAAAACTATTTGAATAAATTAAAATTGTAAAAAAGGAAAAAATTAAAAATATAAAGCATTTATTTTTGATTTTAAAATCATTAGTCATCAGAGTAGCTTTCTTGAATTAAAAATAAAAAGACCTCCAACAAAAAACAACCCAACCCAGCTTAATCCGGTTGACAAACCAAGACTGATTTCAATCCATGAAATATCTTTATTGTACAAAGCAAAGTCCCTGAAATTTAAAGCTTCAAGATTTGGAATAATATAGTACAAAATTGTTAAAATTTTTTGCATCAGCAAATTTTCAGAATTATTGGCAAAAGCAAGTAAAGATTTGCTTAAATGCCCAAAAAAATAAATCGATACAAGAAAAAAAGAATTAAGAATTGGGGAAGTAAATGAAGCAAACATTGTGCCTGCTGATACAAGAAGAACACACTCTAAAAAAACAAAAAACAATGTATAAAAATATATTATACCAAGATCTATTCCATATAATTTAAGCTGAATAACCCAGATAATTGACAAAAAAAGATAGATTAAAAAACAAACAAAAATTACTCCTAAAAATTTACCGGCATAAAAAACTGATTTGGAAACAGGTCTTGAAAGAATTATATAAAGGGTTTTATTTTGAATTTCTTTTTTAATTAAATTGGAAGAATAATAAATTGATAAAACTACCCCAAGTATTCCAAGTTCAAAAAAACCAAGGTTTATCATCACTCTTTTATCATTTCCTATGGCTATATCACTTATTATATAATTAAATAAAAACATTAAAAAAACTATAAATATAAAAACTCCCAAAGAGTAAGTTCTTAAAGCTTCTTTAACTATGTTTTTGGATACAGCAGACATTTGCCTAAAAATAATTGCCAAAAATCATCTCCTCAATTTCCAAATCATCTGGTTTTAAATATTCAAGACAAACATTGTGTTTAGATATTAAACTTATAAATTCTTTTTTATATGAAGAATCAAACTCAATAAACCATGAATTACCAGCCTGTTTTTCCAGGGTCTTAAATTTAAAATCTTTTTGGATTAGTTTTGAAAAATCATCTGAATAAAATAAAGCCTGATAATTTGCTTTGTTTAAATCCAGGTCTTTTATTTTGCCGCACCATTTAAGTTTGCCTTTTTCTATTATTCCAATTCGATTACTAAGACTTAATACATCAGACATTATATGGGAACTGAAAATTATTGTTCCCCCTTTTTCATTAAATTTTTTAAGTATTTTTTTTATCCTGTGTCTCCACAAAGGGTCAAGTCCGCTCATTGGTTCATCAAGAACAAGAATAGAAGGTTTTCCAAGAAGAGCCTGGGCAATCCCTGCCCTTTGAACTTGCCCTTTTGAAAGGTTTTTTAGTTTTTCATTTAAAAAAGAATCAAGTTCAACAAGACTTACAACTCTTTTTATCTGAAACTTAAGTTTTTCAGATTCTATTCCTGAAATACTTCCAAGCATTTCAAGCCATTCTCTTAAAGTTAAATATGGGTAAACATATTGATTTTCAGTTAAAAAACCAATTTTTTTTCTTGAACCGGCTTTTTCCGGAGAAATTCCAAATACTTTAATTATTCCATTGTCTGGTTTAAGAAGGCCCATTCCAAGTTTTATTGTGGTTGTTTTACCAGCACCATTTGAACCTACCAGCCCGAAAATTTCACCCTTAAACACATTTAAAGACAAATTTTTTATAATTTCTTTTTTTTTAAGAAAAAACCCATAATTAATTGAATAGTCAATATTTTCTAAAGATAGAGCAATGTTTTTATTCACTTTTTTCCATCTTTCTTAATTTATTTAAAAAAATTTGCTTTTGGGAGTCATCTTCAATATTTGCTAAAGCTGTTTCTACAAATGATTTAAAAAACATTTCCTGTCCTGTTTTTTTGGCAAAGGTTGCTGATAAGGCTGTAAGATATTCAGGAGCTCCGGGTAAAAGACTAGCCTGGAAAATATTTTCTGAAGCACCTTCATAATCTTCAAATGCTTTCCACAAAATATAACCTTTATAAAATTTAAAAATCCATTCATTTGGAAACTTTTCTATTCCTTTATCAGCTAATACCATTGCTTCAAAAGGATTTTCAGCTTCAACAAGCAAAGCAATTATCCCGAAAACATAAGGATAGCTCCAGTCTTGAGAAAGCTCTCCTATTTTATCTATTAAAAAAAACAAATTTGGATATTGTTTGTCTGTAAGTCCATGGTAGCCAAAATAATAGCAGGTTTTAAGCCATAATATATCTGCTGTCATTTCAATATCTGCTGGAGCAAACAATTTATAATATTCGGTTTTATAGGGTAAATACTCTGGTTCAATGGGTTTTGCACTCAAACACCAAGAGCAACCTTCTATTTGTGGGAGTTGAGAACTTTTTGCCGAGAGGTTTAAGTTTTGTAAATAGAGTATGAAAAAAACTAGAAATATTGTCAAAAAGAAATGCTTGAGTTTTTTTATTTGAATCATACCTTTATTTCACATCTTTATTACAAACAAAACTAGCTCTTATATAATGAGCTAGTTTTATTTATTTTACACAACTATTAATTATTTACATCCGTCTAATATATTCCAGATACCGCTATCATTTTTAATCCCCCAAGTATCATGATTTTTGGGTGTTCCACTTACTGACGCATTATAACCTGGTCCAGAAACAACTATAGCATCTGCCTTTTTATAAGTTTTTGCATTAGAAGTCATATTAAAACCAATATTTGATAAACTACCATATTTAGAATTCTCAGCAAAATAAACTTCCTGCAATGTTCTTATATTACCAAGCATAGACTTGGCTTCAGACTGCTTAGCCTTGCACTGATAATTCATAAAGTTTGGAATAGCAATAGCAGCAAGTATACCAATGATTGCAACAACAATCATAAGCTCAATAAGTGTAAAACCTTTTTTGTTCTTAAACATAAATCCTCCTTAAGGAAATTAATTGATTTTCATTATATATATTAAATGCAAAACAAATGCCATAATTTGAAAGTCCTGAACAAACCCAGGTTAATCAAGACTTTTGACTATAAACAACAATCTTCTCTGACAATTTTTGTCACATAAACCCCCATATTCTTACAATTTCCGGAAGACTGACAATTTTTGTCAAAAACAAATTCTACCTGATAAATTATAAATTAAGTCTAAACAATTTAAAAAGACCTAGGGTTAATATTTATAAGTATATTTTTTTTGGTTATCAAAGTTTCCTTGCCATTCCCAAGAACTGCGCCATTGTTTCCAGATGTTGTTGAATAAACAAAAACACCCTGCTCACCTTTGCCGTCTAACTCACCAATTGCTGCTATAGTTACTTCAGTGCCAGTTTCAGCACCTACATTATATTGATAATAAACTTTTCCACTGTGCTTAAACCCAAGTTCATTAAAATCATTATTACCAGGTCCCCATGGTGCTTTGGTTGTTTTAGGAGCATTTAAGGGATGGGGAGAACAGGTTTTATAAGCTCCGGTTTCTGAGCTATAAGCAATTTGCAAACTTTTAATTGCACCAATATTAACTTTTGCCTCTGCAGTTTTTGCCTTTATCTGATAATTCATAAAGTTTGGAATAGCAATAGCTGCAAGTATTCCAATTATTGCAACAACAATCATAAGTTCAATTAATGTAAAACCCCTGTTTTTGGTTGACATAAAATCTCCTCAAGGTGTTTAAAACAAACTTTACCTAATCTTTTACAAAACAATGCAAAACAGGTGCCGCAAAATTAAAACCTTTTGCCTTAGAATCTTCTACCTTATATAGTAAGGTTTAAAATATATAGTAAGACTTAGAAACTTATATAGTGAAGCTTAGAAAACAACTAAACCGATTAAAACCTATTTAAAAAAGCCTTGAAGATTAGAAGCTTAACTTGTATTTTTAAAAAAATAAATATATTTCCAATAATTAAAAAGATTTTATAATTTAACAATTAACAAAAACCCAAAATTAAAAATTAAATGTATAGAAAAATAATTCATCTGGATATGGATGCTTTTTATGCATCCATTGAACAAAGAAACAATCCTTCCTTAAAAAACAAACCTGTAATTGTAGGAGGGATGCCAAATAAAAGAGGGGTTGTATCAACCTGTTCCTATGAAGCCAGAAAATTTGGAATTCATTCTGCCATGGCTTCTAAAAAAGCTTTGAAGCTTTGCCCAAATGCTGTGTTTGTTTTTCCAAATATTGAAAAATATAAAAAAGAATCAATAAAAATTTTTGAAATCTACAAAAAATATACAGATTTAGTGGAACCTCTTTCCCTTGATGAAGCTTTTCTTGATGTTACAAATGACAAAGCAAAAATTGGCTCTGCCACAAAAACTGCTGAAATTATAAAAAAAGAGGTGTTTTCAAAAACAGGACTTTGTGTTTCAGCAGGGGTTTCCTACAATAAATTTCTTGCAAAACTTGCTTCAGACATGGAAAAACCCAATGGCCTTACAATTATAACTCCTAAAAAAGCAAAAAAAATAATAGAAAACCTTCCTGTAAAAAAATTTTTTGGGATTGGAAAACAAACAGCTAAAAAAATGCATTATCACAAAATTTTCACAGGCAAGGATCTTTTAAATGCCGGAGAAGAAAAACTTGTAAGCCTTTTTGGAAAAAACGGAAAACTTTTTTATCTTTTTGCTTCAGGAAATGACCACAGGCCTGTTACAGATCATAGACAAAGAAAGTCCTGCGGAAAAGAAATCACCTTTGATAAAGATATTTTTGACAAAAATCAAATCATTAAAATTATCAAACATCTTTGTGTAGCAGTATCTGATCTTATAAAAAAAATTGAAGTAAAGCCCTATACTGTTTCTTTAAAAATAAGATATTTTGATTTTCATACAATCACAAGAAGCACAACAATAGCCTCCCCTTTTTTTGAGGCAAAAGAAATTTTTCAGCTTATTTTACCTTTGATTGAAAAAACAGAAATAGGCAAAAAGGAAATCAGGCTCCTTGGAATAAGTGCATCTAATTTTGAAAATAAATCTTTAATTCACAAACAGCTTGTATTTGATTTTCCAATAAAATCTTTCTAAAAAAACCAAGAATAAAAACAAAATCAAAAGTTAAAAAAAGACAGGCTTTATTGTTAAAACAAACCAATACCCAAAAAACATATAAATCTTTAAGTTTAAACCATTAAATGCTATGACCTTAGCCTGAGAAAAAAACAAAAGCTCTTAAAATTGAATCTTCTTAATCTTGTATCTAATGGAATGATAGGATCAATGAAATTAAAAAACATAAGTATAGGCAAAAAACTTCTTGCAATCTACCTTGGCCTTATCTTACTGGCATTAACAATATCATCTGCATTTACTGTGCCTCTTATAAACGGCATTATTCAAAGCAAAATTAATAAAGAACTTGAAGGCTCAATAGAGCTTTTTCACAGCCTTGTTGAAACAGCAGCTGAAGTTTCAATAAAAAACCATTTAAAAACCATTGTTTCAACAAACATTGAAGCCATTGACTTTATAAATACTCAATCTAAAAGTCCTTACCAAAATATAATAAAACAAAACAAAGCAATAGAACTTCTTTCCCGGCAGACAATAGGTCAAACTGGATATATTTATGTCATAGACTTAAACGGAACTATAGTTATGCATCCCCAAAAGGAAATGTATAAACAAAATGTTTTCAAGTTTGATTTTATCCAAAAAAAATTTGAATCAGACGAAAACTATCTTGAATATAACTGGAAAAACCCAGATGAATTAAAGGAAAGAGAAAAAGCTCTTTATTTTATCCATTATAAACCATGGAACTGGATTGTTTCAGCAGCAGCATATAAAAGCGAATTCAACACCCTTTTAAAAATTGAAGATCTTGAAAAAAACATTCAATCTTTAAAGTTTGGCAAAACCGGCTATGCTTTTATAATGGATACTAAAGGTAATTTTTTAATTCATCCAACTCTTAAAGGTAAAAACATTGATGAAACCAATTATGCAAAAACCAAAGAAACAATCGAAAATATAAATAAAATAAAATCAGGAAAAATTGAAGCCCTGTTGGATTCAAAGTCAGGCCAATCTCCAAAAAAAAAACTAATCTACTTCAAATTTTTGGAAGATTATAATTTAATAATCTGTGCTGTGGGTTGTAAAACAGAAATTTACTCAACAACAAAAATGATTTTTAAAATTTTTGGGTATACCCATCTTATTTTAATTTTTTTAGCCATTCCAATTTTATTTTTTCTTAGGAAATCAATTACCCAGCCATTGTATTTGTTGACTGAAAAAATTAAAACAGCAACCAAAGGGAATTTAAATGTAAGACTGCCCTATGATTCTTCCGACGAAATAGGAAGGCTTTCCAAATACTTCAATAAATTTATGGAAGATCTTTTTGAAAAAAAATCAAGCCTTGAAAAAGAAGTAGAAGAAAGAAAAAAAAGCGAAGAGCAGGCAAAAATGCTTGCAAAATTTCCAGACGACAATCCCAATCCAGTTTTAAGAGTTGATCTCCAGGGTAATCTTACCTATTTAAATAAAGCTGCCTTAAATATAATGGAAATTCTTTCTTTGAAAAAAGGAAAACAGCTTCCAGATTTTTTTACTGAAAAAATCAAATCCGCCTTTGAAACCAACTTAACCCAGGAAATTGAATTTACTGATAAAGACAGAATTTTTTCTTTAACTATTTCTCCTTTTAAAAACATAAACTCAGCATATATTTACATAAGGGAAGAAACAACTCACAAAGCCTATGAATCACTTATGATAATGTCTGAGGCTTTTTTTCAAAATTCAATAGAAGGTATTTGCATTACAGATTCAGATAATAAAATTGTAAGGATAAACCCTTTTTTCACAGAAATTACCGGGTATTCCAAAGAAGAAGTAATAGGTAAAAATCCAAAATTTTTAAACTCAGGCAGGCATGACAAAGAATTTTATAAAAAAATGTGGTACAGCATTAACCACATAGGCCAGTGGACAGGAGAAATCTGGAATAGAAGAAAAAATGGTCAGCCCTATCCCCAGCTCCTTTCAATTACAGCAATAAGAAATAAAATAGGAGATGTTATAAATTATCTAGGACTTTTCCATGACATTACAGAATCAGTTTTAGACAAGGAAAAACTTCATTATCAAACCTATCACGATGCAATCACAGAGCTTCCCAATAGAAAGCTTTTCACTGATATTACAAAACAAAAAATCAACTTTAACAAAAAAAACCAAGAAACTTTTGCACTTTTATTTATAGATTTAAATAATTTTAAAAATATAAACGACGCTTTAGGTCATCTGGCAGGAGACAAAATCCTTTATCTTGTTGCAAAAAGGCTTAGAGCCTCTATTCCTGAACAAATAGTTATTGCAAGGTTTGTAGGTGACAAATTTCTTATCCTGGCACCAGAAGCCCACAATCAAAATGCAGTTATAAAAAAAGCCTCCAAGATTCAAAAAATAATAGAAGGACCTTATAAAATTGATGAAAGAGAAATTCTTCTTGGCTCAAACATTGGAATTGCATTTTTCCCCGAAGATGGTAATTCAGCTGAAACATTGATAAAAAATGCTGAAATGGCAATGTATCGGGGAAAAAACAAGGGCAAAAGAACAATTAGTTTTTTTACCCAGTCAATGGATGAGTCAGCTGCAAAACAGCTTGAAACAGAACAAAATCTTGCCCATGCACTTTCAAACAATGAATTTGAACTTTATTATCAGCCCAAAGTCTCTCTTTTAACAGGAAAAATAACAGGAGCTGAAGCACTTATCAGATGGATAAAAAACGGACAAGTCATATCTCCGGCTCTTTTCATTCCAATAGCAGAAGATAACGGCCATATTATCCCCATAGGAAAATGGGTAATGGAAAAAGCCGTGGCTGAACTTGGATTTTGGCATAAATCAGGATTTAAAGATCTCCATGTCTCGGTAAATCTATCGGGTGCCCAATTTCATGATCCTGAACTGATTGAAAAAATAACTGATATTTTTGCAAAAACCGGCTCAGACCCTAAATTTGTCAATTTTGAAATAACTGAAAGCGTTGTTATGTCAGATCCTGAGCTTGCCGAAGAAACTACAAAAAGAATAAAAGAAATGGGCTCCAAAATTGCAATTGATGATTTTGGCACAGGTTATTCCTCCCTTGGCTATCTTAAAAAATTTCCTATTGATGAATTGAAAATAGATAAATCTTTTCTGGATGACTTTCCAGACTCCAATGAAGATGTCTCAATTATAAAATCTATTTTATCCCTTGCTTCCAACCTTAATTTAAAAGTTACTGCAGAGGGAGTTGAAAGAAAAACTCAGATAGATGTACTCAAAACACTTGATTGTGATGAGATTCAAGGCTATTATTTCAGCAGACCAGTTCCTGCTAAAGATTTTTATTCTCTAATCAAATCAGGTAAAAAACTTTTTGACAAATAAAAGGACAAATTTTTTTCTTTACATAAGAGATTTGTTCATATTAAAGATAGAGTTTAATAAATCCTATGATGAAAGTTTTATATTTTAAATATAAAATCATTCGAGTTTTCAAGGTGTCGTTTTCTGCGTCAACTTGAAAATCTCTAAAAATTAGGTAAATTTTTGTTTCTTTGAACTCAACTAAAACCTGAAAAGTAATTCAAATGCAAAAACAATTTAATTGTTCTCTGCCCGGTTAAGGCTCTGATTTGTTCAGATTTTACGGGCAAAGTGTATTTTAATTTATTTTGGTCAGGTAAAGATTAATATTAAAAAACTTCAAAAGAAAGAGGATGGTTTCAATGTCAAAAAAAATGATGACAGTTGACGGAAACACCGCAGCCGCTCATATTGCTTATGCTTTAAGCGATGTGGCAGCTATTTATCCCATCACCCCATCTTCACCTATTGGTGAAATCATTGATTCTTGGTCTGCTGACGGCCGCAAAAATATTTTCGGCCAAAGAGTCACAGTAAGAGAAATGCAATCTGAGGCCGGTGCAGCCGGAGCTCTCCACGGCTCTCTTGCAGCCGGAGCTTTAACTTCCACTTTCACAGCCTCTCAAGGTCTTTTGCTGATGATTCCAAACATGTACAAAATATCTGGTGAACTTCTGCCAGGGGTTTTTCATGTAACAGCCAGAGCCCTTGCAAGCCATGCTCTGTCTATTTTTGGAGATCACTCAGACGTTATGGCAGTAAGACAGACAGGTTGGGCAATGCTTTGTTCCAACTCAGTTCAGGAAGTAATGGACATGTCTCTTGTTGCTCACTTATGTGCAATTGAAGGAAGAGTTCCTTTTCTTCACTTTTTTGACGGATTCAGGACCTCCCATGAAATTCAAAAAATTGAAAGCATAGACTATGATGCAATAGCATCAATTACAGATTTTGATTCTATTGAAGCTTTCAGACAAAACGCTATGAACCCTGAGCATCCGGAAATAAGAGGAACTGCCCAAAACCCTGACATTTATTTTCAGGGAAGAGAAGCAGCCAATGCTTTTTATAATGAACTTCCCGGAATTATCAAAGACTACCTTAAAAAAATCTATGAAATCACAGGAAGAAAATATAATCTTTACGATTATGTAGGACATCCTGAAGCTGAAAGAATTATTGTTTCAATGGGTTCTTCCTGTGAAACAATTGAAGAAACAATAAACTCAATGAATAAAAACGGAGAAAAAGTAGGTCTTGTTAAAGTAAGACTTTACAGACCATTTCTTCCTGAAGATTTTCTTAACGCAATTCCAGCTTCCTGCAATAGAATTACTGTACTTGACCGTACAAAAGAACCCGGTGCAATTGGAGATCCTCTTTATCTTGACGTTTGCACTACTTTTTTTCAAAGAAAAGAATCTCCTGAAATCACAGCAGGAAGATACGGACTTGGGTCAAAAGAATTTACTCCTTCAATGGTTAAAACCATTTATGACAATATGAACAGCAAGTCTCCAAAAAATCATTTTACCATTGGAATTGAAGATGATCTTACATATACTTCTTTAGATATAAAAGAAGAATACGATGCTGCACCTGAAGGAACAGTAAGATGTAAATTCTGGGGATTTGGCTCAGACGGTACTGTTGGAGCAAATAAAACAGCAATCAAGATCATTGGCGACAACACAGATATGTATGCCCAAGGTTATTTTTCCTATGATTCCAAAAAATCAGGTGGAATTACAATTTCCCATTTAAGATTTGGTAATTCTCCAATTCAGTCAACTTACCTTATTCACAAAGCAGACTTTATTGCCTGCCATAAACCAAACTATGTTGATCTTTATGATGTTCTTGAAGGTATTAAAGACGGAGGAACCTTTCTTCTAAATGCTCACTGGGATGAAAAGGAGATTGAAACTTATCTGCCTGCCAAAATGAAAAAAACCATGGCAGACAAAAATATAAAGTTTTATATGATAGATGCCATCAAAATTGCCTCTGAAGTGGGTCTTGGAGGAAGAATCAACATGATAATGCAGGCAGCTTTTTTCAAGCTTGCAAATGTTCTTCCAGTTGACCAGGCAATAGAGCTTCTTAAAAAAGATATTGACAAAACCTATGGTATGAAAGGTGATTCAATTGTCAAAATGAACGTAAATGCTGTTGACAAGGCTTTGGATTCAGTTAAAGAAATCCAGGTTCCTGAATCATGGAAAAATGCTGAAGATAGTTCAGCACCAAAGAAAACAGCTGAAGTCCCTGAATACATAAACGAAGTTGTATTCCCAATAAATGCACAGCAGGGAGATAAACTTCCTGTAAGTATTTTTGAACCAGACGGGATTTTCCCTGTGGGAACAAGCCAGTATGAAAAACGCGGAGTTGCAATTGAAGTTCCTGAGTGGATCCCTGAAAATTGTATCCAGTGCAACCAATGCGCATTTATTTGTCCCCATGCAGCCATTATTCCAATTCTAGCAAAAGATGACGAGCTTGAAGAAGCACCTGCTTCATTTACAACAATTGAAGCAAAAGGCAAGGGTCTTGAAGACTATAAGTTTAGAATCCAGGTTAACACTCTTGATTGTCTTGGATGTGGAAACTGTGCAGATATTTGTCCTGCAAAAGAACCTGCTCTTGTTATGAAGCCTTTGGATACTCAAACAGATACTGAAATACCAAACCATGAGTTCTCTTTAGAGGTTCCGTTTAAAGAAGGACTTCTCAAGCGTGACACTGTTAAAGGCAGCCAGCTTTACAAGCCTTTATTTGAATTTTCCGGTGCATGCTCAGGATGCGGTGAAACTCCTTATATCAAAGTGCTGACACAGCTGTTCGGTGAAAGAATGCTAATTGCCAACGCCACAGGATGTTCCTCAATTTTTGCAGGCTCTGCACCTTCATTTCCTTATTGCACAAACAGCGATGGTTTTGGACCTTCATGGGGCAACTCATTGTTTGAAGATGCCGCAGAATTTGGATTTGGAATCCAGGTTTCAATGACACATAGAAGAAATGCCCTTGCAGACAAAGTAAGACAGGCAATGGAAGAAGAACTGCCTGCAAGCCTTAAAGACGCAATGACTAACTGGCTTGATTCAATGTGGGATTCCAAAAAATCAAAAGAAGCGGCAGAAACTCTTGAAGCCCTTCTTCCAATGGGTCCTGAAAGTGATATTATTGATGAAATTGCACTTCAGGCAGATCTTTTTGTAAAAAAATCACACTGGATTTTTGGTGGTGACGGCTGGGCATACGATATAGGCTTTGGAGGCCTTGATCATGTACTGGCATCAGGTGAAGACATCAACATCCTTGTTCTTGACACCGAAGTATATTCAAATACAGGCGGACAGTCTTCAAAAGCCACTCCAACAGGCTCAATTGCAAAATTTGCAGCCTCAGGTAAAAAGACTTCCAAAAAAGAACTGGGCAGAATGGCAATGACATATGGCTATGTTTATGTTGCTTCAGTTGCCATGGGTGCAAATAAACAGCAGACACTTAAAGCCTTTGCTGAAGCTGAAGCTTATCCTGGACCTTCAATTGTAATCTGCTATGCTCCATGTATCAACCAGGGTATCAAAATCGGAATGGGCAAGAGCCAATACGAACAAAAGCTGGCTGTTGAGTCAGGATACTGGCCTTTGTACAGATTCAATCCTTTATTGGCTGAAGAAGGCAAAAACCCGTTTATTCTTGATTCCAAAGCTCCAGATGGAACCTTGCAGGATTTCCTTTCAGGTGAAAACAGATATGCAATGCTTGAAAGAAGTTTTCCTGAAGAATCAAAAAAACTTAGAGCCAAAATAGAAGAAGAAATAAATCTTAGATATGAAACCCTTAAGTTTATGTCAGAAGTTGATAAAGACTAATTTTAAGGTTTGCTAAATATTGCTAATAACCGCCCTGAATTTGATTTCAGGGCGGTTATTATGTTTAAATAGTTTTATTTTCAATTAACCGTAAAATAAAAACTAAAAAAATTCCCTTGATTAACTAAACAAAAAAACTTCCGGATCAGGTTTTTTAAGAGGTGTTTTAATGAAAGAATGCAAAAAGTGTGGTAAATGCTGTGAAAAAAGCGGTCCTACCCTTCACATTGAAGATAAATACCTTATGGTTCAAGGAAAAATTCCGCCTTCAGATCTTGTAACATTAAGAAAAGGTGAAACTGCATTTGATCCAAGAGAAAATAGAGCAATTACCCTTGAAAATGAGCTGATAAAAATTAAAGGAAAAAGTAAATCCTGGACATGTCTTTATCTTGATGAAGAATCAAAACTTTGTTCAATCTATGATTCAAGGCCAGTTGAATGCAGAATTTTAAAATGCTGGGATACCAAACCCATCATTGCCATGATGAATAAAAATTTATTAACAAGAGAAGTTGTTTTTGAAAAAATTGAAGGTCTTGCCCAATTGATAAAAGAACATGATAAAAAATGTTCTTATGATGAAATAAAATATCTTCTTGAAAAAATTGAAACCAGTGAAAAAGCACTTACAAGCCTTAAAGACATAATCTTATTTGATATAAATATAAGAGAAATTGTTGCTGAAAAACAAAAAGCTGCTTCATATATGCTCGATCTTATTTTTGGCAGAAGCCTTGTAGAAACAATGAATCAGCTGAAATACAAGGTAACTTTTTCAAAAGAATCAGGACTTCTAATTTCTCCCTATAAAATAGACAGAATTTTAAACTAAACTTCTTGTTGACATTGGGCTCAGTCAATTATAATTAAAGCCTAAGATTTTATATTTGCAACCAAAAAACTCAATACCTTTAATTAAGTATTTTGGTTTTTCATTAAAATCATAAATAAAAGGACAAGTCATGAATGACGGCGAAGACCCTGGCAGTTGGAAAAAACTTGCAAAGGGAAATCAAATTTCCAAAAACAATTTATTAAACCAACGCAAAATAAATTCGCAGTCGAGCGTAATGATTTAATCCTCTAAACAACTCATTACTGCCCCTGCTTTTTTTTCTTTGCGGTTATGGAGGCAGTAATGAAAAATCCCATTCTTTTACCGCAGCTCAAAGAATACCTGAATAATGGAAACCTTAAAGAAATAAAACTTCTCATTGAAACAGCACCCTCTCCTGTTGTAGCTGATTTTATTGCTGGCCTTGAGCCAGATGAAGTAAAAACAATTCTTATGGAAGCCGACCCTTTCAGAAAAGCTGAAATATTCAGCTATCTTGATCTAGAACTTCAGCTTGAGCTTGCCAAAGTAATGAAACGAAACGACCTGGCCCAGATAATTACCTATATGGCCCATGACGACAGAGTAGACCTTCTAAAAAAAATACCTGAAGAAAAAAGAGAGCTTATTCTACCCGCTCTTGCTCAGGCTGAGCGTGAAGACATAAGAAAGTTATCAGCCTACCCTGAAGGAACAGTAGGGGCTATGATGACATCTGACTATGCCACCCTTTCAAAAGAGCTCACAGCCAAAGAAGCCATAAACAAACTAAGACTGGAAGCTCCAAATAAAGAAACAATTTATTATGCATATATAATAAACGAAAAAAGACAATTAACAGGATTTGTCTCCCTAAAAGATCTTATCCTTGCAAGAGCAGACGAATCTGTTGAATCAATAATGCATACCAAAATGATTTTTGCAAATGCCTATGATGATCAGGAAAAAGCTGCAAGAACAATTCAAAAATATGATTTGATAGCTTTGCCTGTTATTAATGGAGGAAACTCCCTTGTTGGAATTCTTACCTATGATGATGCCATAGATATTATCACCCAGGAGCACACAGAAGATATAGAAAAACTCATGGCCATTTCAGGTGAACATGAGGCCGGAGTATATCTTAAAACAACTTCATTTGTTCATTTCAAAAACAGGGCAATCTGGATTGTCGGACTTTCTTTTCTAGGGCTTATGTCTGGTTATATAATAAAAAACTACCAGGACGCCCTGGAAAGCCTTATTCTTCTAACCTTATATATGCCTTTGATGACTGATGCCGGAGGAAACACAGGAAGTCAGGCAGCTACTGTGGTTGTTAGAGCCCTGGCATTAAACGAAATAAATCCCAAGGATATATTTAAAGTAATTTTCAAAGAATTAAAAGTTGCTTTTCTCACAGCAGCTCTTCTAGGCTGTCTTACCTTTTTTCAGGTACTTGTTCTTTCATGGAATTCAGTTTTTCCGGCGGGAATAAGTATTTATAATATAGGATTGGTTGTTGCTGTGGCTCTGTCTATTCAGGTGGTTACTGCCACTCTTGTAGGAGCAGCTCTTCCAATGACAATAGCAAAAATGAAGCTTGATCCTGCTGTTGTTGCAAGTCCAGCCCTTACTACCATTGTTGATATTTCAGGGCTTGTGATATATTTTACTACAGCAAAGCTTCTTTTAGGTCTTTAAAAAAACAAACGGCTGAAAAACTTCAGCCGTTTTTATCATCTAAAAAAAATTTTGTATATTTTAAACTTCAAGATTTAATCAAAAACTTTATTTCAAGGCAAGTTTCTAAACTCTCCCGCTACCCTGAAACTCTCTTTCATTTTTAAGGCCTCATAATTAGAATTCAACAAAGCTGAACATAAACTGCCCTTTACTTAATTTTCAAGTTTAAATAAAACTTAAACTTCAGAATTTTTTAGCTCATTTGTAAGTTAACTGAAAAAACCCTGATTTTAGACTATCTTGGTTTTTTAAATCTATATTCCATTCGCCGTTCGCTTGTAATCGGAGCCACACCGCAAAGCATCCAGCCTTTTTCCTGGTATCGTTTTATAGAATCGCGATGTTTCATTGCATTTAAACCATCTAAGCTTACTTTTTTGTAATCTACATTTGTGTTTAACATCTTACTCTCCTTCCATTTTTTAAAAATAGAACTCCAAAACTAAATAAATTTTAATTTTGGCAATCTCTTTTTTTTTGGAAAATCTTGTGGACAGCGGGAAAGATTTGATTAATTTACCCCCATTGTTTATTTTTGTCAACAATGGAAACCAAAAATTTTTATTAAATAAAGTAAAAACCCAGTATTTTCTTTTAAATTTTTTTGTTTAATCTGGAATAAACATTAGCTGTATTCAGCTGTTTACTTAATTAGTGGTTTACAAAACAATGATGATAATATATGAATTTTGGTTAACATAAAGGAAAATAAAAGAAAAAATCAATATATACATCTTGGAGAAATGAAAGAGGACGATATGGCAAAAAAAAAGACCAACCCAAAAAAAACAACCCAGCCTAAAAAGAAAGCTGCTACAACTAAAAAGGCTGCTCAAAAGAAGAAAAAACAACAAGAGCCAGAAAATATTCTTTTGAGAAAATTTGAACAATGGAAGCCTGCAAAACTTTTTGTTCCTAAAAAAACAGAATTTAAAAAAGATTTTACAGCCCCTAAGTTCATTAAAGGCAACAACAAAAAGCTTAAAGAAATTCTATTAAAGGATTTTTCAAATATTTTTTCAGAGCCAGCAAAAAAAACAAAGGCTGATCCAGCTCCTGTAAAAGAAGTTAAAGCTCCAGCTGCTCCCAAAAAAGATGAAGCTCTTAGTAAAAAGGAAGCCGAGCTTAAAAAAGCTGAAGAAAACTTAAATAAAAAAGAAAAAGAGGCTGAAGCTAAATTATCCCAGGCTGAAAAAGCTTTAAAAGAAGCCAATGACAAGCTTAATGAAGCAAAAAAAGCCAAAGAAAGTCTTGATTCTACGGAAAAAGATTTAAAGGCAAAAGCAAAAGAAGCTGAAGATAAACTTTCTAAAGCTGAAAAATCAAAGAAAGAAGGCGAAACTCTTAAAACTGAAGCCGAAAAAGTTAAAAAAGAAGCTGAAGCTCTAAAAGCTGAAGCCGAAAAAGCAAAAAAAGACGTTGAAACCCTTAAAGCTGAAGCTGAAAAAGCGAAAAAAGATGTTGAAGCTCTTAAAGCTGAAGCCGAGAAAGCAAAAAAAGATGTTGAAAGTCTAAAAACCGAAGCTGAAAAAGCGAAAAAAGATGCTGAAACTCTAAAAGCTGAAGCTGAAAAAGCAAAAACCGCAGCAGACCAATCCAGTGCTGATTTAGACAAAAAAACAGAAGAAATTAAAAAATCTCAAGAAGAACTTGATAATAAAAAATCAGAGCTGGAAAAACTTGAAAAAGAAACTCTTGAAGCCCAAAATAAAACAAAAGCAAAACTAGAAGAAATTGAAAAAAGAGAAAAAGATCTAGAGTCAAACAAAGAAAAATTAAAAGCAAAAGAAGACAGTCTTAAGAAAAAAGAAGCTGAACTTCTTGAAAAAGAAGAAGAGCTTAATAAAACAATTTTTACAAAAGTATCTGAATCTGCACAAAAGATTTCTTCACTGAAACCAGATTTTAATAAAATCAAAAATCCACAAATTAACAACACCGGTGATAACGGAGGGCTTATGAACAAAAGTATAATTGGTCTTATTGCAGCATTTGGATTTCTTGTAGTTATTCTCATAGGAGCAAGTATTTCAAATACAGGTAATTTTTATCTTAAAAATTCAAAAGACGGACTTAAAGTGTATCAGGGTAAATTTTCTCCTACAGGGGAATTTCATCTAATGACTCTTCCTGAAATTTATGCTCCAGAAACCATTAAAAGCACAAACTACGAGAAAAAAGAAGTTTACTCTCTTATTCACAGCTTCTACCTTGACAATGTAAAAGCTCTTGCAAAAGCTAAAGGAACTCCTGATTTTGAAGAAATTGAAAAAAATCTTGAAAAAGCCCTTGCCTTTGCACCGTCTTCCAGTGAGAAAAAAACTATAAGAGAGCAGATCAAGTCACTTGGAAATGTATCTGACAGCTACAAAGCAGGACTTCTAAATGTACTTGAAAAAAAAGATAAAGAAATTATAGAAGAAGTTGAAATAAAAACTGAGGCTCCAAAAACTGAAACTTTAGAAAAAGCACTTTAAAAAATAATTAAGGGCGGAAATCTCCGCCCTTTTCCAAATTCTGCCCAATTATCAAAGAACCCAGATTTCAGACTTACCCCTGCAAAAAAACTTGTAAACTTGAATTTATGTATTAATATAAGTTAATGATCCAAGACAAAAAACTAAGTTCAGTTTCCAGATTAATTATCTGCTTTAAGTCTTGATCGCATTAAAATCGTCATTTACGTTAAATTTTAATCTAATTAAAACGGAGGTGCTAAGAAATGTCAAAAATTGGTGAATTCTATCAGTCAGGCGATTGGAAAAATGAAAAACATATCCCGATTATAAACTGCAAAAGCGAAGTTTCAGCAGATTCCCCTTTTGAAGTAACTCTTTCAATTGGTGATGAAATTGCCCACCCTAATACAACAGAACACCATATAAGATGGATTAAGCTCTATTTCAAACCTGAAGGGGAAAAATTCATTTATGAACTTTCCTCCTTTGATTTTGCAGCCCACGGAGAATCAGCAAAAGGTGCAAATGAAGGCTCATCTTACAGCGAACCCTTTGTTACTACAAAAATAAGACTAAAGTCATCAGGACAGCTTATTGCTACTTCATATTGCAATATTCACGGACTTTGGGAAAGCTCAGCTGAGATTAAAGTTTCATAGTTTTTTATAAATTTACAAATTCTGCCGGTTAGAACCGGCAGAGTTTGTTACTTCACCTCCACAAAACCCATAAACCCATCTCTATTGTTTTTTTAGTTTTCAAATCTGATTGCTTTCATTTTACTCCATGGTTATTCTTTTTTATTTTTTCGCAGTTTATGGTATAGGATCCTCGTTTGAAAAATTGAAATTTATGGAGACTTCAGTTGATAATTAAGGAAACAATAGTTGTTGAGGGAAAAGACGATGAATCAGCTATTAAAAAAGCTGTAAAAGCTGAAATAATTATTACCTCTGGCTTTAGAATCAAAAGCTTAATCTTTGAGGAAATAAAATGGGCAAATGAAAAAAACGGAGTCATAGTTTTTACAGATCCTGACTGGGCCGGCGAAAAAATAAGGGAAAGAATAAACAAAGAAATACCAGGGTGCAAAAATGCCTATCTTTCACAGGGCGAAGCCTTGAAAAAAGGGAATATAGGCGTTGAAAATGCCTCTCCTGAAAATATTAAAGATGCTTTGTTAAAAGCAAAAATAAGAATATTAGATAATGTCCAAAATGAATTCACAATGAAAGACCTTTTAAATTCAGGACTTTCAGGATGTGTTGGATCTGCTGAAAAAAGAAGTAAACTAGGAAAAATACTTAGAATCGGATATGGTAACTCAAAGAAATTTCTTTCAAGACTAAATCATTATCAAATTAGTAAAGATGATTTTTATCATGCCCTTAAATCAATCCAAAAAAGTTAATTTATTTAAAATTTCTTCTGTATTTGAAACAAGAGCCCCTTTATTGTTTATATTATAAGTTTTAACTCCCATTTCACTATAAATTTCTTTAATTTGTTTTTGAGTTTTTTCAAAATTTCTAAAGCTTCCTGAAATAATACCAAGCTTAGGATTGGCAGCTATAACAAAATCTTTGTTAAGGGAATGGATACTTCCGTGGTGGGGAACCATAAAAACATCTGAATTTTTTATAAAATCCGTTTCTTTATAATAGTCCTGACTTTTTTCATACAAATCTCCTGTAAATAAAATTTTCAATCCATTTATAAAAACAGAAATCAAAAGAGAATTATCATTTTCATTGTTAAAAAGCTCTTCTCTTTGGAAAAAATCAATAAATCCGTTTTTCATTTCTATTTTTTCAGGTTTTGAAAAAATACCTCTTTTTTTAGTCTCCAAAATAAGTTTTTCATACAGCCCTGAATCTTTTAAAGTATTATTAAAAACAAATTTTTTTATTTTAAATTGTTCCATGAGATAAAAAAACCCAGAATAATGATCATAATCTCCATGGGTTGAAATACAGCAGTCTATGGTTTTAATTTTATTTTTAAAAAGATAAGGCCCTAAAATATATCTCCCTGTATCAAAACTTGAACCTGGAAACCCTCCAGAATCAATAACCACAGTTTTACCTCCTGGGAAAACAATTAAAGCACTGTTTCCTTTGCCAATATCTAAAAAAACAATTTTTCCATGTTTATTGAAAAACCGTTTATCAACTTCATATAAAACATCACAAATTAAAATTACAAGTGTAAACCCAGCTAAAACTTTAAAAAAAACACCTGGCCTGGACTGAAAAATAAAAAAACGGATTCCCCAAAAAACTATGATTAAAATCAAATAAATTAAAAAAAGTTCAACAATTGAAATTCCCATATTTATATAAGTGAATTTAAAATCAGAAATTATTGAAATCATTTTTATAAAAATATCAACTGAAAATGATCCAATTAAAAAAAAGATTTTTGAAACTTCTGGAAAAATAAAAGAAAATAAAATTCCTCCAAATGCAAAAGGAAGAAGAATAAAAGAAAAAAAAGGAATGAGTATAATTCCTGAAAAAACTCCAGTTAAAGGTAAAATATTAAAATAATAAAGGGCTGCTGGTGAAGTGCCAGCCACTGCAAAAGCACTTGTTTTAAATAAAACCTTAATCCATTTATAAAAACTTGAAAATAAATCAGGGTTTTTTTCAAATTTCTCAGGGAATGTCATAAATCCAGATACAATTGCAAATACAGCCAGAAAAGACAGGATAAATCCAAGATTAAATAAAAACGGAGGGGTTAACACCAAAATAAAAAACCCACAGCAAAACAAAAGATTTAAAGGATCCTGATTTTTATTTAAAAAAAAGCCTGCTCCTCCAAGAAGTGCAAGAATAAAAGATCTTTGGGCAGAGGGCATAAGACCTGAAATAAGAGCATAAAAAAGAGCTCCCAAAAGCCCCAAAATTACAGCTGATTTTTCTACCCAACCCCTCCATAAAAAAAACTCAAACCTTGAAAAAACAAATCTGGATAAAATAAAAAAAAACGAAAAAACCATCCCTATATGAAGACCTGAAATAGCCATAAAATGAGATGCTCCGGCTTTGGAAGCCTTGTCTTTAAACTCCTGATCCAAACCTGTTCTAAGCCCGCAAGTAATTGACTTTAAAAACTCAGAATTAAGAGGTTTTTTTATATTTTCATCTATGCTTTGAACAAATCTGGCTCTGATTTTAGTAATAAAAAACTGAAATGAATTTTCTTTACTAATCAGCTCTACTTTTTTATCCGAAACCCAGGTATGACCAAAAAAGCCCTTAAACCTCATATATGACTTATAATCAAAACTTCCAGGATTTTTAAAGTTTTTATAGGGTTTTATCTGAGCATTAAAAAATATAAGATCCCCTGGTTTATAATCTTTTTCATAATTATAAATACTTAAGCTTAATTTAAAATTTTCAGATTCAAGATTTTTACCATCTATTGATTTAAGTTTTATTTTTGTTTTAAGCCTTGAATAGGAAAAACTTGGGAAATCAGTTATTACGGCTGTAATTTCTCTTTTTTCTTTTTTATAAAGATTAAAGTTTTCAGCCCTTGAATTAAAAGATGATTTTGAATAGGGAAGGATAAAAACAATACCTGCAAAATAAAAAAATCCCAGGGGAATAATAAGGGATTTTTTATTTTGAAAGGATAAAACTATCAGTCCAAGAAAAAACAATAATGCCAAGGGTAAAATATAGACAAATGAAAAAGCTAATTTTTCGCCGGAAAAAACCCCAAGGCTAAAAAAAACAAAAATTAAAATAAACGGCCTTTTAATCATTTGATTCTTCTCTTCCCAGCTTGAACTGGAGGATTTTAAATTTCCCTTGGAAGCAAAGTTATTTTACTCTTTCTATTTCAGCTCCAATTGATTTTAGTTTAATCTCCATTTTTTCATATCCTCTGTCAAGGTGATAGACCCTGTTTACAATTGTTGTATTTTGAGCGGCAAGCCCAGCCAAAACTAAACAGGCACTTGCTCTTAAATCAGATGCCATCACAGGAGCTCCTTCAAGCTCATCCACCCCTCTTACAACTGCGGTATTGGAAGATGGAAGATAAATATCTGCTCCCATTCTCTGAAGCTCATTTACATGGATAAATCTGTTTTCAAAAATTGTTTCCTTAATAGTTGATACTCCTTCTGCAACTGACATAAGAGTAATAAACTGAGCCTGCATATCAGTGGGAAATCCTGGATAAGGAGAAGTTCTAATATCTATACTTTTAATTTCATCTTTGCCTTTAACCCTGATCCAGTCATTACCTGTTTCAACAAAAGTTCCTGTTTCCTTAAGCTTTGAAATAACTTCACTAAGATGATCAGGCATGCATTTTTTTATAAGAAGATCGCCTTTTGTTATGGCTGCTGCAATCATAAAAGTTCCTGTTTCTATTCTATCGGGAATAATTGTGGTTTCAACAGGTGCAAGACTTTCTACTCCTTGGATAATAATTTCAGAAGTTCCGGCTCCTTTTATTTTTCCTCCCATAAGATTTAAAACATCAGCAAGGGCTGTTATTTCAGGCTCCATTGCGGCATTTCTTAAAATTGTCTCCCCTTTTGCCAGGGCAGCCGCCATCATCAAATTTTCAGTTCCTGTAACAGTAACAGTATCAAAATTTATTTCATTACCTGTAAGTCTTCCTGATTTTGCATTAATATAGCCATGGGAAATATGAAGATCAGCTCCTAGTTTTTCCAATCCTTCTATATGAAGATTTACAGGTCTTGCTCCAATGGCACATCCACCAGGTAAAGAAACGCAAGCTTTTCCAAGCCTTGCCACAAGAGGCCCAAGCACAAGAATTGAAGCCCTCATTTTTCTGACTATATCATAGGGAGCAAAGTGGTTGTTAAGGCCAGAGGCATCAATGGATACAACCCCATTTGACATTTCAGTTTTTGCTCCAAGTTTTTCAGAAAGTTTTAAAATACTTCTGACATCAACAAGATCGGGAACATTATGAAATACTGATTTACCATCACAAAGAAGAGCAGAAGCAAGAATTGGAAGGGCTGCATTTTTTGCTCCGCTTATTTCCACTTCTCCAAAAAGTCTTTTTTTTCCTTTTATTTTTATTTTATCCATTTAACTTTAAAATCCTTAAAATTTATTTCCAGCTGAGCTGCTTTTATACCACTCAACTGGATTTATGCATAACTATGAAGCCCTGCAAGAACAAAATTCACTCCAAAATATGTAAACATAACCGCAATAAAACCCAAAATTGAAAGCCAGGCAATGGTTTTTATTGTAAAACTTTTTATATACCGCCCATGGAGAATAATGGCATAAACAATCCAGGTAATTAAAGACCAGGTTTCCTTGGGATCCCAAGACCAATATCTTCCCCAGGCACTGTCAGCCCAGACAGCTCCTGTTATTATTCCAAGAGACAAAAATAAAAACCCAAAAATTATCATCCTATAATTTAATTCATCAAGGTTTTTGATTTTTTTTTCATCTTTTACAAAAAGAAGGATAACACTGGCGGCAAATGACACTGCAAATCCAGCATATCCAAAAAAGCAGGTAACCACATGAACTGTAAGCCAATTACTTCTAAGAGCTGGAACAAGAGGGGTGATGGCTGAATGGGCTGTTGGTGAAAGACCTGCATATGCCATGGCAAGAAAAATAAGAGTTGTTGTTATTGAGCCTACCACAGGATTGTCAAACTTTTTATAAGTTAAAGAATATAACAAAGCTCCTGAAATTGAAAAAAACACCAAAGACTCATAAAGATTGGAAAGAGGTATTCTGCCAATTCCCATTTCATAGGATTCTATCCACCTGAAGATAAAACCTGCAACATTTAATGAAAGTCCTGCAATAAGAAGAAAAAAACCAAACTTTGAAAAATTTTTTTTATTGAAAACAGATCCTGATATAAAACAAAAAGCAGAAAATCCGTAAACAAAAGTTGCTATTGAAAGAATAAAAGTATTTTCCATTTAAATTAACTCCATTTATAGGGGCTTATTATTTAGACTAGATTCTTTTGTAATAAACTCATAAAAATCAAATACAAGCTCATCTTTTAAGTTTTTATTTTTATTGGAACCTGAGGCACAAAAAATCTTTGAACTTACTTCATCTTCTTTATTAAGAATAAGATAAAATGAATGGTGTTTCATAAAAAAACTTACAAAAATTCCAATTGAAAGGAAGAAAAAACCAAGATAAACAATATAAACTCCAGGATCTTTATTTACCTGAAGGGAGGTATAATATTTTGTTTGAAATTCACCTGGAACAAGGTAAAAATCACCTTGTCTATGTTTGTCAAATCCTGGAGCATTAACAGGAAGAGCAACTGGTATTTCAAGCTTATCTTTTAAAATAAATCCTATAAAGGTTTCTCCAAGATTCATGGATGAAATCTGAAAATTAGGCCTGAAAGAAAAAAAGGTAAATTTTGTTTTACCATCAGGAAGAACTATAGTTTCACCCACTCCCAGTTCATATTCACCTTTTTTTGTATTTGTTTTCATATCATAGGCAGATATTTTTAATTTTCCTTCAAATGCTCTTCCATAGCCTGATTGAATAAATTTTATTCCATTGTATCTTAAAGGATGGTTTACCTTGACAATTCCTTTTAACTCTTGAGGTTTTCCTTTATTAAAAATAATTTCAGACTCATAGGACTTAGGAATCTGGCTATTATCGTATCTTTTAATTTGAAAGGAAGAACAGGTCAAATCAAAGTCCAGTTCAATTTTCCCCCTGTTTTTAAAAAGAGTTACAATATTTGAAGTTTGATTTTCAGGAATTTCTATCACACCTGAAAATCCCATCATTGTTCCTATGACTCCTCCAATAATTAAAAGAAGAAAACCAAGATGGGCAAGATAAACTCCAAGTCTTGAATATCTTCCTTTTTCTGCTGTTAATGAAAAACCTTTTTCATTATCCAAAGAATAAATTTTCATTCTTTTTGATTTAAAAAACTCTTCAACCTGCTCTTTTACCTGAGAAAAACTTTTATTGACCAAAATTTCCTTTTTATTTTGAAAAGAATCAATCTTTGAAACAGAAGGAATAGAAGGTTTTTTTAATACAATTTTTATAACAGCTGGAAGCCTTTCAAAAGAACAGCAAACAAGGTTTATTCCAAGAAGAATTATAAAAAAAACAAACCACCAAGAGTAATAAATATCGAAAAGATCAAAAACTTCAAATAGCTTGTGAACCCATTTTGATTTACCATGAAGAAATTTTATCAATCCGATTCTGTCTGGAAGAAAAGTTCCTAAAACAGATGCGGCTGCAATAAAAGAAAATAAAAAAACAGTTAATTTTAATGATGCAAAAAAATTCCAGAGCAAAACCCCTGTTCTTTCTATTGCACCGGGTCTTTTAGTCTTGTTCAAGAGCCTCTCCTGTGTGGGAATCATGGTTGTTGACAAAGCTTGAAAGGGACATTATTGTTTACAAAATTTAACCTCACAGCTTTTTAAGCAATTTTCATTTATAGTGCAAGAACTTATTCTTTCCAACCATTTTGATGCTATCAGGGAGTTTTTATGATTGAAGCAAGAAAACTTACCAAATCTTTTGGTCATACAACTGCAGTAAAAAACGTTTCTTTTAGCCTTGAAAAAGGTGATATCCTGGGTTTTCTGGGACCAAACGGAGCAGGAAAATCAACCACAATGAGAATGCTTTCAGGTTATCTTGAACCAGATTCAGGAGATGCTTTTATAGGAGGAAAATCTGTAAGAAAAAACCCAATAGAAATTAAAACTCAAATAGGATATCTATCTGAAACATCACCCCTTTATTCTGAAATGACAGTCAATGAATTTTTAAAATTCTGCTCTGAAGTAAGGGGATTTACAGGCAGTAAAAAAAATTACGTCACTGAAAATGCCATAGAAAAGTGTTTTCTTAGAAGTGTTAAAAATCAGCAGATAAACACCTTGTCCAAAGGATATAGACAAAGGGTATCTTTTGCTCAAAGCATTTTACATGATCCCAAATATCTTATTCTTGATGAACCAACAGACGGGCTTGATCCAAATCAAAAGCAAGAAGTTCGAGAAATGATAAAATCCATGAGCCTGGAAAAAGCAATTATACTTTCAACCCATATTCTTGAAGAAGCTGCTGCAATCTGCACAAGGGCCATAATTATTGCAAAGGGTGAAATCATTGCAGATGAAACTCCAGGTGATCTTCTTAAAAAAGACCCTGGGTTTGGAAGCCTTGAAGTGGAAACTGAATTTATAGCAAATCTGGATGAATTTAAAACCTCTCTTAATAAAATTGAAAACATAGATAAAATTGAAATAAATAAAAACAGTCCAAAATTTAACAAATCAGATTTTAAAATATTTTTTTCAAAAAACAATTACCCTTCAATTCCAGAGCTTGTTATTGAACTTGAGAAAATTCTTTCAAAAAACAATCTTAAGTTAAATTCAATCTCAAAGGATAAAGGTGATCTTACCAAGGTTTTTCAAATGCTGACAAAAAATTAAATCAGCCTGCAAAATAAATAAGGGAGTAAAAGCATGAATCGCAGTATAAACTCAGTAAAAGCTATTTTAAAAAGAGAACTTTCAAGTTATTTTCATTCTCCGACAGCCTATGTTGTTTTGGTTGTTTTTCTCATACTTCAGGGATTTTTTACTTTTTATGTGGGCGGGTTTTATGAATCCGGGCAAGCCGAACTTTCTTTGTTTTTCACCTGGCATCCCTGGATTTTTCTTTTTCTTGCCCCTGCAATTACAATGAGGCTTTTTTCAGATGAGAAAAGAACAGGAACAATAGAACTTTTAATGACTTTGCCGGTTACACCTTTAGAAATTGTAATTGCAAAGTTTTTTTCAGCCTGGATTTTTATCTCCATTGGAATTATTTTGACTTTTCCCATTGTAATAACATCAGCCTACCTTGGAAACCCTGATATGGGTGCGGTAATTTCAGGATATTTGGGAAGCCTTCTCATGGCAGGAGCACTTATTTCCATTGGATGTTTTTCTTCATCAATAACAAAAAGTCAGGTCATAGCTTTTCTTTTAGCTTTGTCTTTTTCACTTTTTCTTATTCTTTCAGGACACAGCCCTGTAATTCAGGCAGTTTCGGAAATTGCTCCTGGATTTATTGTAAACTTTATTTCTGGAATGAGTATTTTAACCCATTTCAAAACAATGACAAAAGGAATCATTGATTTAAGAGATCTTTTATATTTTGTTTCCATCATGGTTTTCATGCTTTATCTCAACACTTCTATAATCAACTCAAATTCCAGGTAAATGATCTTTTGGAGGTTTAAAATGAATTTCAAAAATAAAAAACTAAGTATGAAACTTTTAATGATTTTTATTTTTGCAGCAGTTCTTATACTTATAAATATTCTTGTAAGTGATTTGTCTTTAAGATTTGATTCAACTGAAAACAAGATATATTCCCTTTCAAATGCCACCCATGAAATAATTAAAAAAACAAAGAATCCAATAACCTTAAAATATTTTAACAATGCATCTTCCATTTCAGATATTCCAGGGGAATTTAAAGCTTATTCAAAAAGAATTGAAGATCTTTTAAAAGAATATTCAAGGTATTCAAAAGGAAAAATTATCCTTGAAACAATAAAACCTGAAATTGATTCAGAAGAAGAAGACAATGCCAATGCTTTTGGATTAAGAGGAATTGAACTTCCCGGAGAAAACAATCTTTATATAGGTCTTGCAGCAATAAGTGGTGAAAAAGAAGAAATAATTCCTTTTTTTGATCCTGAAAATGAACCAAAACTTGAATATGAACTTACTTCAATTATTTCAAGGCTTCAGTCTCAAAAGAAAAAAAGAATAGGGATTCTTTCTTCAATAAATATTTTAGGAGGTCCTCATTTTCAGGGTCAGCAGTCTCCTAAATGGTATTTTACAGATGTACTTGAAAAACAATATGAATTGGAAAATCTTGATTTAGACCTGGAATCTATTCCTGAAGATATTGACCTTTTAATTTTATTCCAGCCAAAGGAAGTAAGTGAAAAAATTAACAAACAAGCCTTAAAATCTCTGGAAAAAGGAAAAAGATTAATTATCCTTGCAGATCCTCTTTCCCTTCTTGATCCTGAAGGAAGAATGGCACCCTATTCTTTTCCAATGAAAGAAGAACTTGAAAACTATGGAATTAAATTTAATGAAACAACTGCCATAGCAGATCTAAATGCAGCAACACAAATCATGGGAAGAGATAATACACCGGAATTAAATCCAGGCTGGCTTTCAATTTTTGCAGATGGAATCAGCCAGGAAAATATAATTTCAGCTAATCTTGAAAACCTTCTTTTCCCCATTGCAGGAGGAATTGAGTTTGAAAAAAAAGAAGGCCTTTCCTATGAAAGTCTTGCCTGGTCTTCCAAAAACTCCATTCTTTACGATCCTTCAATGCTTCAATTTCAAGGAATGGATGCTCTTAAACATAATTTTAATCCCGAAGATAAAAATTACAGCCTTGCACTTAAAGTATCAGGTAAATTTTCAAAAGATAATGAAGCTAAAGGAACCCTTGTTTTAATCTCAGACACTGATTTTTTATTTGATCAATTTTATATGCAAAAACAAAACTTCCTTGGATTTGAAATGGCAAATATGTTCAATGACAATTTAAACTTTTTTCTAAACTGTGTTGAACTCATGTGCGGAGAGCCTGAACTTATAGAAATACGCTCAAGACAATCAACTTCAAGACCTTTTACCAAGGTAAAGGAGTTGGAAGACAAGGCCAAGGAAAAATGGCTTGAAAAGGAAAATATGCTGGCAAATAAGGCCGAGCAAACAAAAGCAAAACTTGAAGCTCTCCAGTCACAGAGAATTGAAGGTCAAAATCTTGTTTTAAGTAAAGAGCAGGAAGATGAAATAAAAAAATTCAGGGAAGAAAAAAAGCAAATAGATAAAGAACTTAAAAAAGTAAGAAGACAGCTTAGAGCAGATATTGAAAGCCTTGGAACTAAAATAAAAATGCTCAATATTTTTCTGATGCCCTCAATTATTGCCTTAATTGGAATAATCAGCGGAATTAGAAGAAAAAGAAAAAATATGTAATCACAGGAGTTTTTAAATGAATAAAAATATAATTGTTCTTGCTTTTGTTTTTCTTGTTCTTATTTCAGGATTGATTTTTAAGACTTTAAATTATGATAAATCAGATAATAAAGAACTTCTTTTTCCTTCTTATGAAGTTTTAGCTAAAACCAGTGAAATTGAAATTAAAAATAATAGTAAAAAAGTTATTCTTAAATTATTGGAAAACAAATGGAAGGTTAAAAACAAAGATAATTTTGATGCAGATTTTGAAAAAGTCAGCGATTTGATAGAAAAACTTCAATCAATAAACTCTATCCATTCTTTTGCAAAAACTCAAAATCTTTTAAAAGATCTTGAGCTTGATCCTGAAGATAAAACAAAAAAACCAACAATTGTTAATTTTAAAGATAAAAATAATAATATAATTTTTCAGGGATTTTATGGAAAAGAACGGGAAAAAGGAGGAAGTTATTTTTTAATTTCTGGAAACAAAAAAATTCATCTTTCTAAAAACACTATTTTTATAGATCCCCACCCAAAAACCTGGGTTTTAAATGATCTTATAAATATAAACGACGAAGAAATTACCAAAGTTGTTGTTTTTGATTCTAAATCAAAAAAAGTTCTTGAAATAAAAAACCTGGAAGAAGAATTTGAGGTTGTTTATCCTGAAAATATAAAAGATTTTGACAAATGGAAAATAAAAGATTTTTTCAATTTCCCCCAAAGCCTTGATTTCAATGATATAGAAAAAGAAAAAACAAATGAAAAAGAAATATTCAGGTTTGAATTTTATCTTGAAACCAGCGGAAAAATAATCATATCTGTTTTGGACAAAGACAAAAAACTAATTTCAATTTATACAGATGAAACAAAAGATTCAAAATTAAACTATGATACAAAAAAGAATAACTATGTTTTTTCTATTTTGGACTATGATTTTAATATGCTTTTGTTTTCACCTGAAGATTTAATTACTGAAGACTGATTTTACTACCCGGCTTCCAGGTTAAAACGGAAGCCGGGATAATAAAATCAATCAACTTCTTTTCTGCACAAAACTATAAATCCATCTTCTTTTTTTGAATACACAACTCCTGATTTACAATCAGCACAAAGTTCTTTAAGTTTTTCAATTCCAGAAACAGTGATCATACTGTTACTTTGAATGTATTCACTTATTAAAACACAATCTTGAAAATCTATTCCATAATCACTGGCAAAGGGTAAAAGAGCATCTTCAAGAGTTGGGGTGTTTTTAATCAAATCATCTATTTTTTTATGAGTTACCCTGAAAAGTTCCATTTCAGGGGCATTTTCCAAAGTTTCTCTAAAACTTAGATTTTGATTATTATCAGATTTAGTGGTTTTAGCTTTTCTTGACTTTAGAAGACTAAACAAAGCTATGATTAAAATAAAAACTAAAGTCCCAAGTCCACCATAATAATAAATCTGCTTCTTTTTTTCTTTATTTAATTTTTCCTGAAGTTCAGCTTGAAAACTTTCCTCTTCTTTTTTTATTTCCGCCTTAAAATCAAGAACAAAGCTGTGATTGGGGAAAAACCCATCAAAACTATCCAGGGCTTTTATATATTTAAAAGACTTTAAATTGTTTTTAAATTGTTCATAGTTTTCAGATTGATTAAAAAGAGCATAGATTGCCTGTTTTTTTGTGTAATTTTTGTTTTCTAAATCTTTTTCATTTTCAAAAAAATTATAGATTTCATCTAGCTTTTCAAGATCTTCACTAACCTGAACCAGAGCAAAATTTTGAATTGTTTTATTATAATTATTGTTTTCAGCTATTTCTTTTACAAATTCTTTTTCTGAAAAAATTAAAACTTTTTTCCAAAACTTGTATTTAACAATTTTATCAAAATTGTTTTTAGTAAACTCATTAAAATCCAAATATTTTAAAAGACTTTTTTCTATTTTTTCAATAAAGTCTTGTTTTTCATCTTCCTGAACCAAATTTTCAAGTTGTGAAAAGTTAAATTCAAATGTATTTTTATCATGACTTAAATCCCGGGCTGATAAAAAAGAAAATGGAATTATACAAAAGCAAATCAAAAACAAAAATTTTTGCATTATACACCTTTTTAAAAATTAATTGTCACCAAATCTGAAAATCAATTCAGTCCTGTTTATAAACCAGGCTAAGACTGAAAACCAGTAATATTTTAGGTAAAATCACAAAACTTAAAACCTTTTAAATTTATTAAATCAAATTTAACTTCATTAACCAGGATTTAATAAGCCTAATAAGATTTATAAAACCCTATTTGAGCTTGACACTCTAGATGTCTGGGGATATTTTTAATTTAATCAAAGAAAAGAGGACAAAAAATGAAGTATACAGACTGCATTGCATTTCTTCTGGCAAAAGCAAACCAGAAATCCCAGAATTTTTTAAAAAAAAAGCTTCAGCCTTATGGGCTTACAGCTGTTCAGCACCTTATTCTTGAAGTTGTTGTTGAATATGAAGGACTTACTCCCGGAGAAATAAGCAAAAGACTTGTGTCAGATAATGCAACGGTTTCAGGAGTTCTTGAAAGAATGGAAGAACATGGATGGATAAGAAGAACAAGCGACCCCAGCGACAAACGTGTTTCAAGAATTTTCCCTGGAAAAAAAGTTGATGAGCTTAAAGAGGAAATTCTTCTTGAAAGGGAAAAAGCAAATGAAGAATTATTAAAAAACTATTCTTTGGACGAAAGGGTTCTTTTAAAAAACATGCTCAATAAATTTTTAAAAACTGGATAAACTTTTTTTAAAACTAAGAGATTAAAAGCTTGTTAAGAATTTTTCCAAGGTCTGAAATAAAAAACGGCTTTTTTATAAACCGATTTAGGCCTTGCTCTTTTAGTTCAATCAAATCTTCTTCTTTTGAAAATCCGGAACTTAAAATTATTTTTGCATCGGGATTAAACTCTCTTATTGCATAAAAACATTCTTTTCCGTTCATCTCAGGCATGACCATATCAAGAATAACCAGATCTATTTTATCATGATTATTTTTATAAATTTCGTATCCATGTTTTCCATTTTCTGCTTCAAAAACATCAAAACCTATTTCTGAAAGCATTGTGCTCACAATAGTCCTGACAATTTCTTCATCTTCAACCAGAAGAATGGTTCCGCTTCTTTTCAAAAGTTCAGTTGGTTCATTGTTTTTATCAGAATTTAAATGAGGAGATTCAATAATTGGAAGATAAATATGAAAAATTGTTCCGGTATTTTCCTCACTGTAAAAATTAATAATTCCTTTATGTTCGGATATTATTCCATAGGAAGTGACAAGACCTAATCCCGAACCTTGTTTTTCGTTTTTTGTTGTAAAAAAAGGTTCAAAAATCTTTGCCCTGTATTCCTGAGGAATACCCTCGCCCTGGTCTGAAACACTTATAAGTGCATAATACCCAGGTGAAAATTCTCCTGGAATTACTTTAAAATAATTTTCATCAAGATATAAAACCCTAGTTTCAAAAACAAGCTGGCCCCCGTTTTTCATTGAAAACCCTGAGTTTATTCCAAGATTCATAAAAACATTTTGCAATTGGGATAAACTTCCATTGACTATAATTTCATCTTTTTCTTTTTCAAAACTTATCCTGATTTTTCTATCAAGAGTATATTTTAAAATATCAATTGTATTTTCAACAGCCTCATTAATATTAACAGGTGAAAAAACAAGATCGGATTTTCTTCCAAAGGATAAAAGTTTGGCATTCAATTCTGAGGTTCTTTGGGCAGCCTTTTTTATAATTTCAATATACCTGGAAAAGTCTTCAGGGGTTTTAGCTTTCTCCAAAAGCTCAACTCCCCCAAAAATTCCTGAAAGCATATTGTTATAATCATGGGCAATGCCGCCTGTAAGCTGACCTATGGCTTCCATTTTTTCAGAATGCCTTAGTCTTTCCTTTAAAAAATACTGTTCTGTAACATCCCTGAAAACAAGGACTGACCCAATAATATCAGAATTTTGATCTTTGATTGGAGAGGCTGAATCTGAAATATAATATTCCCTTCCATCTTTTGAATAAAGAATGGGTGAGTTTTTCAGTTCAACGCTTTTTCCTGTATTAACTGCTGAATAAACAGGATTTTCTGCTTTTTTAGATGTGATTGAATCTTTTATATTAAAAACCAAATCAATTTTATGGCCAAGAGCTTCTTCTAATTTCCATCCAGTCATTTCCTCAGCTACTGGATTCATTTTTGTAATCTTAAATTCCATATCAACAGCTATAACTCCATCTCCTATGGAATTAAGAGTTATTCTTAAATCCTCTTCACTTTTTCTTAATTTTTCCTCACTTGTTATTCTCTCTGTTATATCCCTGATATAGGTCTGAAGCCTTCCATCCCCGACTTTTTTTGAATTCATCTCAATATAAATCAAAGAGCCGTTTTTTGTTTTAATTATTCTCTGGGATAAAATAGACTCGCCCTTAAGAATAGAACTATAATCAAGCGGCTTTTTTTCAAGGTTTTTATCTAAAAAAAGAAAAGAAATTTCTTTTCCAAGAAGTTCTTCTTTCAAATATCCAGTCATTTTGCAAATACTTGGATTTGCATCTATGATTATCCCTTTTTCATTTCCAACCAAAATACCGTCTGCTGCCTGCTCAAAAATAAAAAGGTATTTGTTTAAACTTTCCTTAACTTTTTTTTCAGACTCTACCCTTTCACTGATATCTTCAATTATTCCAACTCCACCGTTTATATCTCCAGAAATGGTGATTATAGGTGCAAAAAGAATTCTTACAGGCCTGACATTACTTGATGTCTCAGCTGAATAAACTATTTCAAGCCTTGAAACTAATTGTTTTTCAAGTGAGTTTTTCACAGCCCATAAAATTCTATTATCTTTAAGAGCCAACATATCAAGACCTAACAAAACTTCTTTGCTGCTTCCAACTGTTTCAACAAAGCTATTATTTATTTTAGTTATAATTCCATTATTATCATAATGAAGAATTCCAAGGGGAGAGTTTTCAAATATAAGCTTATATGTGTTTTCACTTTGTCTTAACTTTTGCTGAACCTTTATCTTATCAGTTACATCAGAACCTGCACCATAAACATAATTTTTATGAACCTGTGCCTTCCATTCAATATATTTATATGTTCCATCTTTAGCTAGATACCTATTAGTGAAGTTTAATAATTTCCCCTCGATTCTAAGCTTTTCCATTGCATCAACAGTTTTTTCCTTATCCTGGCTATGAACAAAATTAAGGTAGTTGGTATTTACAAAATCTTTTTCATTAAATTGCAAAGTTTTTTCCCAGGCTTTATTTACCTTTAAAATTTTTCCTTCAAAATCTGAAATACACAAAAGATCTAAAGAGACATCAAAAAAAGGTATGACTTCATAACAGATCTTGTTTTTAGACGGAAACAAGAGTTTGAATTTACTTAAAATGGACTTCAATTACTTCTCCTCACTATTTATTTTTAAATATAGCTTGGAACAAAAATTTTACTTTTTTATCCATCTTTACTTTATTTTTAATTTAATTCCTAAAATGCTTCAGATATGACAACAGACTAAATTATTCACCTAAAGTTGCGAACATCCAAGTTAATAATATGCACGAGATAAGATTAAAAAACAACCCTGGTTCAAATTTTAATTAAACAACAAACCAATAAAACATCCGCCTTCATTCCCAAATCCCTCGCTGGAATACTCTTTATTTTTTTCCTGATTATCTTTTTCAGTAAAACTTATAACAAGTCCGTCAAGAGAACATACTCCGTCAAGATCAAATCCTGCACTGCCATGGGTAGGATATGGATCATAGACTGGATTTCCCCTTGAATCCTTAATTCTTCCATCACCAATTATATCTTTTATTTTGATATATTTTATTTCATCTAAATCGACAACGCCTGATAAAATAAAAGGTTTTTCTTTTAATTCTTCAAGATCAAAACAAGTTCCATATCCTTTCCTGTATTTACCTGCAAAATTTTTAATATTTTCAGGATTTATTGTTCCATAGCCTGAAACAAGTTTGGGTGTATTGGAAAAAGTATCAAACCCAATAAAATCATCCCCATTTGTTGATACAAAAACCTCTGCAAGCTCAAGAAAACCATCTGAAAAGGAATTTTCAAATACAGCAAAATCAAAACCTTCCTTATTTTTGATTGGTTCATTAAAAATAAGGGTTATTTCTCCGCCTTCTCCAAGGGATACCACATCATAACTATTCCCTGAAGCTGGACCAATGGCTTTTGAAGTATCTGTCCAAATATCATTTAAATTATCACCTGGTAAATAATCACGATAACCACTTGCCCAGTTTAAAATTTTGGGATCTCCAAGTTTTACAGCAAGTGAACCAGGCTTTTCAGCTGCGGGGGCAAACTCACCTGCAAAAGCAAAAGAAAAACATGATAAAAAAATTAGGAAAAACAATAAAACTCTATTCATTTAAAACTCCAGTTTAATTCCAGATATAAAATTTCTTTCAGCCATGGGGTAACAAGAATTTTCATAGGCTGAAGTAAAATATTTTTCATTGAAAATATTTTTTACTTTTACAAAAACTGATAAATTTTTAATTTTATATCTTAAAGAAAGGTCTGTTGTATTGTATGAGGGAATTTCTTCCAAATCTCCCCTTAAATCAGAGCCTTGGTTTTTTGAGGCAAAATATGAATAATCAAGGGTAGCAAAAAAATTTTCAAAGGGCTCATATTCAATAAAGGCAAAGTAATTAAAGTCAGATACAAGGGGAATTTCTTCTCCTGAATCTTCAAACTCTGCACTGATTAAACTTATTCCTGTAGAAGCATAAAGTTTAGTTGATAAATTAAATTTTAAATTTAAATCAATTCCTTTTCTTATGGTAGAATCTCCATAATTTTTATTAAATCTTCCTCCGCTTTTATCTTCTCCATAATAAATTTCATCATTTGTTTTCAAATAAAAAAAGGAAGCTTCTGCTCTGAAAAAATAAGAAGGAAAAAACCTTAATCCTGTTTCATAATTAAATGATTTTTGGGGTCTTAAACTTCCCGAAGAAAACCCAAGCTCATCTATATTTGGATTTCTAAAAGACTTTGAAAACAAGGCAAACAATTCCAAAGGTAAATCAAAAGGTAAATAGGTTATTCCAAATTCTGCAGCATTATTATTATAATCTTCTTTTAAAAGATCTCCTTTAATTCCTCTTCCATTTTTAAGCTCATCATTACGAAATTTTGAGCTTGAAGAAGAATATCTAAATCCCAAATTAAGTTTAAATTTTTCTTTTTTTAAAAACCCAGCCAAATAAATATCCTTTGAATCAAGCTGCCCATTTTTTCTTTCATTTTGAACTTGGGATCTTCTTATATAATCATCAAAAAACCAGTCAAAACCTGAAACCAAAGAAAAATCACCCTTGTCAAAATTATAAGAAATTCTTAAATCCTTGGAAACAGATGAAATTGAGTCAGTCTGATCTTGTATTTCAATAAGGGGAGAATATCCCATTAAATAGTCATTATCTTTATAGGAATATCCCCTTGAGATGTTTACACTTCCGTACTTATAAAAATCTTTTGTAAGCCCAAATCCTATTTTTTTTCTATGGGTTGAACCATTATCAAAGGGAAAATTGGTTTTTTTTCTTTGATTTTCATCATCTGAATTATCTATTGAAACAGCTCCTGGAAGACCGTATTTATCTTTTAAAACAAAACCAGTTAAATTAAACTTCATTGAATCTAAGTAGTTATTTTCATATTTAACCAAAGCATTGGATTTTTCATAAAAACCATTATCCCTATAACCATCTGTGTCATAAAAAACTGAGCTTAAAGACAAAGCCTGAACTTTATCTTTGTGTGAAAGAAAAAGGGATTTTTCAGATGTATTATAAGAGCCATAATTAAAATTAAAAACAGCTTGATCTTTTTGGGGTTCAATTGTTTTTATTTTAATCACGCCGGAAACAGCACCGCCTCCATTTAAAACTCCTCCGCTTCCCCTTATAATTTCAACAGACTCTATAAGATGGGCAGGAATATCATTTAAATCAGCCCCTGCCATATCTGAAGAATTGATTATTTCTCCATCCACTAAAATTAAAACATTGGAACCTGAAGCTTCACCCATTCCCCGTAAATCAATAACAGAAAATTTTTCTGAGCCTGAATCAGATCTTATGGAAATTGAGTTTTCCTTTTCAAGAAGATTAAAAAGAGAAACATATCCCCTTCTTTCAATTTCTTCCCTTGTAATTATGGTATTAAGACCTGATTTTTTATCAGACTCAAATAAAGCCTTTTCCTCAACAATAATTTCGTCAAGAAAAAGGCTGGGAACCTTGGCAAAGCAAATTAAAGGGAAAAATAAAATTAAATTAAAAATTAAAAGTTTAATCTTCATTTTTCTCTCTTTTTATGGATACAAAAAGTAAAAACAATGAAACAAAAGCAAAAAAGAAAATATTTTTTTTATTTAATTCACCGGGAATTTCCAGCCCTGAAATAAAACATGATATAAAATTATCACTATCTGAACTCGAAGAAACTTTCCCGTTTAAATTATCCATTGCAAAATATCCGGGTGTATTCATTCCAAAATCACCTTCATCTGATGAAGAAAGTGAAAACTTAAGCTTTTTAACCTTTCCAAGGGAAGACAAATCAACCCATTCCCAATCATCAACAATATAGTCTTTTGAATTATCAGCAAATCTGTAATCAGCAAGATAAAAATGGACTTCACCTGTTTTTGAATTAGAATTATTATAGCCTTCAATAGTAAGTTTGAAAAAATCTGAGTCAGCTCCTGAATCACCTCCAAATCTTTTTGCAAAACCATCACCTTCAAGCATTGAATAATATGCATAAGTTGTATTTGTCACATAAAACCCTGAAATTTCAGATTCTTCATCCAGTAAAATAAAATCTTCACTATTTGGATATGCAATACAATAAACATCACTTTTATCGTAACCATATTTTGTTATTGCACTATACTGATTTTCAAAACTTTTAGTAAAAGTGTCCCTGTGAGATGACCAGGCAAAACCTGTCCATGAAAACATTCCTCCTTCCCAGTCTGTACCTTCATAGGAAAAAGTAAAATCCTGTGATTTGAAATTTTTAACTTCTGTGGACTCAAAATGAATGTCGTCTTCTGTAAAAAAAGATTCAAAAGTACAAACATCCCCTGCAAAACCAGGCTTAAAACCAAATAAAAGTAAACTAATTAAAATAAGTGTAAATTTTTTCATACTTTTCTCCTTATTATTTATAAATATTATTTTTTTTTCATCCTAAACAAAATATACAAAAAAACAGGTGCTCCGCTTATTGAGGTGATAATCCCAACAGGAAGTTCTGCTGGAGCAATTAAAATCCTTGAAAAAATATCACATAAAACTAAAAAACCGCCGCCAAGAAAAGCACTTCCCAAAATTACGGTTTTCATTTCATTTCCTGAAATACTTTTTACAATGTGTGGAATTATTAACCCCACAAAGCCAACAGGACCAGCTATCCAAACAACTCCAGCAGTTATTAAACCTGTGGCAAAATAAATAATTCTTCTTATTTTTACTGGGTTTATTCCCCTTGAAACTGCTAAATTTACATCAAAGCCCATTATATTTAATTCTTCAGCTTTGAAAAAAACCAATAAAATCCCTGAAAAACAAATTAAAAAAAGCCAGATTAAATTGTCATATCCAATAACATCAAGGTTTCCCATAAACCATCGTTCAACAGCTACAAGCTTATTTGGAGAAGCAAAATACTTTAAAAACATAATTAAAGAAGCTGATAAAATATTTAAACTTACACCTGCAAGGATTGTGGAATCGGAATCTGACTTAAATGCCCTAAAGGAAAAATCAATTATAAAAACAGCTAAAAGAGCTCCGGTTAAAGATGCTATCCCAGAAGGTATAAGCCCGTTTAAAACAATAATTGAAAAACTCAAAAAAAGTGAACTTATCCCCGAAATACCAAGGACATAGGGTTCTGCAAGAGGGTTTTTTAAAACAACCTGAAGACAGGCTCCTGTAACTCCAAGCCCTGCTCCGCATAAAAGCCCTGTTATAATTCTAGGAATTCTTTGATAAAAAAGAATTAGAAAATCAGCTCCTTCAGGGTTTGTTATTATTTCTTTTAATGAAATTTCTGAAGAGCCAAAAAAAGGTGAAGTTAATCCTGATAAAAGAAATATGCCAAAATAAAATAAAAGATGGGTTTTGTTTTTTAAAGGAGTCATTAAATTATTTCTCCTTTTGTTTTAGGAAGAACTATTTTCATATTATTGATTTGAGGATTATCAATAATGGAGATATTTTCTCCATAGGCTTTTTTAAGGTATTTTTCTTTTATTACCTGGGCTGGAGTTCCTTTTTTAAGAATTTTTCCCTTTTCAAAAAGAATTATATGATCTGAAAAAAAAGATGCCAGATTAATATTGTGGGTTGCAACAACAACACCCCTGCCCTGATTTTTTAGATTTTTTAAAAGGGAAAAAATTTCTGCCTGTCCAGAAATATCAAGACTTGATGAAGGTTCATCAAGAAGAAGAAAATCAGTTTCCTGGGCAATTACTGATGCAATTAAAACCCGTTTTTTTTCACCTCCTGAAAGTGAAGAAAAATAGCGATTTTTAAATTCAAGAGCCCCTGCTTCTTTTAAAGATAAAAGAACAATTTCTTTTTCTTTTTTAAAACTATAATCTTTTTTATTTTGATGGGGATATCTTCCCATCATAACAATATCAAAAACTTTATAATTTTCTCCCCTATCGCACTCCTGGGGAAGAAGTGCACAAAACTTTGCAAAATCAAGTCTTTTTATATTTTTTATATTTTTTTTATAAAGAGAAATTTCACCTTTAAAGTTTTTTTCATGACCTGACAAAAGCTTTAAAAAAGTTGATTTCCCACTCCCGTTTGGCCCTATTATTGATACAAACTTGTTTTTTTCAATAATAATTTCTTCTGCATTGAAAAAAAAATTGTGGCCTTTATAAAAAAATTCTAAATTTTTTATATAAAATCCATTATTCATGGGGTGCTCTTAATAATATTTTTAAAAAGATTTCCTATTTTAACAATCCCAGGTCCTGGAATAAGAAGTCTTTTATCTGTTAAAATATGAATGTTTTCATCTTTAATAAAGTTTTTAGGGAAAAGTTGTTTCCACATTTGTTTTATTTCCTGTGTTTTTTCAGGAGTTAGATTTTCCCCTGGAAGAAGGTCTATAATTATTTCAGGTCTTCGTTTTAAAATCTCTTCCTTTGAAACAATTAAATAATTTTTGTTTATATCCAAAAAAATATTGTTACCTCCTGAAAGGTGTAAAATTTCAGATAAAAAGCTTTTATTTCCAGTTGTTGAAATCTGCCTTGGAGAATTGCTTAATCGTCCAACGCATAAAAATACTTTTTTAAATTTTATATCTTTTTCAAGCTTTAAATTATATTTTATTTTCTCAATAAGTTCAAAGGCCTCACTTTCACAGGAAAGTTTTTCCCCTATTTTTAAAATCCCTGAATATATTGTTTCAAGGCTGTCCATATTTACCCTTAACAATTCTATTTCATATTTATTGGCAAACTTTTCCATGGTTTTAAATTCTCCCTGAACAAGAATAAGGTCAGGAGAAAGCTTTAAAATTTTTTCAAATGAGGGATTTAAAAATCCTCCAACTATAGTTTTTTCAAGTGCTTCTTTGGGATAATCAGTAAAAAGAGGAACTCCGCAAACTAAATCTCCTTTTTTTAAAGCATAAACAACTTCTACCAAATTAGGAGCCATGGGAAGAATTCTTTCAAAGGAAAAAGCAGTAGAAGTAGTTAATATAATTAAACAAATAATAAAAAATTTTTTCATCTCACCCCCAAACAAAAAACCCTGGATCTATAAATAGATCCAGGGTACCGTTTTTACCCAGATTATTTTTAAAGCTATTTAAAATCTTTGTCCTGTTCCACGAGAACAAAAAATAAAATTTATATTCATTTAAAGGCAGGTCTTCTGACTCCCGAATCTGGCAAAATTTTACGCCTTCCCAAATATTTCAGTGGCATTTTGTAAAATCTCTTTTCGGTTACAGCGGCGGGCCCGTCCCTGACTTTCACAGGAGTTCCCTTTTAAGTGCCTGAAGCACACCCCAAACTTAAATTTTATAAAAAATTAACCAACGAAGTGTCAATATCTTTAAAATTATAAAATGTCAAACAAATGAAATTGCAAACCCACATAAAACAGGAACATAAAGATTATCATTTATTTCAAACTCAAAAAATTTCAATGTATAAATTTCAAGTAAAGCTATGATAAATGCAATTTTAACACTTGATTTTAAAGAAAAAAAGCCTCCAAAATTTTCCATTACAAATGGAAATAAAGGATAGAGAAAATATAAAAGTATAAATGCAGTTAAAAAACAGGCCAAACTTCCCTCAAGTGATTTACCTCTTATTTTTATTTTCCCAAACTCTATTCCCACCAAAGCTGCAACAGCATCAGATATAATAAATGAAAAAAGTGAAATAAAAGCAATTTCAGATCTGTTTACAAAAAAAAGGGAACATAAAAAACCCGAGCCAATTATATAGGTTGAGCCTGTAATTGAAAATTCTTCCTTTTTTCTCATCATTGAGCCAAAAAACTTTAAAAAACATTTCTGAATCTGGCTGAATTTAAATCTTAAAATTTCTATAATTAATGATAAAAGAAAAATTACTCCAAGCACAAAGGCTGGAAACCATTTTGAAAGATTAAAAACAATTGGTAAATAAAAAATCCCAAGGGGCATTAAAAGGGCAAATAAGTGAAGCAATTTTCTTGATATTTCTTCTTTTCTAAGTTTCATAAGCTTCCCTTTTTCTAAAAATTACAGTTTATACCTTTTATTATAATTAATAAAACATATATATGCAAAACTTAACCCTGGACAAATTCTCAAATGGAGAGTATATTAATTAAGTTATAAAATTAGTTAGTTTTAATTTGAAAAATCTAGGCAATTTATTTCAGGAGGTGAGATTTTGGGCAGCGTAATCAAAAAAAGACGTAAAAAAATGAGCAAACATAAACATAGAAAACAACTTGCTCGTACACGCCATCAACGTAAGAAATAAGAAGGCGGTATAAAAAAGTTTAAAAGCTTTGTTTTTTACGAAGCTTTTTTTATTTTGAAAATCAAGTAAAAAATTTTTAAATAAAAAAATGCCGGTTCAATTTAAAAACCGGCATTTTTATTTTTAATTTATCTAAACAAATATTTTGGATTTATCTCTTACTTATTTACACCTTTAAGATATTTTAAAAAGTCTGAGTTTGTTGAAAAAACAAACTTTGTATCACCTTGAGCAAGCTTGTCTTTATAAATATCAAGACTTTCTGTAAATGAGTAAAATTCAGGATCAAGACCATAAGCCTTGGCAAATATTTTGGTTACTTCAGCATCTGCCTCACCTTTAAGTGCCTGTGCTTTTTGATAGGCTTCAGAAGTAATTCTTTTAAGTTCCTTTTCCTTTTTACCCATTATTTCAGCAGACTTACCACGACCTTCAGATCTGAACTTCTCAGCTATCTGATTTCTTTCTGCAATCATTCTTTTGTAAACAGAAGTTCTAACGTCACTTACATAGTTAATTCTTTTAAATTGTACCTCAACAAGTTCTATTCCAAACTCATCAAGTTTTGGTTGCGCACTTATGAGAATTAATTCCTCTATTTTTTTTCTACCTGTCTTTATTTCAAAAGAAGACTTTCTTTCAGAACCTGTATCTAAATCAAGTTCTCTATTGGTCCATCTTACTGTTTCAACAAGGGGATTTGAGGTAACTGCGTTTCTAACTGCAGCATCAAGAATATCATCAAGCCTTGAAATAGCTGCCTGTCTTGTTCCCACACTCTGATAGTATTTTACAGGATCACTGATTTTCCAAAATGCAAAACTGTCTACCCAAATATAGGTTTTGTCTTCAGTTGGAATCTGACCTTTATCTCCATTCCAATGCTGAAGATTTTTTTTGAAAAACATTGCTTTTTGTACAAAAGGAAGCTTAAATTTAAGTCCTGGCTCATAAATTGTTTCGCCAATAACCCTACCAAACTGGGTTATTACCACCTGCTCTGTTTCATCTACGATATAAGCAGAATTATACCCGAGAAATCCTGCCACAAAAATTATAATAAACATTGCCGCTGTAATGAAATTTTTCTTCATCAGTTTACACTCCATAAATTATTTATTGGAACTGCCCAAATTCAAAAAGGGAAGAATGTTTCCTTGATCTTCGTCAATTATATATTTTTCCCGCATTTTTGGAATAAGCTCATTTAGCATTTCAAGATAAAGTCTTCTTTTAGTTATATCCTTGGCATCTTTGTATTCTGCATAAATAGATGTAAATCTCTGAGCATCACCCTTTGCTCTGTTTATTCTATTCAAAGAATAACCTTCAGCCTGTCTTATTTCTCTTTCAGCTTCACCTATTGCAGTAGGAATTGCTTTGTTATAATCTTTCTGAGCATTATAAATCATTTCTTCCTTTTCCTGGGTTGCCTGGTTAACCTGGTTAAAAGAAGGCTGAACAGGTTCTGGAACGTTTGTTCTTTTCATTTCTATTGTTACAATATCAATTCCTGAGTCGGCACCATCAAGAGCTTGCTGAAGATTTTCCATTGCCTGGATAGCAATTTCCTCACGCTTTGAAATTACTTCGTTTATACTTCTGTCTCCAACAACAAGCCTCATTGTACTTTCAGAAAGATCCCTTAAAACCTGTCTTGCATCATGAATTTTAAAAAGATATTTATAAGGATCTTTTACCCTAAACTGAACAATCCAGGGAACAAGGGCAACATTAAGGTCTCCTGTGAGCATGAGAGAAACATTATCTATATCACTTCCATCCTGACTGGAGATTATGCTACTTGTCTGCCCTGTACTAAGTGTTGTAAACCCAAATTCCTCCTTGAATACCCTTTTAATCTTAACTTTTACTACTTTTTCAACTCCTGCTGGAAGCTTGAAGTTAAGACCTGGATAAACAGTTCTGTCATATTGTCCAAATCTTTGAACAATACCTACTTCAGAAGTATCAATTGTAAAAAACATGCTTTTACCAAAGATAAGAAGAAAAACAACAATTACTGCCAGAATAACTCCTCCTGACATTTTTTTTCCTTTAAAGAAATTTACAAAATCATCCATTGGAGGAAGTCCACTTCCTCCTCCGCCCGGACCCTGACTATAATTCTGTTGTTTTTTTTGCTGTTCTCTCAGCTTGTCCCAATCCCAGTTCATTTTTATAACCACCTTTTTTAAAAAATTAGTTTTTAATTATATAATACAGACTTGAACCTTTAACCTGAAAAAGATATGTAAACAATTAAAATAAAATATTGGTCTAGATTAAGTCAAGAACAAAAGGTTTTAAATTTATGAAAAATTTTAAGAAAAGAGCTAAAAACAAAAGATTTTCACATATTAAGTCCCTGATTGAAAATCTTGTAGACCCCATTGTTTTTGATGATAATGCTTTTAAGGAAATCACCGGTATTTGGCCGTCTTTTGAAGATTGGATAAGCTTGAACTCCACTCCCATTTCCTTAAGAAACGGGACTTTAAATGTAAAAGTACCTGGCTCTGCATTTATTCAGGAGCTTCAATTCTCCAAAGATCAAATTATATCTCATTTAAACAGCCATCTTAAAGAAGATAAGATAAAAGATATAAAGTTCAAGCAATAATAATGAATAATCTGACTAAAACTTATTTTTTCGATGATTCAATAACCATTTATCAAAATATTAATGGATACAGATTCTCCCTGGATCCTATTCTTCTTTCATCCCAGGTTCCCCAAAAGAAAACGATAAAATCATTGATATTGGAACAGGTTGTGGAATAATTCCAATTTCAATTGCCTATAAAAACAAAAATACAAACCTTGAAATCTATGGGATAGAGCTCCAAAATTCATTGGCAGATTTAGCAAGAAAAAATATTAAAGAAAATAAGCTTGATAATAAAATTTCAATTTTAAATAAAGATTTTACAAAAATTTCCCAAAGCAATACCAAAGGTCCCTGCGATATTGCAATTTCAAATCCTCCCTACCAAAAACCAGGTGCTGGAAGAATTAATCCAATGTCTGAAAAAGCAATTGCCCGCCATGAAATTAAACTAACCCTTCAAACCCTTCTTGAAAAAACCAAATCTATTTTAAAAAACAAAGGAAAGTTTTTTATAATCTACCCTGCAAGAAGGGCTTCAGAGCTGATTTATGAAATGGAAAAAATTAAAATAACTCCAAAAAAACTAAGGTTTGTTCATTCTTTTGAAAAAACAGATGCTGTGATGGTTATTTGTCAGGGAGTTTCAAATTCAGGCTCTGGGGTTAAAATTCTGCCTCCTTTATATATTTATAAAAGCAGGGGGATTTATACAAATGAAGTTTTAAAAATGCTTAAATAAATTTTTACAAAGATTTTATCTTTCTAACTAAACACCAACTCCTGTCTAAATTTATTCACAAATTTGCTAAAATACTTTATATATATAAAGCAAGTTTATTTAACACTGATTTTTGTTTATTCTTGATTAAACTTTTTCAGACTCAAAAAAAAGGGGGGATCCATGAGAAAATTATTTTTTACAGTTTTTTTGGCTTTAGTTTTATCTTCAACTTGTTATTCAGCAAGTCCTTCTATTATGTATCGTCCAGGAGAGCACACTGGGCATGGAGAACCTTATCTTGAAGAAGATGGAGACAGAGCAACCGAAGTTCAGAATATAAGAGCAGCAGACAAAACAACATCTGCTCTTATAGGTACATCTGAAAATATAGTTTTCAGAGACAGCTTAGGAAAAGAACAGCTTCCAGACCAGCATACTTTATCAATTGGTGCTGAAGCAGCTATTTCAAAAAGCGTAAAAACTTATAATATTCCTCTTTCATACGGTCTTCCTGTAAATTTTTTAAAAGCTGACAGGGAATATCTTAATTTTTCATTAAAAGTCCCCTATACAAGCCGTGAAATTGGCAATCTGAACGACAGCGGACTTGGAGATATAAAACTAAGTGCAGATTATCTTACAAAATTTGACAATCTTCTTATTAATAGTGTTTTTCTTATAAAATTTGCCTCAGGAGATTATGACGACGCTGATGTTCCACTTGGCACAGGCTCAACAGACTATGGACTTTCAGTCAATGCCAAAATGTATTTTGACAGATTTTCAATAAAAGGGGGATTGGGCTATGTTCTTACAGGAAACTATTCGAAGAAAGATGAAAAAATAAAATACGGTGATGAATATATAATCTCAGCAGGCGGTGAATATAATATTACAGATTATATCTTTGCAGGAGGGGAATTTATTTATAATGCTCACAAGGAGGATGAATATTCGGATCCTTGGTTCAAAAGTAAGTACTCAGGCTTAAATACCTTTGATTTTATCCCATCATTTACCTATCTTTTAAAAAAATATAATCTTGGAATAACAGCCAAGGTTGTAATTCCGGTTTCAGATTCTTGGAACGGAGGAGACGGGCCTGATCCAAAAGATCCAGACAGAGACCTTGAGTTTAAATTCCAGCTTTCAAGACCGTTTTAATATACACTTGGCCGGAACTCCTGGGTCCGGCCATTTTTTAACTTTAAACTTTCCTCAAAACTGATTATAACTCCAAAAAATCTAAATAAAAAAACAACCTTAATTTAAAATTAAATTGTCCGGGGAGAAATTGGTTTGAAAATTATTACAATCACAAGTGGAAAAGGCGGAGTAGGCAAAACAAATATTGCTATAAATCTTGCAATTTCACTGGCTGAAAAAGGATATAAAACCTGCCTTTTTGATGCTGACACGGGACTTTCCAATGTAAATATTTCAATGGGAGTTGTTGGGGATCATACTCTTGAAGATGTAATCTCAGGATCAAAGCTTTTAAAAGAAATTATAATAAAAAACTGGAACAAAATTGACATTATTCCTGGAAGCTCTGGAGTTGAACAATTTGAAACACTTAAAGGAAAAGGGCTTGCCAATATTCTTGGACAATTTTCCAGTCTTGATGAATATGACTATATAATAGTTGACACAGGAGCCGGGATTTCCAAAGCAGTTGTTGCTTTCTGCCTTGCTTCTTCAATACTTATTGTTACTATTGTTCCAGATCCAACCTCACTTACAGATGCATTTTCTCTTTTAAAAGTGTTAGAACTCAATGGATTAACAAGTCAGGTTCATCTTGTGACAAACAAAGTAAAATCTGATTATGTGGGAGAAAAGATTTATGATAGATTCAAATCCACAGTAAACAAATATCTAAGCCTTGAACTTGACTATTTAGCATCCATTCCAAAAGATGAAAATATTCCTGAAGCTGTGTTAAGACAATTACCTTTTATTACACTTTTTCCAAACTCTCCAGCATCAAAAAAAATACTTGAAATAACTGATATTATAACTGGAGCCAGGGAAAAACAAATTTCAGCCCAAGACACTTCTTTAGGTTCTTTTATAAAATCATACTCAGGGTTTTGCCAAAGTCCTCTAAAAGTCAAAAACCAAAAAGACGAAACTCAAGGTAAAACCGGACTAAAAAAAGACCTTGTATTAAAAAAAATAGACCTCATGATTAGAAAAAATAATCAAATCAACAAAGAATTAGAAGACCTAAAAAAAATGATTAAAAAAAACCAATGAAAACAATTCAACTTTTAAATTAACTTTATCAGTCTAAATTAAAGTCCAGAGCTAAAAAAATGATTTCAGAAACCTCCAAAACCAAAAAATTTTCTATTCCTTCAGAAAACAGAGTATGTCTTAATTGTGACCTTTTGCAAACTGTCCCAAGACTTAATCCAGGATACAATGCAAGGTGCAAAAGATGTGCTTCTCTTCTTATATCCAGACAAAGCGGAGCTTTAAACAAATCATTGGCTCTAACAACAGCCTCACTTATTCTTTTTTTCCCAGCTGTTATTTATCCTCTGATTACTTTGAAACTATTTGGAGAAACCAAGGCTGGAAGTGTTTTAAGCGGAGCTGTTGAACTCTTAAATTCAGGTTATTTTTTCATTTCTTCCCTTGTATTTATTTTTGCTGTTTTTATTCCCTTTGTAAAACTTTCTACTTTTTTTTATTCTCTTTTGTCTGTGTTTTTAAGAAAAAAACTGCCCTATTGTTTTAAATCATTCAAAATTTATTGTCAGATAAAAACTTTTTCCATGGAAGAAGTTTTTTTAATGGCAACCCTTACAGCACTAACTAAAATGGACTCAATTGCTGACTATTCTATTGAACCGGGTTTTTATTTTTTCATCTGCTTAATAGTTTTATCTGTATCCGCTGTATCTTATATAACTGAATCAGAAATATGGGAAAGGCTTGAAAATATATGAAAAAAACAAATTATAAATCAGGACTTGAAAAAGATATAATTGTATGTCCTGTGTGTCAAAAATCAAACCCTTATTCAAATCCAAATAAGTATAGTTTAAAATGCTCAAGATGCTCAGCAAAAATTAACCCTAGGAAGCCAGACTCTTTCCAAAGAACCTGGGCCTTGTTAATTGCTGCTCTTATTTTTTATATTCCTGCAAATATTTATCCCATAATGACATTTACAGCCCTTGGCCAATCAAGAGAAGATACTATTTTTTCCGGGGTAAGCGGATTTGTTGAGTCAGGATTATGGCATCTTGCTTTAGTTGTATTTACTGCAAGTGTATTTGTTCCCCTTGCTAAAATTTTTGGACTTGTTTTTCTTATACTTTCAATTAAATACAAATGGAAATCTTTTCATAAAGAAAGAACCAAGCTCTATTTTATAGTTGAGTTCATTGGCAAGTGGTCAATGCTTGATGTGTTTCTTATATCTTTGATGACCTCAGTGGTTAAGCTGGGCAATATTGCAGCTGTTAATCCAGGCCCGGGGATAACCTATTTTGCAATTGTGGTTTTATTAACCCTTTTTGCCGCCATGACCTTTGATCCAAGATTTATCTGGGATGATAATTGTAAACAGAAAGACAAATAAATGATGCCTGAAGCAGAAATTAAAAAAACAAAGTTTTCACTTATCTGGCTTATTCCAGTTATAGCTCTTTTTACAGGGCTTTGGATGATTTATGATTATTATTCAGATAAAGGAATAAGTATAACCATTGAATTTAAAAACGGAGGCGGAATTGTTGCTGGTAAAACAGCATTGAAATATTCAGGGATTCAAATAGGCAGGGTTGAAAAGGTAAGCTTAAGCGATGATTTTTCAACTGTGATAGTAAGTGCTTTAATAGAAAAACAATACCTTCATTTTGCAAAAAAAGACTCTTTATTCTGGCTTGTAAAACCAAGGCTTGAAGTAGGTGCTATTTCTGGTGTTGAAACAATATTTACAGGTCAATACATAGCTGTAAGACCGGGAAACGGTGAAAAAAACTTTTCTTTCCAGGCTTTGGAATATCCTCCCCCAAGTGCAGAAAATGCTCCTGGACTTCACCTTATACTCAGATCAAAAATTTTCTCAGGTTTAGTTTCAGGCTCCCCTGTTCTTTATAAAAAAATCAGGGTTGGAAAAGTTGAATCCCATACACTTTCAGAAAAAGGTGATGAAGTTTTTATAAAAATTTTAATAGAACCTGAATATAGCCACCTTGTAAAAAAAGATACAAGATTTTGGAATGTAAGCGGGTTTGAAGTTTCAGGGGATCTTTCAGGAATAAAAATTAAAGCTGACTCCTTTGCTTCAGTTCTTGATGGAGGAATTGCCTTTGAAAACCTGGAATCAGACGAGTTAAACAACATCCCGGCAAAAAACAAAGACGAATTCTATCTCTATGAAACCAAAGAAAAAGCAATGGAAAAAGGTTTTCCAATAAAAATAGAATTTGAAACCGGAGAAGGTCTTATAAAAAGCTCAACTCCCTTAAAATACAAAGGAATAACCATTGGTAAAGTTATTGATATCAATATAAACAAAGAAAATAAAAAAGTAGTTGCCACAGTTCTTGTACATGAAAAAGCAAAAGCTGCAGCAACAGAAAACTCCAAATTCTGGATGGTAAAACCAAGACTTGACCTTAAGGGAATTTCAGGGCTGAGCACTATAATTTCAGGCCAATACATTGAAGTTCAGGCTGGTGGAGGAAAACCTCAAACCGAGTTTAAAGCTTTGAGAGAACCTCCTTTTTTTGTTCCTGATTCACCAGGGCTTCACATAATATTGAAATCAAAATCCAAAGGAGGTTTTTTTAAAGGATCACCTGTGTATACAAAAGGAATTGAAGCAGGAAGAGTTGAAGGATATGAACTTTCAAAAGATGGAGTAAATATAAGTATTTATATTTTTGACAAATACTCAAACCTTGTTTGTTCAAACACAAGATTTTGGAATGATTCCGGAATTAAAATCAGCGGGAATTTATCTGGAATTGATATTCAAACTCAAAGCCTCCAATCCCTTGTTTCAGGCTCGATTGCCTTTGAAACTCCCCTGCCAAAGAAATTAAAAGCCTCCTCAAGCGAAGTATTTAAACTTTATCCCGATAAAAAATCTGCCCTATCAACCCAGTCAGCAATAAGCATTATATTTAAAACAGCAGAGGGACTGAAAAAAGGAAGTACTCCTTTAAAATACAAAGGAATGGAAATAGGAGAAATTACAAATCTTGAATACACAGAAAACATGGAAAAAATCCGTGCTAAAATCACTCTTTTTCCCGATGCCCCGGATATTTCAAAAAAAGGAACTGTGTTTTTTCTTGTAAGTCCAAAAGTAAGCTTAAAAGGAATAAGCGGAATTGAAACAATTCTTTCTGGATCCTATATAAACACCTTTATCGGAAAAGGGGAATTTCAAGACGAATTTGAAGCCCTTGAGCACCCTCCTCTATTTCACCCCGACATGAAAGGTCAATCCATCACTCTTAACACAGGAAAAAACAACTTTTTAAAGCCGGGAACTCCTGTATTTTATTCAAGTATTGAAGCAGGCATTGTAAAAACTGTAAATATTTCCAAAAACAAAGAAGAAGTCCAAATGGAGGTATTGATTTATGATGAATTTAAAAATCTTATTTCTTCAAAAACAAGATTTTTTAATATTTCAGGAATAGATATAAAAGCAGACCTTTTTAACTTAGAAATTAGCACTAAATCCCTTTCATCAATTATTTCAGGAGGAATTGGGTTTGAAAACATTGAAGACAACTCCATAAAAACAGAAAAATCAAATTTCAACCTCTATGACTCCAAAAACAAAGCAATGGCAAAAGGTTTTTTTGTAAGCCTGATTTTTGAAAATGTTGAGGGGATAAAAGAAAACAATACAAAAATTATATACAAAGGACTAACAATAGGCAAAGTTGAAAATATAAAATTTAACCCTGAAAATAAAACTTTTACAGCAAAGGCTTTTATAAATAAAGAGGCAAAAAGTCTTTTAAGACAAGGCTCTGAGTTTTATTTAAAAGGACCAGAAATTTCAATGGGCGGAGTTAAAAATCCCCAAACAATTTTAACAGGAAACTTTATTGAACTTACCAAAGGAGATGGTGAGTTTAAAAATGAATTTCATGTTATGAAAAAAAAGAAGATAAAAGGACTTGAAATTGTTCTTGAAGCTGAAGCTCCAGGTTCTCTTACACCTGGCAAACCTTTGATGTACAGACAGATAAAAGTTGGAGAAATAACAAAAGTAGAGCTAAGCAAGACCTTTGATAAAGTAATGATTTATGCTGTTGTTGAAGATAGATACAAAGAAATAGTAAGAGAAAATACAAAATTTTGGTATTCAGGGGCAATTGGAATAAAAGTAAATCTTTTAGGTGCAAAAATAAAAACCGGCACTCTGGAATCAATTCTAAAAGGAGGTGTTGAGTTTGCAACTCCTGATAATAACAGAATGGGTCTTCCTGCTAAAAATGGAGCTGTTTTTAAACTTTATGAAAATCCTGAAAAAAGATGGTTTAGATGGAAACCTGTGATAGAAAAAAATTAATCTAAACTACCCTGGGGACTTAGAATCAATTGGTTTATAAAAATTTAGCTTAAAGCTTTATAAAAAATTCAACTTTAAACTACTTGTAAGTCCCTTCAATGGCCTGGGCAATATTGAAAATATTATCCCCTGTTTTTTCAAGCTTATTTACCAGGTCAACATATAAAATACCATGATCCGCTGTGCAAATACCCTGGTTAAGCCGTCCAAGATGATTGTTCTTAAGATTAATTTTAAGTTCATCTATCAAGTCTTCGTCAGCAGTACTTAGTTCTTCAGGGCTTTTATCGTTGTTATAAATATCTAGAACATGCTTGGCAAACCGGATTGCAACATCAAAAAGGTATTCTGCCTCATCATTTGCATCTTCTGAAAAAACAATATTTTCTCTTATCATTCTATCTGCATATTTTGCTATACTTTCAGCATAATCCCCTACTTTTTCAAGATCATGAATCACATGAATCATTGTATTTATCCTAAAGGAGTTTGATTCACTTATGGGTTTATGGAAAAGTTTGGTGAGATATTCGCTTATATGTTTTTCCATTAAATCAACTGAATGCTCCAACTCAAAAACCTCTTTAATGGCTTTCAGGTCATGCTCAAAAAAACCTTTTTTTGAAAGCTCGAGCATTTTAATTACCTGATCTGACATTTGCAAAACTTCATTTTTGGCGTTTGAAATTGCCATTTCAGGAGTATTTAAAAGATTATCGTCCAAAATAATTTCCCTTCCGCCCTTTTCCTTGCCAGGGATCAGAATCAGACAAAGATCTGCAAGCTTGCCTATAAATGGAAGAAAAATAATTGTGTTGATTATATTAAAAAGGGTGTGAAAATTGGCAATATGTCTGGAAATATAAGGTTTGGTGCCTGCAGCAGTTACAAAATCCGCATCGCCCGGAGTAAAAGAATTTACTGCAACCAGCATATACTTCAAGAAGATAAGCATATAAGTAACACCTATGACATTGAAAAGAAAATGCCCCAAAGCCGCCCTTCTTGCCGCCCTGCTTGTGCCTATGGCTGCTATATTGGCAGTTACTGTTGTTCCTATGTTTTCTCCAAGTACAAAAGCTGCTGCAGTATAAAAATCTATAATACCATTAAAAGCCAGAACCATTGTAATACCAAGTGTAGCAGAGCTGCTCTGGATAATCATAGTGAGAAGAGCCCCTGCAAAAACAGCCATTAAAGGATTTTTACTAAAAGTTATAAAAAGCTGCTTGAATTCTTCGCTTCCATTTAAAGGGGCAAAACTGCCTTTCATTATATCAAGGCCTAGAAAAAGCATTCCAAAGCCTATAAAAACCTCTCCTAGATAATGAAACCTGGGATGTTTGAGAAAAATACGCAGAAAAACACCAATACCTATTGCAGGAAGTGCAAGATCTGTGATCTGAAAAGCAATTATCTGCCCTGTGATTGTTGTACCTATGTTGGCTCCGAGAACAACTGACAAAGCCTGGGTAAGCTTTAAAAGTCCGGCATTAACAAAACCTACTACCATAACTGTGGTGGCAGAGCTGCTCTGGATAATTGAAGTGATTACAACACCTACAAAAGCACCAATAACTCTATTGCTTGTAAGTTTTTCAAGAACTTTTCTAAGACCTTCCCCTGCTGATTTTTGAAGCCCGTCGGACATCAGCTTCATTCCGTATAAGAAAAGGCCTAAACCGCCTACAATCGCATAAAGGAAAGGTAAAACTTCAAAGTTTTCCATTCTTTTCCCTATTAAAAATTAAACCCAAATATTGTTAAATTATTTTTACCTTGGAAATAAACAATTAATAATCAAATGTCAATTAAGAGATTTTAATGATAACTTTTGTTTTACTTTTTATCTACAACTGGAATTTCAACTAAATTCTATATATTTAAAAAGTTTTTATTGAATTGATAAAGTTTAAATGTATTCTAATTGCCTAAATTCAGAATTTTGGTATTCAGTGGAACTTGAAAATTAAAAACTTAAGCTTTTCTGAAATAAAAATAAAAAAACAGCTGAGATTTAGCAAGTATATTATTGTAAAAAATTAAATTGATTTAATGGAGGTTCAATGAAAATACTAAAAAGAGCATATCCTTTTGAAAAGCTAATTTTTCAGGATAAACTTTTAAAAGAATTCACAATTAATTTTCAGCAGGCTATTGAATGTATAATTGAAGGTAAAACAGAACTTGCATCAAATTTCAAGGAAGAAATGATTAAAAATAAAACCGAAATAGACAACTACTCTCTTTTGGTTTGTTTTCAAAATTCTGCTAAAGGAGCAGGTTCTTCTCTTTATTATCTTTATCTTCAGTATAAAATTCAAATAACAGCAAAAATGTCTTCTGTTCTTGACTGGATTCTTACCCGTCAATCGCCCATAAACTCTGACTCAATTGAAACAGAGCTTTTTGTGCTTGCAGATTCTGCAGCAGAAACAATAGAAAAACTAACCATACTTTCAAGTGAACTATCTAAGGCATCAAAAAGATTTAAAAACAAAAAAGCAAAAAAATCAGCAGCAAAACTTATTGATGAAATTATTGAAAAAAGTAAAAAAACCTATGACCTTTCACTTAGAATGAAAAGAAAAATCCTTGAAACAGAAACCAACCCTGCTTCCTTGACCCACCTTGTTTTTCTTGCAGATATGATTGGATATATTGGGGAAAAAACAAGAGATTGCGTCTGGGTTGCAAGCTCATTGATTTCTCTTTGACCTGATACTTAAGCTTTAAAGATTAAGCCTGATTTAAAAATTTAAAATCAGGCTTATTTTTAGTAATCAGACTCAGAAAAAGATTCTGATTTATAAACAAAAACATTAGGAGAAAGCTTTTTCCAATCATCTGGATTTACTCCTGCCTTCATGGAAAGATGGGACATAAACAATTCAAACTCAGGAAGCTCTTCCCAGACAGAAGGAAGAAAAGTGGATTGTCTTGGACCAAAGCTTAGAATCACCCCATGCTCAAAAGGAATAATTATATTTTTAAGATCCTCGGCCGTTTTATAGTCAATTTTTTCAGGAACAGTTAAAACACTGATTTCAATTTCAACTTTATCAAGCTCATCCTTTGAAAGAGAATTAAACCTTGGATCTTGAAATGCAGAATTAAGGGCATTTTCCACTATACCCTTGAAAAGTTCTTTTTCAGGAAGAATATTTCCAATACATCCCCTTAAATTTCCATTTTTTTTCAAAGTTACAAAAACCCCTCTTTTATGGGAAAACTTTTTAAGTTCATCTGAAAAAGAAAAGCTTTCATTGGAAATTTTTTTATATATAGCTGTTCTTGCAGCCTCTAAAAGGATTTTTCTTTCATGGGTATTTAAGTTTTTATCCATTTTTATCCTCTTGGTTATTTAACAAATAAGGGGGCAACCGCAAAAGCTGCCCTATTTAACAACAAATCAACCTTCAAATTTATTTGAAATATTTATTTCAGAATTCTTTTTGCAATCTTCCATCCATTTGGAAAAGAATTGATTTCTTTTTCTTTCAAGCATTTTTTCCTTTAAGCTGTCTTTTTCAGCTTCAAAGGATTCCCGGCTTGGAAGATTTGTATTTAAAACTGAAAACACAAAATATCCTTTGGAAGTTTTTACAGCTGTTTCACAAATTGTCTTATCTTTTGAAGCGGTTTCAAATATTTTTTCCTGAAGTTCAGGCAAAGAGCCAAGCTCTTTTATAACTCCATGTCTTTGAATACCCTTTACTTCTTTAACATCTGACAAAACAACCTTTTTGCCTTCATCAAAAGAATCTGTTTCAATCAGTTTGGCAAGAAATGCTTCTGCATCTGATCTGGCCTTATCTTCCTTTTTATTTTCTAAAACAATTTCTTTTATTTTAGTTTTTACCTGGTCAAGGGGAAGAACTTCGGGCATTCTTCTATCATCAACCTGAAGAATATACATGGTTTCTCCAAGCTCAAGAATTCTTGATGTTTCTCCAACCTCGTATGTAAATGCCTCCCTGGCAAATTCCTTTGCATTGGCAATTCCAAAAGAAGGTCCTTCTATGGTGAAGTAATTTGTTTCTTCTTTTAAAAGTCCTCTGGCCTCAGCTTCTTCATTGATAGACGACCCAGCCAGGGTTGAGGCATAAACAGCATCTGCAATGTCATAGGCTGCCATTTTTGATTTTCTAGTCAAAAGAAAGCTTTTAATTGAATCTTTAACATCCTTGATTTCTTTTAAAGATTTTTCCATCTTTTTTTCCACCTTGATCAAATGCCAGCCAAATTGTGTTCTTACAGGCTGACTAACCTCTCCTTCGCTAAGCTCAAAAGCTGCGTCTGCAAAAGGCTTAACCATGTCTTCCCTTTGAAATTCACCAAGGTCTCCACCTTGGAGCCCTGAAGGCCCTTCTGAGTGTTTCTTAGCCATTTCCCCAAAGTCACTGCCTTGAATAATTTTACTGCGAATTTTTTCTATCTGAATTTTTTTATCTTCAATTTCCTTTTCTCCGGCTCCTTCAGCTACTTTTACAAGAATATGCCTTGCCTTAATTTTTTCAGGAGAAGAATAATTTTTTATATTTTCCTGGTAATATGATTCAATTTCTCTGTCTGATACTTCAATATTTTTTTTAAAATCATCGGAGTCAAACCTTAAAAAACTTACCTTAAGTTTTTCCTCAGACTGAAAATCTTCTTTATTTTCATCATAATATCTGGTGATTTCTTCCTCACTAACAGGTAGTTCACTTTCTTTATATTGGTAAGGATCAAAAGCAGCATATTTAATATCTGCTGTTTTATTTGAATAGTTGTAAAAAGCCTCAAGCTCTTTTTCAGTAACTTTAACTGCTCCTGTAATAAGAGAGGCCATCCTTTGGAGTAAAAGATCTTTTCTTACACTCATTTCAAATTCTTCTACAGACATTCTATTAGCAGCTAAGACTTGTTTGTATTTTTTCCCATCAAATCTTCCATCGGTCTGAAAAAATTCCATATTAAAAACATAATCTGCAAGCTCCAAATCTGAAACCATGAGATTGTGTTCTTTTGCATTCTGAAGAATAATTTTTTCTTCAATTAAACGATTTAAAGCCTGTCTTTCAATTTGAAACATTTCAATAAGCTCAGGCGAAAGATTGCCTCCAAATTGTTCTTTTATACTTTCAAGAACATGATTATATGTAGTTCTATACTCTCCTGGGGTAATAACTTCTCCGTTAACACTTGCAATTTGATTCATCTTGCCTGACTTATATGTTCCCCAGCCAAAAAAAACAAAAACAACGATGATCAATGAAAGAATGAATTTTACAATCCAGCTTGAAGCTCTGTTTCTGATAAACTGAAGCATATTTTCCCCTTAAAAATTTATAAATAAATATTAATTACCAATTTTGGTAAAATAAATGATTTTCGTTTTTTTTCAAACTCTTTTTTTATTCATTGATAAAATAGGTGATAGATTTTATAATTAATCTTTTTTGTTGACTTTACCACAACAATTGAATAAATAAACTTTTGTTTCTCAGTTTCCTTCGGGGCCATAGCTCAGCTGGGAGAGCGCATGGCTGGCAGCCATGAGGTCAGGGGTTCGATCCCCCTTGGCTCCACCACATCATACAATAATTTCAATTTTCACCATCCACTTACAAAAAACAGTAAACACACGTTTTTTTATTATAATTTTTTTAAATTCATCCGAATTACCTGGTGTCTGTTTTCATTTTTTACTTGCTTTCTACACCCCTATTTTAAATATTGTTGTTTTGATTCATCTAATGAACACAGAGGAATTAAAAACAATACTGTCTTATTTTACAAAATATCAGCAAATTAACTAAATTTAACCTAATCAAAGGGCTGTTTTTATGGATAATCACAAGAAAATGAAAAAACTTTGGATGGTACCTTTGCTTTTGGTTTTCATTTTAATAGGAAGAACTGCGTCCCTGGCAAAAGAGTTATTCTTAACTGAAGAAGAAATAGCTTATTTAGAGAAAAAAAAGACAGTAAGGGCGTGCTCAATTGATGGAGGGGCTCCTCTTCACTATTTAAACTCAAAAGGTGAAATAGTAGGAATTGCTGTAAGTATACTGGATAATATAGGGGAGATAACAGGAATTCAATTTGAATATAAACTTTACGACTCAATTTATGACGTCTTTGAAAGTAATTATGATATAATTTTTGGAATAACCTCTCAGTATGCTCCCAAAGATATGATTTTATCCCGTCCTTATTTAAAATCCCAAACAATATTGTTTTTCAATTCTTCTATGGATTCAAATGAGTTAGAAGGCAAAATATACGCATCTATAAAAGGTGGCAGCCTGCCAGATGGGGTAAAAGAAGAAAATACTATTTACTACAATTCAAGAGAAGCTACATTAAACGCAGTAGAAAATGGTCATGCTGATTATGGCTATGGAAATGAATACTCTCTTGCATTTTATAGTTTGCAAAATAATTATAAAAACATAATTGCAATTCCAATAAGAAAAGAAAACAGAGAATATTCCATAGGATTTATCAAAGAAGATCCTAAATTACTTTCTATTATAAACAAATCTATTGACTCAATTGATGACAATCAGTTGAGCAATATAGTTTTAAATATATCTTCACAAGTTGAAAGAAAAGTAACTTTTTCAATGATTATGGATGCTTATGGCAAAAGAATTGTTGGCATCTTTATTATAGTAATCAGCTTGTTGCTAAGAAGCCTTATTTTAAATATCCGTGCCAAAAAAAATTTAAGACTGCAAAACACAATACATGAGATTTTGTCTCATATTTCCGATGAATATCTGTTTGAATACAATATAAAAGCTGATGACTTAAAAATGTCTAAAAAATCTATGTCTTTATTTGGATCAAAAGAAAATCTTGATAAAGTAACCAAGACATTAAAAAACATGGTATTAGAAAAAGAATCTGATGAAATAATTCCAAGAATAAAACTTCCCTTTAACAATGGGGATTCAGGTGTATTTAAAATTATTAAATCGACCATGTATGATAAAAAAAGAAAACGATACTATATAGTTGGTAAACTAATTAACATCAGTAAAGAAATTGCTGAAAAAGAAAAACTTAAAATCAAAGCCCAAACAGATGGTTTAACAGGGTTATACAATGCTGCGACTACTAAAAAATTAATAGAACAAAGTGTAAAAAACAAAAAAAACGACTCAACCGATACTCTGTTAATAATAGATTGTGATGAATTTAAAGACATCAACGACACCTTTGGTCATTTAGCAGGAGATCGGGCATTGAAAATTGTAAGTGAAGCTTTGAAAAACACCTTTAGGGAAACAGACGTTATAGGCAGGATAGGAGGAGATGAATTTTCTGTATATATGGAAAACATTCCTTCAATTAATTTCATTCGTTCCAAATGTGAAAGTTTAATTGCCCTTGTTCAAGAAACAGATAAAAAATTAAATCTTAAATTAAGCATTGGCATAGCATTGTTAAAAGATAAAAAAGAACCTGCAGATTTGTTTAAACAGGCAGATGATGCTTTATATAAAGCCAAAAGATCTGGAGGAGGAAAAGCAGTTTTGGGATAGGAAGGTCTTTTTTAGAATTAGTGCTTGGGCAAATTAAGTAAACTTCCTGATATCTCGAGTCTTAAGCTCGTCATCAATGTATATTATTGTTTTTATGTGAATTTAGGTCAACTTTCTCTGCAGTGCGGAAAGAATTGTTGCATCTATTGTTTCGCCAAATCTTATTCAGTGTCTCTGCTGATTTTCACTCCAGCCTCGTCCAAACTCTTCAGTCAACTGCTTTGATAAAAAAAACAATACTTGTTTTCCGTAATCAGCTCTGTCAGTTTTTATAATTTCCTGTTTTATATATTTTCCAATGTTCCAGTATAAAAACGTAAGCTCTGAATTAACAGTTACAGCTACGTTATTTTTACTTTCGCTGATAAGCTTTTTTATACTTTGAAAAAGCCTTTCACTGATTTTTGTTAGCTTTTTGCTCATAAATAAAATTCTCATGTATTAAATAACGATTATTCTTGTATCAGGCGATAACCTTTTAAATCTTTCTTCAAGATTAATTCTGCCTTTGTCATCTTTAAACGGTGAATCCTTAAAAACAATTCTACAAGGTTTTATTTCATCAATTATTTCAAAGTCAATTTTATCATCAAAACAAGCTGTAAGTGCATTAGTCTGAACTATAAAAACCTTACTCCCCATATTTTTTTGTCTCCACAGGAAATGAAAGGTCAAGGTTAAGAAAGGTGTTTGTCAAGCTAGTTGTCCAGTTTTTGTTTAAAAAATCAAATACATTTATATTGTTTTTTTAGAATTAGCCTGTAAGATAAATACAAAGCTCAAAGGAAACTTTGGGCTTTGTTGTTTTGCAATTAATGTCTTCTTTATGGAAAAATTTTGTGTAAAAAATACAATCATTCAAACCCGTCTGTCACCACGCAGTAGCCTGGAATAACAGGCGATGAAGTAAGAAATATATTCCCAAATAAAATATAGGTAAAACTTATGCCGGATTTGAACTTTGAAGAAATTGATAAGCTCAAGAAAAAACTGGATTCTTTCAGGCCGTTACCTTTAGAAGTTCTTAAAAATCTTCATGAAGATCTTATTCTAAGATGGACTTTCAATTCCAATGCAATCGAAGGCAACACTCTCACTTTAAAAGAAACTAAGGTTGCTCTGGAAGGAATTACTATTGGTGGCAAAACCATAAAAGAACACTTTGAAGCTATAAATCATAGAGAAGCAATTTTTTTTGTTGAAGAACTGGTAAAAAAAAACGAGCCTTTATCCCAATGGCAGATAAAATCGATTCATCAATTAATATTAAAAAATATAGATGATAAAAGTGCCGGAGCTTATAGAAAAAACAATGTGATTATTTCTGGTGCAGATCATCTTCCTCCAGATTTCACCCAGGTTCCTGATTTAATGGAATCTTTTATAGAAGCATACAAAAAGATTTTTATAAAAATGCATCCTGTGGAAAAAGCTGCAAGGGCTCATGTTGATTTTGTAAAAATTCATCCTTTTATAGATGGGAATGGAAGAACTGCAAGACTTTTAATGAATCTTGAACTTATGAAGAATGGTTTTCCTCCGGTTATTTTACCGGTGGAAAAAAGATTAAATTACTATGAATTTCTTGACCTTGCTCACACTAAAAATGATTATCAACCTTTTTTAAAGCTTACTGCTGAAGCAGTTAAAAACAGTTTTAAGCCTTATTTTTATGTTTTAGGAGTAAATAACTCAACTTTTTAAGGAGTAATTCCAAGCAAGATCCTCAGCCAACAAGAGCTTTTAATTATTGTTTAGCTCAAAACATATAATAGTCTTGAAAAGACTTAATATCATGAAAATCTAAAATGTTTTTAAAGATTCCAAGTCAATAAGAGAGTATCCTTTTTTTCTGTCCTTATCAAATTTTAATAAAAATTCTTTTTTATGGCATCTGTGGGTTATCTGCCATACATGACCTGAAATAAAATACCTCTTGCTCTTGGCATTGAGTTTTTTTCATCAGGAAGAAAATGCTTAGATTGCTTATTTTAGGGTTGAAAAGAGCCTTGTAAGGCTAAAACCTGGGTGGTTTAATTTTGTTTATTCTACTATTTCAGGATGTTGTTTTGGTCCGACCCCGTATTGAATGAATGAATTTTTATAAATTTTTTAGTGCCGTTTGTTTCCCCGTGACTTACACAAAGCTTATCCAGAAGTTTACTGTAATCTTCCGGCCATGTTTTTCTCCAGTATTTTAAAGGTCTTGCTGAAGAAAAAGACTCTGGTCTTTGTTGTATAAGATTTAAGTAATGAAAAGGGTTAAGGCTCCATCTGTTTACATTGTAAAAACGTTTATGTTCTGCTATTTTTTTATTTCCCCGGTAAATTTCAATAATGTTTACCTTTAAAACTGCATTAAGCTTTAGACATGCATCTTCAATTGGGACAGAATATCTGTTTTTATCTATCATCACTGTGGAATACTTATCTGCCTTTACGGATACAGATTGAAGATTGCTGAATTCTTCTTCAGGGAGAGTATAAAGATATTTTTGCTCTTCTTTATATAGTTCGTTTACTGTTTTATCTCTGCCTTGAATGGTATGTTCTCCGTATTTTATACATTGCTCAAGAAGCATTTTATTCAATTCGTCCAAGGTAGAAGCTTCAGGAACCGGAACCATATAATTCTTCTTGCAAAGCCTACAAGCCCTTCAACACCGCCTTTTTCATGGCCTTTAGCAGGATTACAAAATTTAGCATTGAAATTATAGTAGGCATTAAACTTTTTGTATTCTTCCTGAAGTATTCGTTTTTTACCTGACAATACTTTTTGTACTGCTATTGTAAGATTATCATAAATTAAATTAGGAAATATTCCCCCCGAAAAAAACAAAGCCATGAATATGTGCATCAAAAAAAGCCTGTTGCTTTTCGCAGGGATAACATCTTACAAAATGCTTGCCTGAATATTTTGATCTCATGCAAAAAATTTTAAGTTTTTGCTCATGGCCTCCTATTATAGCAATGCAGCTTCCCCAATCAATTTCTGCTTCTTGCCCAACTTTGGGTTCCAGTGGAATAAAAACCTATTTTGGGTTTACCCCGATTCTTTGCCTTGCTGTTTTTGCATAGTGAAGAATTGTTGAAAGCGAGCCTGTATAACCTTTTTCAGATTTTAGCCTGTTATAGATTCTTGTTCCTGTATGACGTTGTTTCTTTGGTTTGTCTTTATCCTGTTTAAGCCAGTTGTCTATTGTTTTTATGTAAGGGCCCAATACAGAATAAGGCTGGCTTTGTCTTTCTGAGTACCCTATGTATTCTTTTCTTAGGGCTTTTCTTATTGTATTTCTTGAATGTCCGGTTTCTTTTGCAATTTCTCTGATTTTTTTATCATAACTTCTATAAGCTGTTCTTATGTATTCATATTGATCCAAGTTTATCATCTCCTCTCTCCTGATATCTGGTCTTTGTATATTTTTAGATTATCAGAAGTTTACTTTGGGTGGGTCAATTTTCAGCTGCAATTTTATGCTTTAGTGGGTCAATTTTAGTCTACCAAAACTAATAAACCATACTTGACTTTTATTTTTTGTTAAATATAATAAACCAATTTATTGATGTGGATTATACAGAATCCACGCAATTACTTGTTAAGCAAACAATATAAACTTTAAACTACGTAAGGGTGAGGAAGAAATGACAAATAAATATTCAAATATACGCTATCCACTGATAATGTTAATTGTGGCTTATTTAGTTGGATGTGCAAATATTTTGCCTAAAACACAAGGAGTAATTGAGGAAGGACCAGTATCTGGAGTATTCAATCTTAATTTTCCAGAAATTGATCCAGTCACGGGTAAAAGGTTTGAATTTGATGCTGAAAAATATAATTTTTCAGATCAAATTGTAGCTCTAAGTAAATATAAAAAAGCGAGTAAGAATGCTTATGATAGTGCTGTTGATTACAATGGAATTGGCACAAACAAAAAGGGTAATTTGTATGAAATATTCTATGCAAAAGGTAGATACTTTCCAAATATTCGACGTACTTATGCAACAAAAATTGTATTTGTAGCAAACTCAAAACTTGAATCAGATGGTAATTTATCATTTACCCTAGATTCAAACTTTTCAATAGAGCCAATGGAAAGTGTATTTGGATTAGAGTTTCCACCGCTTGATTCTTTGCAGAATTTAAAATCAGATGTAATTAATATTTTTTCAAAATTGTCTTCATCTGAAGTGTCTCAACGTTATACATATAATCTTGAAGGTGATATTAACGTCGAATTTTCACCTGAATCAGTCTATGCGAATTTTGATCGCTTACTAGGTAAATACGAATGGGGAAGAAGTGAGTCAATTAAAGAGTTCAAGAAAGAGAATACTTACAAACTAAGCATGAATAACAAAGACTTTCCGGTAAATGTCGAAATTTACCCATATAGAAATGGTGCAAAGGTTATTTATAAAGCAAAGCTTGATTATGAGATATCATCAAATGGCAACTCTACTTTAGTGTCTAAAGATATTGAGACATTGAAAGAAATAATTGAGAGTACTGCCAAAAACTAGAGCTTAACAAGGCCATCTTGTGGATCTTTGTTTGCTGTCTCACCATTATATCCAAAACATGCATAAATGCCGCCATCAAACAAATCCCGCAAATGGCGGCGTTACAGATAGAAACGTTAAAGGTGATAGCCGAGGCCGGGATCTCTCCACACCCAAAGGATTAAGATATAGGTTTGCGATTGCCATGCTTAAAGCTGATTCACCGATGCCACTTCATATTTTGCGTGACTTTTTAGTGCCTTACTCCTGAAACCTTGTCATAAAAAACAAGAAAATTTGGGCTCGTTCCCAAGCTCCAGCTTGAAATGTAAGTATTTGAAATAAAAAAACTTATTTGCCTAGATTCATAAAGTGAACAGATTAAGCACCAGGCTCTTTTATCTGGGATTTGGGTTCCCAAGCAAGGAGCTTGAAAACGGAGTAAATATAAGAGTTTTGCAGGAACTTATGGGGCACTCTGATGTTAAAACAACAGAAATCTATACCCATTTAATGCAAAAAGATATTAACAGTGTGAAAAGTCCTCTGGATTAAAATTATAGGAAAGATAATTTTTTTAAATTATGCTGCATCTGTTATTGTTTATCTGTCTGTATTTTTCATCAAGTTCTTGATACTTGAGTTTTGTTCCCCAAAAAATATCAAGGGTACTTCCAGCAGTAAAATCAGTCAGCCCTTTTCCCATAACTTCAATCTGGTTTGTTGATATATGGGTTTTTCAAAAGTTTTTTAATCTGGATTTGAACTGTTTGATTTTATTTTTACAAGCCTTTATTTGTTGGTTATTATGGCTTGTATTATAAATGGTCTTTTTATAGTTGTAAGGTGGGGTTTATTGAGCGGTTACAATGATCTTTTTATAGTTGTAAGATGGGGTTTATTCAACGGTTACGTTTATTCTATTATTTCAATTCGACCCCGCATTTCCATCAATTATAAGTTCCTTTCAAGTAGCTGATTTTTAGGAATAAAAAAAGATTGAGATTTATAAGGGAACTTACGTCTGCTTTGTGGGTGTCCTATTGTTTTTTGCAACCCAAAGAAATATAATACCCATTTGCTTTTTTATCTCTAAGTAATTTTGGTCCGAATTCGTTCTTCCCCAAAGTGTGAGCTTTATTTGATTTTCAGGTGATGAACTCTCAGCTGTAAAAAAGCATGAAGATCTGATTTTTTTAGAAGATAAAGTACTTTATGATCCTAAAGAGCGTGGCAGGGGTTAATATGTTGTTTATGAATAAAATCTGGGGACTCCTTGCTCAATTCAAAGCAATCCCCAGATTAAGTAAAAAGCGACAAGATATCCAATACCTTAGAACCTCGACTGTATAACTTTAGTCTTGTCGGAGGCATTGCCGTCATCCGTTGTATAGGTGATTTCGGCTTCCCGATCCTCCCCAGTGGTATTTGAATCAACAGTGATATAAACAAGGGAGTCGGCACCTGGTTTTACACTACACCAATCCTGGTCGCTGGAAGCTGTCCAGCTGCGGGCAACAGCTAAATTCAGCGTTTTGTATTGCCCCTCCGCACTGAAATCAAGATTGTGCGGGGCCACCAGCAGTGGCGGGAAGGGTAAAGGCACATTTATTGTCCATAATCCCCCATCAAAGACATTGTGTTGTGCATCAAGAGCTACCCATGGCAATATGAGGTGCCCGCTCACACTTTGAATCAGATCCACATCAAACTCTGAAACAAACGAATTTACTTTTTCCTCACGAATGTCGGGAGAGAATTTCCATATCCACTGATTCACCGGCTGAAAATTTGACCGCGACAATAGCGTGGGAGTATTGATTTCAGTTTTACCAACAGAAACCGTATGTGTGGTTTTATTGAATTCATAGCTCCAGCGGGCGTTATTGGTTTTTTCTGCGGATCTGTTTGTTAGTGTGCAATCAGTCACGGTGAAAGTTGACGAGTTGGTGATGCTGACTCCTGCGTCCATGGTGCCAGTCGCACTGGTACCAAAAAAACCCACAGAGCCACCGATGTTCCAATTGACACCACTGGTGACCGTTTCCTTATTGTTGGCGTTTTCTGGCTGTGCTGTCATGAGCGAGACCCCGCTTCCTGGGAAGTCCAGCCCTTCCATCCAGTTATTCATTGAGTATTTGCCGACATAGTAATGGACTTCCTGATCGTTCCAAATAGTCTTTGTATTTTTCTGAGGCCCATTATATCCACCTGATGCATTAAACATCCCTTCCTGGCGTACATAGAACCAGTCGTAATCCCTGGCATCGGCTTCATTGAAGGAGTGGCATGAATAGATGTAATAGTAGAGTGTATAATGATTCCCACCATTGGAGAAGTTTTTTTCATATACAAAAGCAGGTACAATCTGGGTTAGTTCCGCTGTCGTGTCAGTGGCTACAACAAGAGCCTGGATTGCATCCTGTCTATATCCTTCCAGCTTTGATGTTAAGCGATTACCGTTATTATCAATCCAATTGCGCAACATTTCAGTTCTGCGGAATTGTTCAGAATCGCTGTCAGTGACTGGGTCAGGCAGCGGTTCAGTGGGTGCTTCTGTAGGCGGCGTAGTAGCGCGAGGTTGCATTACTCCGTCGCCGGGTGGATACATCGACCATATAAAAACAGAACCATCAGCTTCTCGATCGATAGCAAACAGCTCGGCGTAATCCTTATTTTCCGGCAAACCTTCGGGCAGGGTATAGTTCTGCTCAAGTCCAAGGATGTCAAGTAGTGTGTTTATTTGATCTGCGTTGCCATGGATCAATACAATAGGTTTCAAATTAGCGTAGGTTCTGCGAATGCCTTCTTGTTCGGTCGACTTCAGTGATTGAATGCACGATTCGGCTATAAATATCGGTGCATCGGTAGATTCTCCATCGTAGGCAACGCTATTGACGAATGTCGCCTCGATCTTATCTGCAAGGGTGCCCTTACTGACTCCAATATAAGAAATCTTTCCTGTGTATATGCCAGCCGAGTCGCCGGAGCCGCATCCGGATAAAGAGAATATTGCGAACATTACCAGTACTGACGTTGTCAACATAACCCATATTCTGGAACTATTGAATTTCAATTTAATACTCCTGTTAGTTATCCATTCGTTAAGTTGACAGGCTGTTACAGAATGCTGATTTTTCTCATTTTTTAAAATTGTAACCTACTGATTTTATTGATCACCAATTTTGAAAAATGTAGTTTCGTAACAGCCTGTTGAGGAATTTATTCATCAACCATACTACGCAGTTTACTCTTCTGTGAGCAAACTCGGTCATATCCTGCAGCCCAATCATATTCATCTTTCTTCAGTAGCGCCTCCAATCTTTTCAAATTAAAATTTTTTAGAAATTAAAACAGACTTTAGGATTTGAGTACAGCTTAAAATACAAGTTGGTATGGAAATTCAAATTAGTTTTCGTGCCAAACTCAAATAGAGAGTATTTTCAGGGAGTTGTTTTCAGGGTCGGACCAGCACAACATATTAAAATAACAATAAAAAAGCTTAAAAATAAGAGTTTTTTTACTTTAGAGCTTACATTTTGATATCAAAATGACTAGCAGTAGATTTTATGATTTAAGCTATTGTTAAAATCAGCTTGTTCCTCTTTTATAAAACTAAGTTCATTTGCAGTTACAATTTTTTTGTTTGATAATAAGGTCTTCTTTAAATTGAGCAACAAATTTATTGTAGTTTACAGGAATACTTTCAGACCAGAAGGTGAGTATAGTTTGAGATTAGGGTATAATTCAAAAATTTAAATTTATATCTTTTTTTGCTTACAAAGCCAGTTGATCCAAATTTTCTCTATTCTTATCAAATTTTAATAAAAATTCTTTTTTATGGCATCTGTGGGTTATGTGCCATAAATGACCTGGAATAAAATATCTGTTTGCTCTTGGTAGCATTGAGTTTTTTTCATCAGGAAGAAAATGCTTAGATTGCTTGTTTTAGGGTTGAAAAGAGCCTTCTAAAGCTAAAAACTGGGTGGTTTAATTTTGTTTATTCTGTTATTTCAGGATGTTGTTTTGGTCCGACCCCGCGACACCCCTAACCCGGTGGTTACTAGGCGGTTACTATCAATAAAAAAGGCTACAAAATTTTATTTTCAAAAACCCTGTAACCTCTTAGTTTTATTGGTGCCTGGACCGAGAATCGAACTCGGACAGCATTACTGCCGAGGGATTTTAAGTCCCTTGCGTCTACCTTTTCCGCCATCCAGGCAAATTTTTAAATAGCTTTAAAAAAACACAACAATTGAGTAAACCAAAACCAAATTTTATGCAAGCGGTTTTTAAATTTTATCTTTTAAGCCCGGTTGTGTTTTAGTTTTAAAAAATCAAAAAAAGAAAATCCAGGCAGTTGTCAACACCTGACCTCTGCCGGATTTTAATTTATCAATTTTAACCTATGGGCAAAACTTCTCGTCCATAAACTTCATTGATAACCTGAGCCATTGCAAAATAAACTGCAGAAGCACCGCAAATTATTCCCTCAATCCCTGTGATTGTTGCAAAAACACCGCCTAAATCAAAAAAGTCACCTATTGCAAGAAGAGCAAAGAGAATGGTAAGAGAAAGAAAAACAAACTGCATGGCTTTTGGCATTTTCAAGGTTCCTATCCACATGAAAAAAGTAAAAACTCCCCATAGTAGAAGATACCATCCCATAAAGGAAAGAGAGTTTTCCGGCAGACCAAACTTTCCATTAAGATAAACTAAGCCAACAAAACTTAGCCAGAAAAAGCCATATGAGGTAAATGCTGTAGTTCCAAAGGTGTTGCCTTTTTTAAACTCCATCAAACCAGCTATGACCTGTGCCATTCCCCCATAAAAAATACCCATGGAAAGAATAATAGAGCTCATTTCAAAAAAACCGGCATTGTGCAGATTTAAAAGAATTGTTGTCATTCCAAACCCCATAAGACCCAGAGGTGCAGGATTCGCCAGCTCAGCCTGATGTTCCATACGTCAATCTCCCTTAAATTTTAATAAGTTTTTGAAAACACAAAGAATACTTTTACCAAACAAACACAAACCACCTATTACAACAAATAAAAAGAAAAATCATTGTTTATCTTATCCCACAAGCAAATTTTAAGCCCCTGACACTTTTCTTCTTTGATTTTTTAAATAAAGGACTGTAACACAAAGGACAGTCTGTCTTATTTAAATTTTATGAGGAAGCTAAATTGACTAAAAAAAGATTTTCCATAAATAAGTTTGTCTCAATTCTTGAAAATGAATACAAAAAATGGAACGCCCCTGTAATAACATTTATTGCAATCAAAGGTGCATCTCCCTATGAAATTCTTATTTCAACTCTTTTATCACTTAGAACAAAAGACGAAGTAACCATTGAAGCTACAATAAAGCTTTTTAAAAAAGCCAACACTCCTTATGAAATGCTTAAGCTTTCAAAGGAAGAAATAGAAAAACTGATTTACCCTGTGGGATTTTATCCTACAAAAGCTGGAAGAATACTTCAAATAAGCGAAATCCTAATTAATAAATACAATGGGGAAGTTCCAGATACAATGGAAGAACTTCTTGAACTTCCCGGAGTGGGCAAAAAAACTGCCAACCTTGTTCTTGCTGAAGGATATAATATTCCAGCAATCTGCGTGGATGTACATGTCCATAGAATTTCAAACAGAATTGGATATGTAAAAACAAAAAATCCTAATCAGACTGAAGATGTTCTTAGAAAAAAACTGCCCAAAAAGTACTGGATAATTTACAATGAAATCCTTGTGGCCTTTGGGCAAACAATTTGCAGACCTGTTTCTCCATTTTGTTCAAAATGCCCTGTAATAGATTATTGCAAACAAATAGGAGTGGATAAAACAAGATAAAACTTCATTAAACCAAAGAATCCAAATATTTATATAAAATAATATAGAGGTAAAATGGAATTCAAAAGAAATCACAAACCTTTGATATTAGCATCAAAATCACCTAGACGACTTGAGCTTTTAAATTCTGCTGGAATTTATCCAATAGTGGTGGAAAGCAGATTTGAAGAACCTGAAATTGATAATCAACCACCTGAAGATTTTGCAAAAATGCTTGCCTACTTCAAAGCCCTTGACCTTGCAAAAAGAAGGGTTAATTACTATGTTCTAGGTGCTGATACCATTGTAGTACTTGATAATAAAATTCTTTTAAAACCCAGGTCTGATAAAGAGGCTTTTGATATGCTTTCAAAATTAAGCCAAAACACCCATGAAGTGATTACTGGTTTTTCACTTATTTCCCCTGAAATTAAAAAAATCATCACTGCTTCTGTAAAAACAAAGGTTTCCTTCCGAAGGCTTTCCACAGATGAAATCAATTGGTATATAAGTACAAAAGAGCCTTTTGATAAAGCAGGAGCTTATGGAATTCAGTCAAAAGCAGCTTCTTTTGCTTCTTCAATAAAAGGTTCATATACAAATGTAGTTGGTCTTCCTTTAAGTGAAGTAATTGAAATTATGGAAAAAGAAAGGATATTTGAATAAAATGAATATAAAAAAAAATATAGAAGAAATAGAAAATCAAATTAAAAATGCCTGTAAAAATTCCAATAGAAATGATTTTCCAAAACTCATTGCAGTGAGCAAAACAAAACCAGCTGAAGATATAATCAAGGCATTTGAATCAGGACAAATTGATTTTGGTGAAAATTATATCCAGGAAGCAACGGATAAAATCGATTCTATAAATAACAATGAAATCCGCTGGCATTTTATTGGGAGGCTCCAGTCCAACAAAGCCAGATTTGCAGTAAAGTATTTTGATTTAATCCATTCTGTTGACTCTTTAAAACTTGCAAAAGAAATTAATAAGCGAGCAGCAGCCCAGGATAAAATCCAAAATATTTTAATCCAGATAAATACAGGTAAAGAAGAGCAAAAATCAGGAATAATGCCTGAAGATTCTGAAAATCTTTTTAAGGAAATCATCAATTTAAAAAATATAAAAATTCTTGGGCTTATGGCAATTCCTCCATTTGGAATGGAAGAAGATGAAGCAAGAAAACATTTTAGCCTTTTGCAAAACACACTAAACAACCTAAATGAAAAATTTCCAAAGCTTAAAATGACAGAGCTTTCCATGGGAATGTCAGATGATTTTCATCTTGCAATTGAATACAACTCCACCATGGTAAGAGTTGGCACAAAAATATTTGGGGAAAGAAGCTATTAATGAAACTTCTTTTACACACCTGCTGTGGGCCATGCACAATTTTTCCCCTGGAGCAGCTCAGAAAAGAGAACTTTGAGGTAATGGGATTTTTTTACAGACACAATATCCACCCGCTTTCAGAGTGCATGAAAAGAGAAGAAACCCTGAAAAAATATGCCCAAGACTCAAATCTTCCAATGATCTGGCAAAAAGGATATGAAATGGAAGAATTTTTGAGAAAAGTCTGCTTCAGGGAATCAAACAGATGCCAAATTTGTTATTATGACAGGCTTTATGCCACTGTAAAAATTGCTAAAAAAGGAAACTTTGAATACTTTTCCTCTACTCTTTTATACAGCAAACAACAAAACCATGAAAAAATAATTGAAACTGCAAAAGCCCTTGGAAAACAAAACGGAGTAAAATTTTATTACAAAGATTTCAGGGAAGGCTGGAATTATGGAATAGAAAAATCAAAGGAACTTGGAATGTACAGACAACAATACTGCGGATGTATTTACAGTGAAAAGCAAAGATATATAAAAATGCTTGATATTAAAACTTAAGTTTATTCCACCAAGGAAATATAAAAACTATGTTTGAAAATATAATTTATTTTATTTCAGCTCTTATTCTCTCAATTTTTTACACTGATTCTCTATCAAATAATTTCAGCTTAAAATTTTCTTTTGGAATTTTAATTCTTTCATTTATTCTTTTTTACTTTATCTGCGATCTTTTATTCAAAAAAGCCTCTAGAAATAAAGAACTGGATTTATTTAAAGTTTACTCAAAAAACCTGTCAATACTTGCAATAATAATTTTTGGAATCAATCTCTATATTTTTGAAATCCCCAGGATTTTTACAAAAAATATAATAACTTCACAATTTGAAACCATAGCTCCTTTGATAATGATTTCAATATTTACAGGATTTATGATTCTAATCTGGGAAAGATCTCATTCAAACAATCCCGAATACAATACAAATGAAATTTCAAAAAAAGAATTTATTTTTACCCAGCTTGGATTTTCTCTTCCCACAATTTTTCCCTGGTTTATTATCTCGGTTGTTTTTGATATTTTTGAGTTTCTTCCATTTAAAAACAAAACAATTTTTTACGATTCTTTTTTAGGACAGGTGGTTTATGGAATTTCTTTAATTCTTTTAATCAGTGTTTTTATTCCTATTCTTCTTAAAAAATTTTGGAAATGCACAAAATTAGAAGATGAAGAAACAATAAAAATTTTAAACAATTTATCTAAAAAAACCGGAGTGAAATACAAAGAAGCCCTTATTTGGCCTATATTTCAGGGAAAAATGATAACCGCAGGAGTAGTGGGACTTTTCAAAAACTTCAGATATATTCTGGTTACCCAGGCATTTTGTGATTATCTTTCACCAGATGAAAAAGAAGCTGTAATTGCCCATGAATTTGGTCATATCAAAAAAAATCATATTTTTTTATACCTTCTTATATTTGCAGGTTTTATAGTCTGTTTACATGCTTTTCTTGAACCTGCTACAATTCTATTTTTATTCCTAACGCCTAAAACTTTTACAAATTCCATGCTTCCCCAAAGTTTTGTTTCTCTTTTTACTGCAATAATTTTCATATCTGCATTCGTTTTATACTTTAGATATGTTTTTGGTTTTTTCATGAGAAATTTTGAAAGACAGGCTGACGGATACAGTTTTATTATTTCAGGCTCATCATTTCCCCTTGTTTCAACCTTTAAAAAAATATCAAGGATGAGTCCTGGAAGCGAAGAGGAACCCAACTGGCATCACTACAGCATAAGACAAAGGATTGAATTTCTTTTTAAATGTCAGATGGACAATACCCAGGCAAAAAAACATGATAAAAAAGTTAATTATCTGCTTTTGGTTTATTTTTTAACAATTGCTCTCATATTTTATGGGGGAACAAAAATAAATCTATATAAAGCCGGGTTTATAAAAAATAAAGCTGAAAAAATAATTATATCTGAACTTCAAAAAAATCCTGATAACTTTGAACTTTACAATTATCTGGGTAATCTCATGATGGAACAGGAAAAAGAGGAAAAAGCTATAAAAGCATTTGAAAAAGCTTTAGACTTAAATGAAAACTTACCTGAAACCCTTAACAATCTTGCCTGGATTTATATTACATCTAAAAACAAAAACATTCAAAATGCCAACAAAGGAGTAAACCTTGCAAAAAAAGCAGCTGAGATCATTGACGATCCGCCTTCTTATCTCCTTGACACTCTTGCCGAAGGATATTTTAGAAAAGGAAATAGGGAAAAAGCCTGTTTTTTAGCTAAAGAAGCATATAAAAAATCCAAGGGAAACAATACCTATTATAAAGATCAAATAAAAAAAATCTGCGATAAAAACAGTGAAATTATTTACTGAGTATATTTATACAAAACCCTCTAACTCTTACTAAGGAGTTTATCTTGGCAAAAAGCTTTTTTTACAGATAATAAACAGGTGAATAAAAAATGAAAAAAAGACCAATAGTCAAACCATTAATGTTTTTTATTGCAGCTATACTTTTATCAACTGGAATCTTTTATTTTATCAAACCTCTTCCTGATGGAACTAACTTTGAAAGTGATTTTCAAAATGTTTCTCAAATCAAATTTTTAAAAGATCTGACCTGGGTTAATAAAGAAAACACCCTTGAAAAAGATCATGAAATTTTAAATACTATTTTAAAAAAAATTGATGAGGCAAAAGACTTTATTCTTATTGATATGTTTTTATTCAATGACTTTATGGGAAAACCTCTTAAAAAAGATCAAAGCCTTTCCAATAAGCTTAAAAATGCATTAATAGAAAAAAAGAAACAAAATCCTGATATTTTTATCTGTGTAATTACAGATCCAATAAACACAGTATACAACGGCCTTGTTAATCCTATATTTGAAGAACTTGAAAAAAATAAAATCAAGCTGATATTTACAAACCTTGATGAATTAAGGGACAGCAACCCTGTTTACTCTGCTTTTTACAGGGTTTTTTTAAAAAGTTTTGGAAACTCTCCTGCTGAAACAATAAAAAGCCCATTTGGAGATGAAAAAGTTTCCATAAGAAGCTATTTCAAGCTTTTAAACTTTAAGGCAAATCACAGAAAAACTTTTATCTGCAACACTTCTTCAGATATTTTTGCAATTGTAAGCTCTTTTAATCCTCATGACCCAAGTTCATACCACTTAAATGCCGGTGTTTTATTCAATGGAAAAGCAGCCCTTGATCTTCTTGAATCTGAAAAGGCAGTACTTGAAATTTCAGGTTTTAAAAACTTTCCTGAATTTAATTTTAATTTTGACAATCAAGAAACCAGGGAAAAAATAAAAATAGTCACAGAAAATAAAATTTCACAAAACTTAATAAGCCTTATTAATTCAACTCAAAAAGAAGATAGTCTTGAGCTTGTAATGTTTTATCTTTCCCATAGAAAAACAATAAAAGCACTTAAGTCAGCTGCAAAAAGAGGAGTAAAAGTAAAGGTTTTGCTTGATGCTAATAAAGACGCTTTTGGAAGAAAAAAAAATGGAATCCCAAATAGAGTTACTGGAAAAGAACTAAATAACAGCGGGATTTTTGTAAAATGGGGAAATACCAAAGGAAACCAGCTTCACTCAAAACTTGTTCTCATAAAAAAATCCTCGGGAGAAAATTTTCTTATCACAGGCTCTGCCAACCTTACCAGAAGAAACCTTGACAACTATAATCTTGAAACCAATGTTATTGTAAAAGCAAAAACAGATACAACTTTTTTTAAAGATGTTGTAAACTATGTTAATATCTTATTTTCAAATACAGACTCAAAACAATTCAGTCTGGACTATGATAAACTTGGTAAAAATTTGTTTTTAAAAAGATATTTATATTTATTTATGGAAAAAACAGGAATTTCAACTTTTTGAAAAGGAAAAAAATGAAAATAAATACAAAAAACTTAATTACTGACAAAAAATTTATTAGGCTTGTTTATCATTTTATCAGGACATACTCAAAAACATTAAGATTTGAAGTTGTAAATGAAAAAAAATGGATGAACCTTTTAAATAAAGGTGAAAAAGTAATTTTATGTACACTCCATCAGCAGTTTTTTTCATATATCAGATATTTCAAAACCTACTCCCATCTAAATCCATCACTTATGATAAGCAAAAGCAAAGACGGTGAAATGATAGCAGGAGTTGCAAAACATACAGGATGGCATTGTGCACGGGGTTCTTCTTCAAGGGGTGGAAAAGATGCTCTTAACGAAATGATTGAACAAGTTGAGAAATCAGGAATTGGAGCCCATATTGTGGACGGACCCACAGGTCCTGTTGGAATAGTAAAAAACGGTGCAGTTAAAATGGCAGCCACCATTGGTGGTTATCTTGTTCCCATGCACTCAATCACTGAAAAAGACTGGCACGCCTCAAGCTGGGATAAATTTATAATTCCAAAACCTTTTTCAAAAGTTAAAATTGTTTACGGAGAGCCTATAAAGGTTGAAAAAACCGAAAACATTGAATTATTGGAAAAATACAGACAAAAACTTGAAAACAAACTAAAACCTCATTTAAAATATTTTGATTAAAATCAAAACTTGATTTTATAGTTATTCATATTGATTTTAAACCCATAAAAAAACGGAGGCAATAATGACAACAGCCGAAAAAAAAGAAAGAAGACAAAAGGTTATAGACGCTCTTAATGAAGCCAGAGCTATGGAACTTCATGCCATTCATCAGTATATGAATCAGCATTACAATTTAGACGATATGGACTATGGCGAACTTGCAGCCAAGGTGAAACTCATTGCAATAGATGAAATGCGCCATGGTGAAATGTTTGCTGAAAGAATCAAAGAACTTGGCGGAGAGCCAGTAACAGAACCTTTGGATAAAGTCACAAAAGGTCAGGATGTTAATTTAATCTTTGGTTTTGATGCAGAACTTGAAGATGACACTATAGACAAATACAATCAGTTTGCCCTGATATGCAGGGAAAACGGAGACAGCACAAGCGTGAAAATATTTGAGCAGATAATTGACGAGGAGCAGGCACATTTCAATTATTTTGATGATGTTAAAGAACATATTGAAAGACTTGGAAACACCTACCTTGCAAAAATTGCAGGGACTCCTTCTGATACAGGTACTGGGGCAAACGGATTTGTAAACACAGCCAATTAATTTTTACCTGAAGTTTTTCGATTTATCTTTTAAGTTCAAAACAATAAACAGGACATTTTTTGTCCTGTTTTTTTATTTTATCCTTGAAATTTATAAATCTGCAATTAGTGTTTAAATAACTGGTTAAAAAAATCAGTTAACTCTGACAAATCAATTATGTTTTAATCCCTCAAAAATTATTTTTATTCTTTAGAACCAACTAAGAATTAATCTTTTTTTGTATTATTAATTGATCAAAAATCAGAATTTTTATTTAACTATTGATTAAAATTTTGCCTGTACAAGGCATTTTTTTTAACAAAAATGAAAGGTAATTTTAATGACTTTAGCCCAAAACGGTAAAACAATTAAAGTGCATTACACAGGCAAGCTTGAAAACGGAGAAACCTTTGATTCTTCAAAGGGAAGAGAGCCGCTTGAATTTACAATGGGTGCCGGCCAGATGATACCAGGATTTGAAAAAGGCGTAGACGGGATGAAAGTGGGTGAAACCAAAGAAATTGTTGTTTCTCCTGAAGAAGGATACGGCGAAAGAAGAGAAGATCTTGTTGCAGAATATGATAAATCAATGTTTCCAGAAAATCTGGAACTCAAAGAAGGAATGCAGCTTGAGTCACAAACAGAAACAGGACAAATAATTCCCCTTGTAGTTAAAAAAATCGAAACCAACAAGGTTACTATTGACGCAAATCATTTCCTGGCAGGAAAAAAACTTGTTTTTGAAGTTGAGGTTGTTGCTGTATCATAAAAATTGTTGATTAACTAAATTACAGGGTTTAGACCCTGTAATTTTTTATCTTAAATAAACAAAATTAATGATTTCAACAATTTTCTAATTAATACAGACTTTTCTAACCTGAATAAGATCGCACTTACCCTGAAAAACTTTATCAATTCCATCTTGCTTAAGAGTTGTCATTCCGTCTTCAATACCCTGGTTTTTAAGTTCTTCCATTAATGACTGTCTTTGAATAAGCTTTTTAAGTTTATCGCTGCCTAAAAGAAGCTCATGAAGCCCTGTTCGTCCTAAATAACCAGTTTGATTACACTTTTGGCATCCATTAGGCCTATATAAAACAAGATCTTTTGAATATGGAATTTTAAGATGCTTTTCAAATGCTTTGTCTCCATATTCATGAACAAGTTCAAAATATTCGTCTTTAGTTGGATGATACTCTTCCTTGCAGTGTTTACAAAGTGTTCTTACAAGCCTCTGAGCCATGATACAAAGAATTGCATCGGCAAAATTAAAAGGATCCATCCCCATATCAAGAAGCCTTGTAATAGTTTCAGGAGCAGAGTTTGTATGAAGAGTTGAAAAAACAAGATGACCTGTAAGAGAAGCCTCAATGCCTATTTGAGTAGTTTCCTTATCCCTCATTTCACCAACCATTATAACATCGGGATCAGCCCTGAGAAAAGACCTCATGGCAGCCGCAAAATCAAATCCTATTTTGGGCCTGACCTGAACCTGGCGAAGACCTTTCTGAGTTATTTCAACTGGGTCTTCAGCTGTCCATATTTTTCTTTCAGGTTTATTTATATATCCAAGGGCAGAATGAAGAGTTGTTGTTTTACCCGAACCTGTAGGACCGCATACAAGAACAATTCCATAGGGCATTGCTATGCATTTTATAAATTCATCAAAATTTCTTTTGGAAAATCCCATATCAACAAGGGGAATAGGATCCCCTGAAGCAAGAAGCCTTAAAACAACATCTTCCACCCCGCCCTGGGTTGGAATTGTTGCCATACGAAGCTCTAAGTCTTTTCCTCCAAATTTTTTAAACTTTATTTTTCCGTCCTGGGGCTTTCTTTTTTCTGCAATATCAAGATCTGCCATGATTTTAAGCCTTGAAACAATTGCATTCTTAAAATGATAAGGAACTGTCTGATAAAGCATACAAGAACCATCAATTCTAAATCTTACCTCAGTATTGGTTTTACCTAAATAAGGTTCTATATGAATATCTGAAACATTTCTTGAATTGGCATCAAGGATTATTTTATTTACCAGCTGAACAATTGCAGAACTTTCCTCACTTACTGCTGATTCTGCTTCTTCCACCTCAATTTCTTCTTCACTCATCTGTGACAAAATTTCATCTATAGAGTCAAGTTGATCCTCTTTTTGGGTGAAGTGTTCAAGCATTTTTAAAATATCTTCTTTAAAAGAAAAACAATATTTAACTTTTTGTCCCGGAAAAAGAGACTTAATATCAGAAATCCTCTGGATGTCTTCGGGGTTGTCTATTGCAATTAAGGGATAGCCCTCTTCATCTGTTTTTACAGGTACCCATTTATTGCTCTTAAGAAAAGATACTTTAAGACCCCTCATAAGTTCGCCTGGAATTGGCATTGTTGATTCAAATTTAACATAATTTACTTTGAAATATCTTGCTATTGATTCCCCAATATCGTCTTTTGAAATCCTAAACTCTTTTAAAAGTATTTCTTCTACGCTTTTTTTCAAACTCCTTGCTTTTGAAGTTGCGTTATCAAGCTCTTTTTTGGTTAGAATATGATTTTCAAGAAGGTAATCAAATTTTCTCGGTCGCCTTTGAGTTGCAAGTCTTTTTTGATTATGAAGGGCTATTCCAAGAACCTGGGCAAGCTCAAGAACATAAATTTCATCCCTTTTTTCAAAGGCCATTCCGCTTTTTTTGTTTATAAGCTGAACAGCTCCAAGAAGAAATTTTTTATAAATTATGGGAACAACAAGAACCTGCCTTGTTGTAAATCCGGTTTTTTTATCCCAGCTTTTGTCAAACTCCAGCTCAGGATCCATTTTTTTCAATTCTTTATCGTCATAAACATTTTCAATGTTTACAAGTGCTTGCTTATAAACACAATAACCAGCAAGGGAGGTTTGGGAAATTGGAACTCGAATTTCAGATATTTCATCTCCGGTTTTAAATCTTGAAACAAGCTCTTTTTTTACACCGTCAACATAATAAATAGTAAGCCTGTCACATTCAAAAAGAGAAGTAATTTCATCCTTTAAATTTATTAAAATTTCATCAAGTTTTACAGCACCATTAATTTTATTGGTGATAGTCTGAAGCTTGGTTCTGTACTCTACTTCTGACTTAAGATGCTGAATATCATCGATGTTTTCGTTCATATATCCCTATTATCCCTGTCTGAGTTATCAGGTTTTATTTTGTTTTTCGGAAAAAATATTTTTTTAATTCCTGCTCCCCCAAGAAGAAGAGAAAAAATCACAAAACTTAGGTTAACAAAAAAAACAGACCCTGTAATTGCTTCCAGCTCCTGTCTTTGAACAAAAAACTTTACAATAACAGCAATGGAGGCGGCCAAAAGAACAATACCTGTTATTAAATCTTTTTTATTTTTCATTTATCTTAATAAATCCTTTCAAAACTAATTAAAACCTGAATTAAGGGTTTGAGGTAAAATATACTCTGATATTGAGTAACTTTCAAGTTTGGTTCAAATCTAAAAAACAATAAAAAGACAAACCAAACTCTTCAAGTTCTATTTGCCCTTAAGATTAAGATGAGTTGGCTAAAAACTTGAAAGTTTTATACAAAATAAATCAAAGTTTCATCAGGGGTAATTATTGTAAATTAACAATGTCTTTTTCAAATTTTAATTCAAGTTCTTCAAGCTCTATTGTTTTTAACTCAAGCTCATCAAACAAACTTTCAATTTCTTCCTGAACAATTGAAATACGCTTGGAAACACTGCTCATTTTTTCCACATCTCCTGTTTCAGAAGCATTTTGCATATCATCTCCAAGCTTTTTTTCCTCCTCTTCAAATAAAATTATTTTATCTTCAATTTTCTTGATTTCTTTTTTTAAAGGACGAACTGCCCTTGATTTTTCCTGAATTACAATGGCTCTTTGCCTTTTAATCAGTTTTTTATCCTGATTGTTTTCAGAAACTTCTTTTTTAGACTGTTCGCCCAGCTCTTCTTCCCACCCCACCTTTTCTAGAAACTCCTGATAAGTCCCTTCAAAAACTTCAATTTTATCACGATAAAAAACTATGAGTTTTTGAGCAACCGCATCAAGAAGCATTTCATTATGGGTAACCATTAAAACCGCTCCTGAAAAATTGTCCAGTGCTGAAAGAAGAGCATCACAAGAATCCATATCAAGATGGTTGGTAGGCTCATCAAGAAACAAAAAATTTGTTGGTCTTGCCAAAAGCTTTCCAAGCATCACCCTGCTTCTTTCTCCCCCTGAAAGAATACCCACAGGCTTTAAGGCATCATCTCCTGGAAAAAGCATTGCTCCGCAAATGGATCTTACCTTTGTCCTGTCAAGTTCATTGTTTGCGTAAAACACTTCATCTTCAACAGTGTTTTCATCTTTTAAATCATCAAGAAAATCCTGAACATAAACTCCTGGCCTTGCGTTGTTGTTAAAATTTATTTTACCTGAATCAGGCTGAATGATTCCTGAAAGGATTTTTACAAGAGTTGTTTTTCCACGACCATTTGCACCAATTATTCCTATTTTTTCCCCTGAATTAATTGAAAAACTTAAATTGCTTATAATTTTTTTTTCTTCTGAGTAGGAAAAATCAAGATTTTTTACATTTAAAATCTGTTTTCCTGAAAAAGGGACCTCATTAAAGGAAAAATCCAGCTGTTCAATTTTATCCAGTTTTTGCTTACTGCCCATTTTTTCCAAAGATTTCACCCTTGACTGAACCATTCCAGCAAGCCTTGCCTTGGCACGAAATCTTGTAATAAAAAGTTCTACTTCTTTTTTTCTTTTTTCTTCATTTACCCTTGTTTTTTCATAAATTTCTTCTTCTAAAATTATTTTCTCATAATATGACTGGGTATTCCCTTGGACTTTTTTCAATTTTTTCCGATGAATACCTGCAACATGGGTTACCACAGAATCCATAAATCTTCTGTCATGGGTGATTAACAAAAATTCCTTTGGCCATTTGGATAAAAATTCTTTCAACCATCTTATGGAAACTATATCAAGATAGTTTGTAGGCTCGTCAAGAAGAAGAAAGTCTGGCTCTCCCACAAGAAGTTTTGCAAGATTTATTCTCACCTGATACCCCCCTGAAAATTCCTTTGGAGATCTTTCAAAATCTGAAACTGAAAAACCAAGCCCTGAAAGAATTTTTTCAGCTTTCCAAATACTTTCCTTCTCATTTGGCGGAAGGGAGGCAGAAACTTCTTTTAAAAGAGTTTCCTTTGAAAAATCTAATATCTGGGTCAAATAGCCTGTTTTGTAGTTTCTAGGTGTCATTATTTCACCCTGGTCAGGTTCAGTTCCACCTGTGATAAGTCGCAAAAGGGTTGACTTCCCATGCCCGTTTTTGCCTACCAGCCCTACTTTTTCACCTGAATTTATTTTAAAGTTTATTGAGTCAAACAAAACATTTTGACCAAAACTTTTTGTTACCCCTGAAACTGAAATCACTTTATTTATACTCCTTGGTCCTTGATAGACCTAAATATTTTTCTTGACTTATATTCTAAAAATCCATAGTTATCCAAAACAAATAATCTGTCTAAGATATTAAATTATATATTTTTTTTATCTGATGAATACCTTGAACAAACATCTTTTTTTTAATAATATTTATATTTTAAATCAAAAAACATTTTGCACTTTTGATTTTAAATATTATTACACAATGCTAAAGACAAGTAAAAATGGTAAAAGTTTTTTAAATCTCAATATATTTTATAATAAAGAGTTGAAAGGAAGGGGATAGAATGACAAAATTTGTTTATACCTTCGGCAACGGCATAGCTGAAGGAAATGCCGCCCAGGCAAATCTTCTTGGCGGAAAAGGTGCAAACCTGGCTGAAATGGCAACTTTGGGCTTGCCTGTTCCTCCAGGTTTCACAATTACAACAGATTTTTGCAATGAATACTTTAAAAACGGCGGCAAATACCCTGATTCTCTTGTCCAGGAAGTTGAAACTGCTTTGAAAGAAGTAGAATCAATAATGGAGATGAAATATGGAGATCCAGACTCTCCTTTACTTGTTTCATGCAGATCTGGAGCAAGGCAGTCCATGCCGGGAATGATGGAAACCGTTTTAAATGTTGGTCTTTGTCCTGCAACTATCCCGGGCCTTATTAAAAAAACAGGCAATGAGTGGTTTGTATATGATGCTTATAGACGTCTTATCATGATGTATTCCGATGTTGTGATGGAAAAAGCTGAAGAAATAGTTCCTGTTGATGGACAGGAAATAAGAGTTCAGCTTGAAAATATGATGGACGACCTAAAATTTGAAAAAGAATATGAAAATGACACAGATCTGAAAGTAGAAGATCTGAAGTTTCTTTGCGAGGAATTCAAGAAAAAAATCCTTGACACCTTTGGCACTCCATTTCCTGATGATCCCAAAAAACAGCTTTGGGGTTCAATTGGAGCAGTATTTAAAAGCTGGTTTGGAAAAAAAGCCAATTCATACAGAAGAATTGAAGGTATCCCAGATGAATGGGGAACAGCCTGTACAGTAATGAGTATGGTTTATGGAAATATGGGCGAAACATCTGCAACAGGGGTTGCCTTCACAAGAAACCCAGCAACAGGTGAAAACAAATTTTATGGTGAGTGGCTTGTAAATGCACAAGGCGAAGATGTTGTTGCCGGATACAGAACTCCCAACCCATTAAATGATGACACCAAAAATGATCAAAACAAGCACCTTGTTTCTCTTCAGCAGCAGATGCCAAAAGTTTATGAAGAGCTTTACGAGATAAGAAATACCCTTGAAAAGCATTATAAGGACATGCTGGACATAGAATTTACTATCCAGGAAAATAAACTTTTCATGCTTCAGTGCAGAATCGGCAAAAGAACCGGAGCTGCAGCACTTAATATGGCAATGGAAATGCTTGCCGAAGGCATAATTAATGAAGAAACCTGTGTTACAAGATTAAAACCTGCCCAGCTTGACGAACTCCTTCATCCCATAGTGGATCCTTCAGCTGAAGCTAAAACAAATCCAGTTGCAAAAGGGCTTCCTGCAGGCCCCGGCGGTGCAATAGGGCAAATTGTTTTTACTGCTGAAGACGCAGTCAAATGGTACAAAGAAGGAAAAGAAGTCATTCTTTTAAGGGAGGAAACAAACCCCGAAGATGTTGAGGGAATGAGAGCTGCCAATGCAATTCTTACAGGAAAAGGCGGAATGACAAGTCATGCGGCTCTTGTTGCAAGGGGCTGGGGCAAATGCTGTATAGTAGGTGCTTCAATGCTTCAAATAAACTCTGCAAAAAAAGAACTTAAAATCGGCTCAAAAATATATAAAGAAGGAGATACCTTTACATTAAACGGTACCAGAGGTCTTGTTTATGAAGGAACTCTCCCCATGCTCGATGCTACAGAGAACCCCAATTTTCAAAAATTTATGTCAATAGTAGATAAATTCAGAACAATGGGTGTAAGATCTAATGCTGAAACTACAAAAGATGCAAAAGCTTCCCTTGAACTTGGTGCAGAAGGCATAGGTCTTTTTAGAACAGAACATATGTTCTACGGAGAAAACTCGGAAGAACCTCTTTTCCTTTTAAGAAAAATGATTCTAAGCTCCAATGAAGATGAAAGACGACTGGCTCTTGATGAGCTTGCTCCTTTTGTCAAATCAAACCTTAAGGAAACCATGGAAGTAATGAACGGACTTCCAGTAACAATTAGGCTTCTTGATCCTCCCTTGCATGAATTTGTTCCCCATTCAAAAGAACAGCAGGAAGAAGTTGCTAAAGCTTTGAATATAGATGTATCAGAAGTTGTAAAAAGGGGTGAAGGACTCAAGGAAAGCAATCCCATGATGGGACATAGAGGCTTTAGACTCGGAATTACTTTTCCTGAAATTACAGAAATGCAGGTAAGAGGAATACTTGAAGCTGCAGCAGAAATGATTAAAGAAGGAAAAGATCCAAAGCCTGAAATTATGGTGCCCGTAACTTGCGACGCCAAAGAACTTATAATTGCAAAAGAAATTACTGATAGAGTTTATGCCCAGGTTAAGGAAGCGTTCAAGCTGGAGAAAATCAACTACTCCTTTGGAACAATGATAGAAATTCCAAGAGCGGCTCTGCTTGCCCATGAAATGGCTGAAATTGCAGAATTCTTTTCTTTTGGAACCAATGACCTTACCCAGATGACCTATGGATTCAGCAGAGATGATTCAGATGTTTTCATGGGTCAATATCTTGATTATGAAATAATTGAAGACGACCCTTTTCAGACCATTGATAAAAAAGGGGTTGGACAACTGATAACCTATGCTGTTGAAAGAGGAAGACAGGCAAGACCCGGTCTTAAAATAGGAATATGCGGAGAACATGGAGGTGATCCTGATTCAGTTGAGTATTGTTTTGAAAAAGGACTCGACTATGTAAGCTGCTCACCATTCAGACTGCCCATAGCAAGACTTTCAGCAGCTCAGGCTGAAATTAAGGCAAAAAAAAAGAATAAGTAAAACAAAAAAAGCATCATCTGGAAAAGCTCTAAAATCCAGATGATGCTTTATATTATTTAAATAAATTTAAAAAACTTCTACTATTTTTTAGGAGGCATCATTACAGCCTCACCATCAATCAATTCTTTTCCATCCTGATTTATACACTGAGTTCTTAAGACAACCCTGTTTTTCTCAGGAATTAACTCTTTAACTTCAACCCTTGCTGTAACAGTATCGCCTATTTTTACAGGTGCAAGAAAAACAATATCTTGTTTGAGATAAATTACACCGGGTCCGGGAAGCTTTGTTCCAAGCACTGTAGATATAAATCCAGCACTGAGCATTCCATGGGCAATTCTTGTTTTAAACATTGTATTTTTTGCATATTCTTCGTTTACATGGGCTGGGTTAAAATCCCCTGTTATACCCGCAAACTGATATATATCAAATTCTGTCACCGTTTTTGTAAATTCAGCAGAATCGCCTATTTTCATTTGTGATACAGTTTTGCCAGTTTCCATCTATACCTCTTCTAGTTGTTTAATATTTCAGCTTTTATTTTATGCTGCTTCACTTTCTGCTTTTTTTCCCTGCTTATTTTTTGCCGTTGTTTTTTCTTCAAGATCTCTTTCAAGGAGCCAGGAAGAAATTTTTGGTGCAAATTCTTTTTGATATCTTGAACTTACATAAATTCCTATATGTCCTGTTTCAAGACAAAGATCTTCTGTATCCTTACTTCCAATCACAGATGTAATCTTATCTGAAGCAGAAGGAGGAACAAGATGATCAAACTTTCCATAAATATTTAATACCGGCATTGTGATTTTCTTAAGATCCACTTTTTCACCGCCTATGACAAGTTCATTTTTTATGAGAAGATTTTTCTGATAAAAATCCTTAATAAACTGCCTAAAGGTTTCTCCGGGTAAATCAGGACTGTCATAAATCCATTTCTCCATTCTTACAAAGTTCTCAAGAAATGATTTATTATCAATATTGTGTAAAAAACCTTTATATTTATCTATCATTAACCTTGCCGGATTTAGGAGAAGAAACCCAAAATTCATTATATCGCCGGGAATATTTCCAAATCCCTCAACCACTTTGTCCACATCAATTTTATTCATCCACACATGCAAAAGACCTTCATTGGTATCAAAGCTTGTGGGAGTAACTGTAAGAACAAGATTTTTAACTTTTTCAGGATGAAGAGCTGAATATATGGTACAAAAAGTTCCACCCATGCAAATTCCCATAAGATTTACTTTTTTTGAATTCTCTCTTTTTCTTATAAAATCTACCATATTATCGATATATCCATTTACATGGTCATCAATGGTAAGATATTTATCTTTGGTTGATGGATATCCCCACTCAATCATGTATACATCCACTCCATCATTTAAAAACTTTTCAACAACACTTCTTCCCGGCTGAAGATCAAGCATTGTTTCTCTGTTGATCAGGGCGTAAACAATAAGAAGAGGAGTTTTTCTCTTTTTCTCCGTTGAGTTTGATTTGTAGTATTTAAGCTTTACCCGATCTTCCTGATGAACTATTTCATAGGGTGTTTGAGCTATTCCGTCATTAAGTTCACTTGTTAAAACATCATATGCATCATTAAGATATGAATTAACTTTGGATGCATTCTTTGCAACATCTTTTAAAAAATTATCAGTTACCTGCGACATTCCAACCATTGCTACCCCCGTTGATCTAATTGTTTTTCGCTTTTTTTTCCAACTTTTTTACTGTTCTTTTAAGCTCAGAGATTTCCTTGTACAATTCATCAAGTTCTGATTTTGTAGGAATAGGTAAAGTCGAAAGGAAATCTTCAAGCACAGCATCACGAGCTGACTTGAACTGAGCCATATTTTCAAGAGTTTTAGCCATAACAGAAACATACTCACTGGAATGAAACATTGACATATAATTAGCTTCAAGCTTTTTAAGCCAGATATTATAATATTCCTCGGAATTTTCAGGGAGTTTCCCCTCTGCCATCATTTTTTCCAGATCTTTTTGCATGAATATAAAAGTTTTTTCCATGGGAAGATAAAGAAAATAAAGAAACTCAATAACAGCTGAGTTAAACAGATTAAACTTGTCTAATGCTGTTGCAATTTTTTCATTATATTCTCTTCCTAAGCCAACCTGGGGCATTCCAAGAATTCTTGAAAGTTCTTTTTCATAAAAGCTTTCCCATTTTTTAAAAAGCCCTTTATCAATTTTAGTAAAATCAAAAGCTGTGAAATTATTTTTTAAACCCTCGAACTGCTCTTTGCTTTTTTCCTGAAAAATCTTAAAAGTTTCTGACATTGAATTCATTATGGCCTCCAAGGCTTTTCGCCTTTCTTCCATTGACTTTTCTGACAAAAAAGTTTCATCAGGATTTTTTAGTGAACCTAAAAAAGACTCCCAGGATTTAATCGCCAAAACCCACGTGGAGTTAACCTGTTCCATTGATTTTTCAAATTCTTCATGATTAAAGGAATTAAGCTCTCCTTTATTCCAGGTCTTAGACAAATCATCAAAAAACTGCTCTGAAAGATTAACCCAGCTTTCAAACATTTCGCTCCTTTTATCTTCAGTTTTTTCTCTATTATCTTCTTTTAGTAACAATATTACTCAAATGAGGAATTTCAACTCCAAGATCTAAAAAAAATATAATTGCAAATATTAAGCCAAACTTATTTAATTTTAGTTTTGGTTAAATTATTTCTTGTGTTAAAATCTTTATGAAGTATATGAATTATGTGAATTTTCAATAGAATATCAAATTTGTTTTTTTCAATCAAGCACTTTTTTCCAAAGAACCTTGTTAATGCTATAAAACTGTATATTTCAAATTTTATTTTAATATCTATATTTTCAATAAGAGTAACCTGTTTCTAATTTTTCTGATACAAATAAAAAATATTTGTTTAAATAAAAAATTCAAAAGGTGATGATTTGACTGATAAAATAGCGATACTATCAGACATCCATGGAAATTATGATGCTTTAAAAGCTGTGTTTGAAGATATGGAAATACAAAACGTATCTGAAGCTGTGAGTCTTGGGGACAATATTGGCTATGGCCCTGAACCAAATCAGGTAATAAGTTCACTTAAATTAAGATCAATTCCTTCGGTTCTTGGAAACCACGAACTTGGGATTTTAAAACCTGAAATAAAAAAATGGTTCAATCCTCTATCTCGGGAAGCTCTTGATATTACAGAAAATATTCTAACTAAAAACTCAGTTGAAGAAATTTCAGAATACCCTCAAAACCTTGTAAAAAACAATATTCTTTTTGTCCACGGTGCTCCTCCGGATAAAGTTTTAAGATATATCTTTGAATTTTCGCCTTCCGGTTTAAAAAAACTTTTCTCCAACTATCCCGAACATCTTTGTTTTATAGGACACACCCACAAACTTGGAATCATATGCCTGGAAAACAACAATATAATCAAATCGCAGATTAAAAAGTTTACAGTTCTAGATAGAAATAAAAGATATATAATAAATTCAGGAAGCATAGGCCAGCCAAGGGATGGAGATAAAAAAGCCAAATATTTAATACTCAACAAAAAAAAAATGGAAATTGAGCTGAGATCTGTTGAATATGATAGAAAAACTGTAAAGAAAAAAATAATTCAACTGAGATTTCCCCATGTTTTCGCCGATATGCTCTAATTTAAAATAAAGTACTTTATGTTTTTAAATTAAGATATTTCAAAAAACTTCAAAAAAACATTTTTTGAACTTATCCCAGTGATATCAACTAACTAAAAAAGCCTGAATTAAGCAAAACTTCCTAATTTTGCTTAATTCAGGCTTAAGAACTAAACCTTAATTTTTAATAAGCAACTTGTCTCCTGGCTGGATAGAATTGTTTTTCATCTTATTTATTTTTTTTATTTCCTCAACACTTACTTTGTATTTTCGTGAAATACCGTACAAGGTATCACCTTTTTTTACAGAGTGGTAAACTTTTTTTACATTCTCCACTTTTATAGAACTTTCATCTTTTTTTAAAGAAAGAGGCTTTTTGTCTTTAACTGAAGATTCTTTTGGAGATGGGATATTTAAAACTGTTTTGTTTTTTTCCACCAAATCTTTTAGATCGTCAATCTTTTTTTCAATTACAAAAAATCTTTGATCAATTTTTCTGTCAATTTCATTTAAAAAACTTGAAAGCTCGTCTTTTGGCGATGAAGCAGAACTTGAAAAATTATATCTTATTTCAATAACTTCACTTTTTATATCCGCAAGAGTTTGTTTAAGTTCTTTTACACTGTCCCCTTTAGGAATAGAGCTGCCACTGCCTAGATTGTTTTCACCGGGCAATTTCACAAGAATAAAAATAAGCAAAATCAAAACAAAACCGCCAAGCAGAAAAAATGGAAAGTCTGCTCTTTTTAAAATTTTTTTCATCCTATCATCTTCCTTTAAATTTTTGATGCTTTTTTTTACAGACACTGATTCTTCACCATAATAGTTTTCTTCAATCCGGGGATCAAACCTGTTATTGTCACCCATAAGATCCTCCTAAAAATAAAATGCTTGCGAATTTTAACTTATCCCAATATCTTGAACTTATACTATAGAAACACCAAGATTAAATTCTAAATTCTGGTTTTTATCAATGCCTAAATTAATTGCAGTCCTAACAATCCTTTTTATCTTCTTCATTGAAGGCCAGCCCCAGGCCTTTGAAAACAGTATTGGAATTAGGTTCAAGCTCATTCCTGCCGGAGAATTTTATATGGGAAGTCCAAAAAAAGAAAAAGGGCACCAAAGGGATGAAAAACTTCATAAAGTATATATAACAAAGCCTTTTTACATAGCAGAAACTGAAACCACCCAGCAGCAATGGTACAATCTTATGAAAAACAACCCCTCTTCAAACACAAACAAACGACCTGATTGTCCTGTAGAAAACGTTTCATGGAATGATGCAATTGAATTTATCAATAAACTAAACAAAAGTGAAGGAACAAACAGCTATAGACTTCCTACTGAAGCTGAATGGGAATATGCATGCAGAGCAGGAACAAATTCAGCCTTTTTCACAGGGGATAGAACCTCTTTGGACTGCAGCTTTGACAAAGCTCTAAATTCAGCTGGATGGTATTGCGGCAACTCAGGGATGCAAAACCCATATTACAATTTAAAACATAAACCTGTTGGACTTAAAAAACCAAACAAATTCGGGCTTTATGATATGCACGGAAATGTAATGGAATGGTGCCTTGACTCAACAAAATGGAAACATTTATTTACAACAGATGTAATGGCCTCACTTGAAACCTATATTGATGGAATAAAAGATCCTCTTGGCAAAAAAGGTGAGAAAAAAATACTCAGAGGCGGGTCTTTTGTACATAGTGCTGAAATGGCAAGGGCCGCAAAAAGATTTTTTTTCGGGCCCAAGGTAAAAAGAAATTATATTGGGTTCAGGATTGTAAGAGAAACAAGATAGTTTTTTTCAAAAAAACAAAACTATACTTTTTAAATTTCTTAAGTCAAATATAAAATTTATGCTTCAAAACACTCCTGATATCATAAAAATTAAACCTTTCAATTAAGCTAAAATAAAATTTAAATTTTCACTGAATTACTTATGATAGAGAAATTCTTTCTTTTTCCTGCAAGCATCCCAAAACATATTGGCTCCGTTAAGTGCGTCTTCTGACTTAAAAGGCTGGGAAGCAATTTTTTCAAGAGTTTTGCTGTCAAATTTTTTCTTTTCAGCCAGTTCAGCTCCGGCCTTAATTAAGGCATCTTTTATTTCTTTAACATGATCTGGTACAAGTTCATCCATTGCAAGTGAGTATGAAAACGGCTTTAAAACTGCACCCAGATAATTTGAACGAAAATTTTTAGAAATTCTTTTTACATGATCAACAAGACCGTCAAAGTTATCAAGCTCATAAAAACCGCAAACACTTAAAAGAGCAATATCTGGCACAGAGTCAAGTCGTTTTGCGTGCCTGTAATGGCCGTCAACCAATTCAAACTCAGGCTCCACAAGAGGGATAATCCTGTCTACAAAGGTTTTAGTCTGGGCTGTCATTCCATCTACATAAAGAGGAGTCCCCAAAACAAGAATATCAGCCTTTTTAATTTTCTCAAGAAGTTCAGGCATATCATCCTTAAACATACAGATACCTGGAGTTTTAACCCAGCATGAAAAACATCCTGTGCAATAATTTATTTTTTTATCTGCAAGATAAATTTTTTCAGCCTGGGCCCCTGCACTTTCAGCTCCCTTAATTAAAAGATCAACAGCAATGTCTGTCATTCCCTTTTTTTTGGTAGGGCTTCCGTTTACAAAAAGAATTTTCATTTTATAACTTCCTTCTTAGTTTTGGCCTAAAAAATTAAGAGACTTCCAATTTAGTAAAAATAAAAACAATCAAATTGAAACTCATTTTTTAGGTTTAGGTTTTTTATTTCCAAGAACTTTTTGATGGAATGCCCTTTCAAAAATATATGTCCTGAATTTTCTGGCAATGTCAGTAAGCTCAAGGGTGATTTCCGCATTTTTTTCCATTGATATATGTTTGGTAATTTTTTTTCTCAAAAGCATTTCATTTTTTGCAACAACTTTTGCTGCTTTTGCATAAAAAACAAGCTCTAAAGGCTCAATCCCAAATTCCTTAAGCCTTAAAAACGCACTGGCAGCGAAAAGATCTGTTTCATCAAACATTTCATTTGCAGCAGGAATTAAAAGCTCTTGTTCAATTAAAAACTCAAGTTCTTCTTTTTTAAGGGAGGTAAGTTTTAAAAAACTTTCTCTATCATATAAATTTTCAGAAATTGTTCCAAAGACAAACTCATGCAAAGTCTCCATAACATAGAGGTCATCCTGTTTTTTTCTGCTTTTAACAATTTCCTTGATTTCAGAAATTTTAAGCCTGTTTTTTTCTTTTAGTTTTTTAATCAGATTTATTCTTGAAACAGTGGAAGGATGATACCAGGCCATATTTTTCCCTGTTTTCACAGGTTTTGGCAAAAGCTCATTTCTCAAATAGTAGTTTATTGTGGAAGATGGAAGACCTGTTTTTTCTTTAAGATCTTTCATTTTAAGATAACCTTTTAAATCTGGGCTTTCTTTTTTCAATTGTTTTTCCGGATATTTGTAAGTTTCAAAATAAAAAAACAAAATATCACACGAGACAGGCAAAGTGTCAAGTTACACTTAACACTTTACCCAATTATTGAAAAACTTAAATCAGGCAAGAAACTTCAAGGAAGCATTGAGTAGATTTTATCGGCATAAAGATCTGGATTAAATTTTCGTTTTAAACCGTTTGAGTTCATATATCTTATTTTGCCAAAAACAGGCCTTTCTTTCCATGGCCTGTCATGTTTCCCAAAACACCAGGCCACTCCTGAAAAAGAATTCGGGTCCCTTCCGTCAAGAGCGTATTTGTTGTTAAGATAAAGGGCTGTATCAAAAGCATCTCTTACAAAAGTTGTCCATTCAATAATTTTTTTACCCCAGTACATCCTCATATAACCATGCATTTTTCCAGTAAGGACAAGTTCAAGTTGGGCTGCATTCCAGTATCTGTCGTGGGTCAATGAGTTCTCTAACTCTTCTTTTGAATAAATATAGGGACGATTATCATTTTCATGTTCCAGAAGGGTTATTTGTGCCCAGTTGGGAAGTGAATCAAAGGAATCGTAATAAGGATTGTAATTTACAAAATTAAAGGAAAGCTCCCTTCTTATTATCATTTCTTCAAGAAAAGCCTCTGTTCCCTCTCCTTTAATCTGGCCTATTCTTAACCCGATATAAATTGGAGAAATCTGGCCAAAATGTAAATATGAACTTAAATTTGAAGTAAATTCAAGGCTTGGATCATTTCTTTTATCATTATAAAGGGAAAGCTTATTTTTTATAAAAATTTCAAGAAGTTCAACGGCATTTGAAGTGCCGCCTTTAAACTCAACAGGAGATAAGTTATCTTCTATTGAATATTTTTTTAGCAGGTCTTCAAGATCAACAGTCTCCTCTGCACCAAACTTGAATTTAGAGGATTTGATATTTATCTGTTCTTCTTCCAAAGGAACAAGAAACTCTAAAAGCCTTGAATTGATTTTTTTTCTAATTGTGTATGCTGCGTATTCTTCTTTTAAAGATGCCTCTTCAAGGGGAACAATTAAATCTGTTTCAACCTCAAACATTGCACATTCAAGATTTTCAGATACTTTTTTTCTCCAGTCTTTTTCAATACGAAGGTATCCCCGATCAGTTACAATGGCACAGGCCTTTTGAGAAACACCTAAAACACCAATTTCCGGAGATTTAAGCTCACAGACAAACCTTATGCCTCTTTCAAAAAGATTTTTTTCAACTTCCATTAAACCCTCAAGCATAAACCTATAATGTCTTGGATTTGCCCCAGGAAAAGAATCTGTAATTCCAAAATAAACAAGAAGCGGCTTTTCAAACCTGTTTGCAAGCTCAATTGAATATTCCAGGGCATGGTTAAAATGAGTCCTTTGGGAATGCTGAAGCCAATAAATAAAACAATCATTGCTTCTAATAATTGTTTTATTGTTTATCTGCCTGATTCTTTTGCCGTCGATCAATTTTCAAGCTCTCTTACATCACAGCCTGAATCTACTTTCTCAGGAATTTTTAAAGATCCAGAAAGACGGGAAAGACGTAAATCCTTTTCTTCCCATAGTTTATTTACAAACTCCTGAATTCTTTGTCTATATGAAAGATCTCCAAGATAGCTTCCAACCATCCAGTCTTCAACGTCAATTATTTTAACATCAACATTGATATCTTCTATACTTCCTGAAAGAAATTCAAGCAGTGAAGGCCTTTTTGAAGAATAATGAATTGTAACATCAATAATTTTATCAATTTTTCCATCCATTGCCTCAAGAACAAATGAAAATCCCCCGGCTTTTGGTCTTATAAGGTTTTTAAAAGGACTGTTCATTTTTTGAGCCTTCCCCTTTCTATTTCTGGTTCCTTCGGGAAAATTCATCACAGCAACAGGCATGTGGGCAAACTTTTCACAGGCTTTTATAGTTGTTTCAAGATCCTTGCCTTTCATATGGGGTTTCTTTTCAAGATATTGCTTTGAAAATCTTTTCATGAAAGGAAAATCAAGTGCCCACCAGACAAGACCTATAACAGGAACATAAATAAGCTGTCTTTTTAGAAAAAACTTTAAAAAAGGAGCTTTTTTATTGAAAATTCTTTGAAGAATTAAAATATCACTCCAAGTCTGATGGTTTGACACAATAAGATACCAACCTTTTGTATGAATTGAATCTGGAATATCTGTGTTAATTTTTACCCCTGCAATCCTGTCAAGAAAAAAACCATTGATAGAAATCCAAATAGTTGCAAGAAAGTTAAACAATCGAGAGATCAAAACTTCAGGATACCCCCAAAAAATAATTTTAAATGGCATAAGTGCGTAAAAAACTGCACCAATAGACAAAGTGTTTAAAATAATAAGTAAAAAAACAAAACTAGCCTTTATTTTTTTATAAATTGAACTAAACATAATTTTTCTCCAACTTATTGAGTTCAATAAAACAGTTTTGTATTAAATTCCAAATCCATTAAATTGAGTTTTTAAAGATTAAAATACACTCGACAAAGTTCAAGCAAAGGTTACCACAAGAGGCGATCTATATCTGTAAAACAATTGTAAAACAAATAACTTTACTCAAATATTTTATTAATATATGTTCAGCTTTGCATACGGATTGAGATTAAAATCCGGGTAATTTATTCCTGAATCAGGTGTTCTTTATTTTTGTTTTTTAAATACAGAAACTGTCTGAATTTTCACTTTTAAGCATTTATGCTTGATTGTATCATTAAATGAAATATTTATTGTACGGATACAGTCACAGCTTTGGTAATAAGTTTGAAAATCAGTTTTTTCAGGGTATTGTTAAGTTTATTAATTTCTGGAGGAAAAAAATGAAACGTTTATTAATTTCTGTTCTTGTACTTTTTACCGCATTTTCAACCTCATATGCGGGAGATGGTTCCTGGGAAAAAGTCAAAAAAGCCGGGGTTCTTAGAGTTGGACTTGATGATGCTTTCCCGCCAATGGGCTTTACAATTGAAGACGGAACACTGGCTGGATTTGACATTGAAATCGGTGAAGAGGCAGGTAAAAGACTTGGAGTTGAAATCAAATGGCAGCCCACAGCATGGTCAGGAGTAATTCCTTCTTTAAATGCCAACAAATTTGACTGCATCTGGAATGGGATGACAATCACTGAAGACAGAGCAGGAAAAGTTGCTTTTACCAAGCCCTATATAATGGATGGGCAGATTGCAGTTGTAAGATTTGATGATAAAAGATTCAAATCTCCGGCAGATCTTGGAGGACAGATTCTAGGAGTTCAAAAAGGATCTTCTGCTGTCAGTGCTGTTGAAAAACTTGAAAACCCGGCAAAAGAAGTAAGGGAATACAATGACAACCCAATGGCACTTCTTGATCTTGAAGCAAAAAGACTTGACGCTGTTATCATAGACAATGTTGTGGGAAGATACACAGTTGCAAAAAGACTTGGTAAATTCAAAACCCTTCCAGGTTTCATAAGCAAAGAGCCTTTTGGTGTTGCATTCAGAAAAGGCGATGACAGTCTTAGAGCAAAGCTTCAAGAAACCCTTGATGCCATGGTCAAAGACGGCACAATGGCCAAAATCTCCAAGAAGTGGTTTGGGGAAGACATAACTGATCCTTCAAAATGGTAATCTAAAGCTTATATTTAAATCATCCCTGAATGTTTTTTCCAGGGATGATTTAAGGGAAATTTTATGAAATCCGTAAAAATATTTTTTTATTCCTTTGTTTTTGTTTTAATAAGTTTTCTATGTTTTGCTGATGATTACTCTTTGATTTTAAAAGCTGAAAATCAAATTGCATCAGGACATTTCGACATGGCCATGGAAACTTTAAACTTAATTCCATATCCAGACAAAAATAATGAAGCCGAAATTATAAACTATGTAAAAGCAAAAATAAGACTTGCTCAGCTTGCATGTATAACAAATGATTATTCTACTGCTGAAAAAGCGTGTAAAAAAGCACTTAAAATCAATCCCCACAGTGGAGAAGCAAAACAAATCTTAAATTCCATCCAAAGAGAAACAGCACCCAAATATGCTGTTTTTTTTGCAGATTCATTAAGGTTTTTTCCTTCTTTGTTAAAAGGGGCTCTGATGACTCTTGTTCTTGTTCTTGTAACTATGGCAGTGTCTCCTTTTGGAGGACTTTTCATAGCTCTTGGCAGAATAAGCGGATTTGCCCCTGTTTCTACTTTATGCTGGTTTATAATCTGGTTTTTCAGAGGAACCCCTCTGCTTCTCCAGCTTTTTTTCATTTATTACGGACTTCCATCACTTGGAATCACTTTATCACCTCTTTTGGCTGCTCTTATAGGACTTGGGGTGAATTACTCAGCCTATCTTGCTGAAATAATCAGAGCAGGAATTCTTTCCATTGACTCAGGGCAGATGGAAGCTGCAAAAGCACTGGGAATGACATATTCACAATCAATGAAAAGAATCATCATTCCACAGACATACAAAAGGCTGATACCTCCTGTTGGAAATGAGTTTATTGCACTTATAAAAGACACAGCCCTTGTTTCAACAATATCAATGGTTGAGCTTATGAGATCAGCAGACAGGCTTTTTAACACCTACTTTAATATTAATGTTTTAATCCTTGCTGCTATTATCTACCTTATATTTACAACAGTTTTCACTTTTATATTTGAAAATATGGAAAAACGGGTCGGAATCTATGAAAAACGATGAAAACACTCTCCTTACCCTTACGGGAATTACAAAACATTTTGGAAATCTCACGGCTTTGGACAATATTGATCTTGATGTGCAAAAGGGTGAAAAAGTTGTTATTGTCGGCCCTTCGGGGTCAGGTAAATCTACTCTTTTAAGGGCTATAAATCTTCTTGAAAAGGTTGAAAAAGGTCATATTTATTTTGAAAATAAAGAGGTGGGATATAGGTTTAAAAAAGGCAAAAGATTTGTAGACACTCCTAAAAACATTTCAATTTTAAGAAGCGAGATTGGAATGGTTTTTCAGCATTTCAATCTTTTTCCACATATGACAGCCCTTCAAAATGTAATGGAAGCGCCTATAACAGTAAAAAATATTCCAAAAGCAAAAGCCATTAAAATTGCAGAAGAAGTGCTGGCAAAAGTAGGACTTTCAGATAAAAAAGATTCCCATCCAATAAAACTTTCAGGTGGACAAAAGCAAAGGGTTGCCATAGCGAGGGCACTTGCAATGGAGCCAAAGCTGATGCTTTTTGACGAACCAACATCAGCTCTTGACCCTGAACTTGTAGGAGAAGTCTTCAATACAATCAAGTCCCTTGCACAAGAAGGAATGACAATGATAATTGTTACCCACCAAATGGGATTTGCAAGAGAAGTTGCAGACAGAGTGGTTTTCATGGAAAACGGAATTTTTGTGGAACAGGGAACCCCTGAAGAATTTTTCTCATCTGCCCAGAAAAACGAAAGAATTTCAGATTTTATTTCAAGTATTCTTTAATTCCAACCTTATGTTTTAATTTTCCAAGAATTCAAGAGAATCTCTTCCGCAAATATCAGCTGAAATTTCTTTTTTAATTGGAACTCCGTAGCTTTTTAGAATTTCTGCCTGGGATGCAAGATTACCCCTTCCACTTACAAGCTTTTTTCTTGCGTCCTCATAGGTGGACTGAAGGGTGATTATATTCCTTCCAATTTTTTCAAAATCTTCTAAAAACCCTCTTATTTTATCATAAATCTTACCTGCTCTTTGTGCTATTTCCCTGGCATTTTCATTTTGACGTTCATATTTCCAAATATTTTCAATGGTTCTTAAAGTTGCAAGTAAAGTTGTTGGAGTTACAATTACTATTCTCTTGCTAAAAGCCAGATTAAAAAGACTTTCATCATTTTGAAACGCAGACATAAAAGCTGCGTCAATGGGCATGAACATAAGAATAAAATCAAGGGATCTTATGCCTTTTAAGGATTGATAATCTTTTTGAGAAAGGGAGTTAATATGATTTTTAACAGATAAAATATGGGCTGAAAGTGCTGCACTTCTTTCTTTGTCGTCCACGGAATTAATATACCTGTTGTAGCTTACAAGAGATACTTTGGAGTCTATAATTATATCTTTACCATCAGGAAGATGAACTAAAACATCAGGACGAAAAAGATTATTATTATTATCTCTGAAACTGCCCTGGGTTTCATATTCAATTCCTTTTCTAAGACCTGATTTTTCAAGTATTTTTTCTAAAATCATTTCTCCCCAATTACCCTGAACTTTATTGTCTCCTGTTAATGCTCTTGTGAGATTTCTTGCCTCCTTATTCATTTCCTGATTTATAGTATGAAGGTTTTTTATCTGCTCGCCTAAAGCTGTTCTATCCTTAATTTCTTCAATATGAATCTGCTCTACTTTTTTACTAAAATCTCCAAGCTGCTCTTTAACAGGCTTGATTAATTCACCTATATTAAGTTTATTTAAATCTGTAAATTTTTTACTTTTGTCCTCAAGAATTTTCCCTGCCAGATTTTCAAACTCAAATTTCATACTATGTTTTGCTTCTTCAAAATCTTTTAATCTTTGTTCATTTTGTTTTTTCTGCTCTTCAAATCTTGTTGAAAGCTCTGAGTAATTTGATTTGATTTGAGATAAGTTTTCATTTAATAAATTTATTTTTTCTTCTTTTTCTGATAGTTTAATTTCCAGTTTATCAAGATATTGATTTCTTTCTTCTGCTTTGGCCCTTAAAGAAGATTCCTTTGATAAATCCTGCCTTATTTCTTCCATTTGCAAAGAATAACTTTCAAGTTTTCCCTTTAATTCAGGTATAATTAAAACCTGCTCATTAAGCCTTACTGCCTTTTCTCTTAAAGCATTGTAAAGGTTGTCTTTTTCACTGTTTTTATTAGTTAATTCACTTATAAATTCCTGACTTTTGTTAACCTCGTTTCCCATATATTCATATTTGAATTTAAGTTCATTATATTGATTTTGAAAAATATTTTGTTTTAAACTAAACCTTCTTTTTAATATAAAAAAAACTAATGTTACTCCAAAAATCAAACCAAAAACAGCTGTTAAAATGCAGTATATATTTAAATCTGAATTCATTTAAACTCCCCAAATAAAAAAACATCTTTCTAATCATCTACCCAGACCGCAGACTGTTTTGTTTCTGCGGCTGCTTTTTGTACTACAAAAAGCTGTGTCTGTGGCCTTTAAATACCTTTTAATTACTTAGTTGTTTTAGCTAGGAAAACACCAACCAATGAGTAGCTCTTAGCTTTCTTTGACACCCTAATTATCTTAGTAATTTAAATTTTTACACCTTTTCTCCTGCAACAAAAAAATGCTTGGACAGATCATTAAAGGCTGAAACCTTTACAAATCCACAATTTTCAGCCTGATTTACCACTACTTCCGGAAGAAGTCTTATTTTTTGAGGAGGGCCACCAGTCACAGCCCCTTTTTTCCAGTCAACAATAAAAAACTTTCCTCCGGGTTTAAGGATTCTGCTCAGCTCTTTAAGAATCAAATCAGGCTTATCAAGCTCATGGTGAAGGTTAATCATAAAACCAAGATCTGCAATTTCATTTTCAAGTGGTAAAATGTTTTCTTCTGACTTTACAGGAATAATATTTGGATACTTTGGAGAAACATTTTCCTTTATCCACTGAACCATTACTTCAGACAAATCGCAGGCATAAACAGATAAAGGGTTTAAAAGCTCATAAAAAGCAATACTAAAAAAACCGGTTCCAGCACCAATATCAGCAATTATATCAGCTTTTTCAATTTCAAGCCTTTTTATAATTTTATCTGGCGGGATATCTTCAAGTCTTTTTGGATTATTAAGTCTTTCAAGATTTTTTGGATTAAATTTGTTTTGAGTCATAATTTCACCTAACATAAGTTGTTTGATTTTAACCTGGATTGAGTTAAGAAAATCTCTTTACCAATTTAATCTGATTTTTCAGTTAAACTTTTTTCGTAATTTTCATCTATATCAACAGGATTATTCCTAGCAGCTGAATTGGCAAGCAGATCACATCTTTCATTATATTTAATTCCTGAATGCCCTTTTACCCATTTAAATTCAACATTTAAGTTTTTAATATATTTATAAACTTCTTTCCATAAATCCGAATTTAAAACAGGCTTTTTATCAGACTTTATCCAATTGTTTTTTATCCAGGAATTCAACCAGCCTTTATTTATGGCATTTACTATATATGAAGAATCTGTATGTAAAATTATTTTTTTTCTGATTTTATTTAAACGCCCAAGAGCTTCAACACAGGCAAGCATTTCCATTCTGTTGTTGGTTGTAAGCCTTCTGCCTCCGGAAAGTTCAAAAACTTTATTCCCATCAATTATAACTGCACCATACCCTCCAGGCCCGGGATTGTTAATACATCCACCGTCTGTATAAACAAGAATACAATCCTTTGAGCCTGAATTTTGATTTGAAGTACTTGAACCATTTTTTGAATTCAAAAAACCTTCAGCATCTTCAAAAGAGGAAAACCCTTTAAAAACAGCTCCGTTAAATCCGTCAATCTGCTCTTTTGCCCCGTTTTTTCCAAACCAGAATTCATAAATTCCAGTTTTTTTACCTTTTGCCACTGCATACCATTTTTTCTTGGACATAAACTCTCCCAAAGTTTAATCTGAAAAGATAATTATTTATCAGGAACTTAACCCTCTTCTGCTGAAAAATGCAAACTGTCCTTGATAAATTGTTAAATTTTATATAGCTAAACTTTAATAAATTTTTTATGGAGAATAAAGATGAAGCTATTAGACAAGTTTAGAAAAAAAAAGAAAATAAAGTTTTTCAACAAAATTGACAGAGCAATAGATCGGATTAAATTCGGGCTTTATTCAAGAATTAATGATGAAATTAAAGAAACCACAGATGAGCCGGGACTTTTTGCAGCAGCTGTTGTAAATGAAGTTTTTTCTTTACCTCCAAGCACCTTGGAAGCAAAAAACTACCTGAAAAACAATAAAAAAAAGATTGATGATTATATTGATGATCTTAAAAAAGATGAAGATGCAAAGTTTGTAATCACCCAGGCAATGCAGGTCAGATTAAAAGTGGTTCTTGAAACAACAAGCTCAGGCATAGATGATTCATTTGCAAGAAAACCCCTCAACAATATACAAAGGCGGGGACTTTTAATGAATAACACAGAAATTATGACTCCTACCCAATTGATAAAATTTGCAAAACATTATTACAGCTCAAGCCCCAAATATTAATAAGGATTGATATGAGTAATCAGCCAAATGTTTTCCACTACACCACAAGACTTAATTTATCTAAAATTCTTAAAGAAAGAACAATCTCTTTAACTCCTGGTTTTACCGAAATGGAAAAACCAGGAGTATGGCTTTCAACAAATCCTGATTTTGAAAACTTTACAGTTTCAATTTCAAAAACTGATAATATTTTAAGACTTAGAAAAGAAAGAGAAATAAATGCCCTTGGAATGGCAAGGATAGAAATAGATCTCTCAAAGGTAAGAGTTTTTACAATCAATCAGTTCAAAAATATAAGCAAAATTTCCACCCGTAATTTTAAAAATCTAAGCTATTTTGCTAACCAATGCAATTCTAATATGAATGAATGGAGAATTTGCTTTTCCCCTATAAAATCATCTGCCTGGAAAAAAATAGAGCTTTTTGATCAAAACAATTCAATTTGGAAAGAACTTGACTTTATAAAAGCAGATCTAAAAAAACTCCTAGTTGAGTCAAAACAATATATTAATTTTATGGATAATTTTCAAAAAAAAGAACTGAATTCTATTCTTGATTTGTTGAACTTGAAAACAATCAATTAACTTTCAAAACAAATTTCCAGGGTAAACCGCCCCTCTGTTTCTTTTTCCTGAAAAGGGACTGCAATTTTTGGGCCTTCGGTGATATGACGAAGTTCATGGTTTTCACCTGTAACAACACTTGGAATAGAACCGTCAAAAAGAAAACCACCAGCTTCAAGCTCCTGTCTTGCCTGACCAGAAACCATATTGGCAATTTCACCTGCAGCTTCTGCAACATCTTCGTTAAAAGTTGTTATTTCTTCACCAAACATATTTGAAACTATTTTTAAAATAATTTTCTTTTCAAAACTTAATGAAAATGAACCGCTTGGCGAACCAGTAAGCCCTACTATACTGCTTACATCTCCAGTTGCTGTAAATTCTTTTTTAAGATAGGGTTTCCCAGGTATTACTGTGATAAAAGCCATTGTTTCAAGAACTTTTATTGTTGCTGTTATAAAAGGATTTACAAGTTCAGCCTTCATTAATTGCTCTCCAAAGTTGATTATTATTGATTGGTCTATAAACTGAAACTGTCTTTTCACCCATTCCTTTGGATAAACTATGAATTGGGCAAACTTTAAAAGTTAATCTAGCAGATAAATTTTCCTTAATCAATTGAGATTTATATTTTAATCCTTGCTCTTCTTGGTGAAAACCAGCATTCACTTAGCCTCAATGGCCTTCAAAAAGAGCTGTGCTTAAATATCTTTCCCCTGTACTTGGAAGAATTGTAACTATATTCAAATTTTGATTTTTAAATTTTTCAGAATAAAGAATTGAGGCATAAACAGCTGCTCCCGAAGAAATTCCACAAAAAAGCCCGCATTTTAAAGCCAATTTTTTTGAATATTCCAAAGCTTTTCCATCTGGGATACCAATAACCTCATCAAGGATTGAAGTATCAAGAAGTTCAGGAATAAACCCGGCTCCTATTCCCTGGATAAGATGAGAGGAAGGTTTTTTGCCGGAAAGAACAGCAGAATTTTCCGGTTCAACAGCAATAATTTTTATTTCTTTGTTTTTTTCTTTAAAATATCTGCCGCTCCCCGTGATAGTCCCCCCTGTACCGACTCCTGCAATAAAAGCAGCAATTTTTCCTTCAAGAGCTTGGTAAATTTCAGGCCCTGTTGTTTCATAATGGGCAAGAGCATTATACTTATTTGAAAATTGATCCGGTATAAAATCAGCTTTATTGTCAGCTATCATTTCAAGGGCATGGTCAACTGAGCCTTTCATCCCAAGAGATGAATCTGTCAATTCAAGTTTTGCTCCAAAATATTTTAAAAGTTTCTGCCTTTCAATACTCATGTTTGACGGCATTACAAGAGTAATATCATACCCTAAAATACTAGATAAAGCCGCTAGTGCGACCCCGGTGTTTCCGCTTGTAGGTTCAACTATCCTGACACCTTCATAAATTTTGCCTTCTTTAATTCCGCCTTCAATCATATACAGGGCAGCCCTGTCTTTAACACTCCCAAAGGGATTAGAAAATTCAGTTTTAACAAAAACATTATTGCCTGTAGAATGAAGAGGGTCAATTTTAAAAAGAGAGGTTCTGCCTATGGAAGAAATCAAAGAATCAAAATATTGCATCAGCTTAATCTCCGTTCAAAAATTTATAGTCTTTAAAGATTAAACCTGTATATTTATTTTTCGCAAGGGGCAAATTAATTATTTGCAATAATTAAAGATAAATGAAGGGATTGTATTCGTAATAATTCATTAAACTATAAAAAAATTTAAAACTATGATTTTTCTAATGTTAGATAGAATGGAATTTGGAGCGGGAAACGAGATTCGAACTCGCGACTTCGACCTTGGCAAGGTCGCACTCTACCACTGAGTTACTCCCGCTCTTGGAGCTTTTGAAAAATGGCGCGCCTGAAGGGATTCGAACCCCTGACCTACGGATTAGAAGTCCGTTGCTCTATCCAGCTGAGCTACAGGCGCTGACAAAAACAGAATTCTTCTAACAAAAATAAAAAATGATTGCAAGGTTTTTGTATTATTTTATTCATAATTTAAAAGCAATTAAACTCTTTTTGACTTTGATGATGATAAAAAACAGGTGTTTAAACTGACATTTTTAAGCTTTGCCTGGTTGCCAATTCAATTATCATAAGTATAATATAAGGGTATAAATGATTTAGTCCATTATAAAGGAACCTGGAGAAGAATCTGGCTTAAAACCTAATGAAAACTCTATCCAAAGGAAAATTTATACTTTAAATTTTAGTATACTTTCACAAAGAAATCTAATAAACTATGTTATTAAATTAAAAATAATATAAAAAATCAGGGAAATAAATGAGCAAGAAAAAAAAATCTGAAAAAAATTCAAAAAATCTGCCTGTTGTTAAAACTTCAAGTGATGCTCTTGTAAGAAGAGATCCGCTTCAGGCTTATTTATCTGAAATCGGCAAATATAACCTTTTGACAAGAGAAGAAGAAATTGAGCTTGGTAAAAGAATTCAGGAAGAAAATGACCCTGATGCAGCTTTTATCCTTGCCACATCAAATTTAAGACTTGTTGTTAAAATAGCCCTTGATTTTCAAAAAGCATGGATGCAGAGTCTTCTTGATTTGATTCAGGAAGGAAATATCGGCCTGATGCAGGCCGTTCAAAAGTTTGACCCCTACAAAGGAGTAAAGTTTTCCTATTACGCATCTTTTTGGATCAAGGCCTATATCCTCAAGTTCATCATGGATAATTGGAGGCTTGTAAAAATAGGAACCACCCAGGCCCAAAGAAAACTTTTTTTCAAACTTAACAAAGAAAAGCAAAGGCTGATTGAAGAAGGGTTTGATCCCCATCCCAAGTTATTATCCAGAAATCTTGGGGTTACCAAAAAAGAAATAATTGAAATGGAACAACGTCTTGACAACTGGGATCTTTCTCTTAATACCCCTGTTAAAGACGATTCGGAAACAGAAAGAATAACATTTATCACAGACGAGAATGTTTCTTCTGCTGAAGATAAAGTTGCCGATAAACAAATGAAACTGATTCTTCATGATAAAGTTGAAGAATTTATTAAAACTCTTAATGAAAGAGAAAAAGATATATTTGAAAACCGGTTGTTTTCAGATGAACCCTTAACCCTTCAAGTTTTAGGTGACAAATATCAAATCTCAAGAGAAAGAGTAAGACAGGTAGAAAAGGCAATAATTAAAAAAGTTAAGGAATTTCTCCACAAGGAAATACCTGATTTTGAGTCATACGCAAGGCTTGGAGAAGATGATTAAAAAATTGTCAAACTGTTTTATAACAAAACCAGGTAAATTTATTGTTTTAACAATAATTGTTTTTTTTATTTCCGGATGTTCCTTTTCAGATATGAAAAAAATCGAGCCCTCTGATATGGAAAAAACTAAAAATAAAAAAGAAGTTATCATACCAGAGGGAAATTCATATTTTAACTATCTACTTTCTGAACTCGAGGGATATAGACAGGACAGACAAAAATCTTTTGATTACCTTATAAAAGCCCAAAAAAAAGACCCTGAATCCATCTTTCTTAAAAAAAAGCTGGCCAGCTATTATTTAATGTATAAAAAACCTGAGCTTGCCAAGGAACTTATCAGCGGAATTTTGGAAAAAACACCTGAGGACACCGAAATTTTAGCTATTCACGCAAGAATTCTTGCTTTTGAACAAAAAGATTCTTCTGAGATTGCTGAAATTTATAAAAAAATACTTGAAATTGACCCTGAAAACAAAAGCTCTCCCATAGCCCTTGCCTTTCTCTATGAAAAAATGAACAAAAGACAAGAGTTGATAGAGATATTTGAAAAAGCTGAAATAAAATCCAAAGAAAACTACTTCCTGTATTTTTATCTGGGAGAAGCTTATTTAATTGAAAAAAAATATTCAAAAGCCAAAAAAACTCTCTACAAAGCAGTAAAAGAAGAACCCTACAGAATTGAACCCAAACTAAGCCTTATTGAAGCAATAAAAAATATGGAAACCTCCATTGAACATAAAAACGAAATAATAGATTTGTTCAATGAAATAATTGAACTAAAGCCCCATGAAAAAGCACCTCTTATTGAACTTTCATATTTTTATAACCAAAATGGCGAATATGAAAAATCAGATGAAACATTTAAAGCAATTGCCGAATCATGGAATAGTGAAAAGCAGGAAACCGCTGTTCTTCTCAACTTTTATGTAAAAAATCAATCCGGAGACAAGGCTGACTTTGCAGCAAACAGAATTTTTCAAGCCACTGGGGATGATTCTGTTTTCATGATTCTTGGAAGCATTTACGAAAAAGAAGGTTTAAAAAACAAAGCTCTTGAAACTTATAAGTTTGTTCCTGAAACCAGTCAAATCCATCCTGAGGCAATTTCAGCTTCAGCAATGGTATTGGCATCAATGGGAGAATTTGAAAAAGGAATTTTTATTTTAACAAAATATCTGAAAAAAACTCCTGAAAATCTTCTTCTTCTTTCTACCTTGGGAAGTATTTATGAGGGACAAAACAATTATGAAAAAGCAGAATCAGTTTATCTTAAAGGCAGTGCCATAAGCTCTGAAAGACAATGGACGTTTTTTTATAAACTAGGGGTAATAAATGACAGGGCAGGCAAGAAAAACAAAGCCATTGATTATATGAAAAAAGCTCTTGAATTAAATCCTGAAAATCCAGATACCCTAAACTATCTTGGTTACACCTATGCAGAAATGGGGATAGAGCTTGAAGCTGCAAAAGAAATGATTGAAAAAGCCTTATCATCAAGAAAAAATGACGGCTATATAATCGACAGTCTTGGCTGGGTTTATTTTAAAATGGGCAATTATGAAAAAGCAAAGATTTATTTACAAAAAGCAGCTGAGATTGTTAAAAACGACCCTGTTATTCTTGAGCACCTGGGAGATTTATATATTAAAATTGAAAAGTATGAAAAAGCAGCTGAAATCTACAATGAAATTTTAAATCTTTATCCTGAAAACAATGAAGTTAAAGCTAAACTTATGAAGATGAAAGAACAATGAACTTATTAAAGCAAATTGCTGTTTTTTCAATGTTTTTATTTTTATGCTCTTGTGCTTCCAAAACACCTGAAAAAAAAATAATAACACAGCCGGCAGAACTGTTTATAAATGAAATATTAAGTCTAAATAACTCAAAATTTCCTTCAAATGGAACAGGGCAACTTCTAGTAATAACTAATGACAAAATTCAAAAATATAAAATTGCTTTTGCATCTGATGGCCAAAACAGCGTCAGGCTTGAAATTTTATCCCCATTAGGGCTTCCTGCCTTAAGCATTGCCTATGATGGAAAAAAACTATATTTCCGTGATAATGACGGATCTAACACCAAAACTTTTTCAAATCCGAGTAAAGTACTTAAAAAAACAATAGGAATTTCCCCTGATTTAAGAATTGTTTCCTTTCTTTTAACAAAAAAAATCTTTTTAATTGATTTTGACAATGCTTTCACTAATAAAATTTCAGGAGAAACCACTCTCTTTCTTTCCTCTGATAGAAAAAAACAATCTTTAACGCTAAAAAAAGATTCTTTGGGTTTTCTTTCTGAAGTTAAAACCAGAGAAGATAAGTTTACAATCGATTTTAAAGAAAATGGAAATTTCATATTAATTTCTGAAAAAACTGGAAACAAAGTTTTTTATTCTTCAGAGTCAATCTCAAAGATTGAAAATGAAATGTTAAGAAATATATTTACATTGACTAGGTAAATTCGTTTTCCTATTAATATTAGCTCGACTTAAATTCTTAAGCCGTCCTATAAAAATTTTATGATCAATATATGGAGGAGTAATGGCAAGTCAAATTCAAAGTAAAATGCCTGAGAAAAAAGATGAAAAAAAAGAGCAGATGGATCAAATTCTTGGCAAAATAAAAAATAAGTTGCTTGTAATGAGCGGCAAGGGAGGTGTTGGTAAAAGTTCTGTTGCCGCAAACCTTGCTGTGCTTCTTGCAGAAAAAGGTTTTAAAGTAGGTTTGATGGATATTGATGTCCACGGCCCAAGTATAGCTAAGATTATGGGAATAACCGGCCTTCTTGAAATTGATACTGAAAAACAACTTGCAAAGCCTGCAACCTATGGAGAAAACTTAAAAATAGTTTCCATGCAGTCTTTTATGAGAGAAGCAGATCAAGCAGTTATCTGGAGAGGTCCTGCAAAATCAGGAATGATTCAGCAGTTTATCACAACTGTTGACTGGGGAGAGCTTGATTTTCTTATTGTAGATGCTCCTCCTGGAACAGGTGACGAGCCTCTTACAATAATTCAGACTATTCCTGATTCAAAAGCTATTGTGGTTACAACACCCCAAGATGTTGCCCTTTCTGACGTGAGAAAATCCATAAATTTCTGCAAAACAGTTAAAATGGAAATTCTTGGTCTTCTTGAAAACATGGGCCCTTTTCAATGTCCCCATTGTAGTGAAGAAATAGCAATTTTTAAAAAAGGGGGAGGAAAACAAACAGCTTTTGATATGGGAATAAAATTCCTTGGCACCCTTCCCTATAATGCTGAAGTTCTAAATTCAGGAGACAGCGGAAATCCTGTGATTACCAAAGACAAAACAAATAGTTACACCCAGGCTCTTGAAGCTTGTGCAGAGCAAATTTTGTCCAGCCTTTAAAATTTAAAGAGTGCTTTTTAAAAGCACTCTTTTTTATCTTAAAACTAAACTTCCTTTCAAAGTCAAATTTCAATTTATATCCGGGTTTGTTTTAAAACTTTAAATCCTCCATTTTTTTTCGTCTTTATCAGGCCTATTGATTTAAAACTCAATTAAAGTTATGCTTTATCAGCAAATACACTTAAAAATACAAACAGGCCTTTTAAATGAACTCAACAAACAATCTATATAAAACTTCAAAAGAAGTGATTGAAAATTTTAACTGCATTGGATGTGGAGCCTGCATAAATATCTGCCCATATAGAAAGCTTAACAAAAATAATGCAGTAAGAATTTTTAATTGTAATAACTCAGGAGGCAAATGCGATCTTGTATGCCCGAAAACAATCGCAGACACTAAAAGCCTGACAAAAAACACTTCTCCTGAAAATCAAACATCTTATATGGGAAATGTTTTGAAAATCTACAAATCAAAATCAGGAAAAAGATTTGAAAACTTATTCTCAGCGAAAAAAACAATTACAGCCTTGAACTGCTTTATTTTAAAATCTAAAGTTTCCAAAAAAATTCTTATGACAAAGACCAAGAAAGATTTAAGCCCATTTCCTTTTTTTGCAGAATCAGAAGAGGAAATTATAAACTTTTCCAAAACAAACTATTGCTCTTCTTCACCTCTTGGCCTTGTAAATCTGTCAAAAGAAAAAAACTATTCTTTCACAGGTCTGCCCTGCCAGATTCTTTCTCTTGCAAAGTTTGAAACTTTGGACAAAAATTTTCAAAAACCTTTTTTACCTGAAATAAAAATAAGCCTTTTTTGCACCTGGTCACTTAATCCAGAAAAATATTCAAATTATCTTAAAAAAAACTTCAAGAATAAGGAAATAAAAAGCTGTTTTATTAATCCTTCAAATAAAAACAAAATCTTTTTTGAACTTAACGACAATTCAACTGCTGAATTAAACATTGATGAAATAAGAAAATTCATAAGAAAAGGATGTGCTTCCTGCACAGATCTTACAGGGAAATACTCTGACATTTCAGTTGGTGACTGCGAAACTGATAAAAACTTTAACACCCTTATAATAAGAACCCAAAAAGGCCGGGAGCTTGTAAATAATGCTGTAAAAAACAATTACCTTGAAATTTCAGATTATCCTGAAAATACAAAAACCATGCTTGAAAAAGCTGCTCAAAACAAAAGTAAAACTCCAAGTGCTTTCTAATATTTTCAGGAGCTAGAGATTTACAACTCCAAACAACCTAAATTCAGGTGCAAATATTAACAAACTGAATTTGAAAAAACTAAACTTATGTGTACAATTTTTTGTTTAATTTTTATGAAAAAGGAAAATCAATGGAATGGATAATAGATGAAAATAAACTCCCAATTTATTCATGGTGTGCGGATTTGGAAGAACAAGCACTTAACCAGGCAAAAAATGTTTCAAACCTTCCTTTTGCTTTTCATCATATAGCTCTGATGCCTGACTGCCATCTGGGGTTTGGAATGCCTATCGGCTGTGTTGCTGCTTTTAAAAACTTTGTTGTTCCCAATGCGGTTGGAGTTGATATCGGATGCGGAATGTCTGCAGTAAAAACAGATATCTTAGCTGAAAAATTAACTCCTGAAATTATAAAAATATTGTTTACCCGCCTTGAACAAAAGATTCCCCTGGGATTTTCAGTCCATGGCTCAAATCAGTCCTGGGAAGGGTTTGATAAGTTTTTAGACGATTTTTCCTCAGGCAAGCCAGGATGGTACTCTAAAAAAAGTTTTGACCGTGCCAGAAAAAGTCTTGGAACTCTTGGAGGAGGGAACCATTTTATAGAGCTTCAAAAAGATGAAGAAGGCTTTGCATGGCTTATGCTTCATTCAGGTTCAAGAAACCTGGGAAAAACAATAGCAGAACACTATCATTCTAAAGCAATAAAGTTTTGTTCAACAAACAAAATAAACCTCCCAACCAATGAACTGGCTGGGCTTAAATATGACTCTACAGATGGAAAAGCATATTTCAGGGATATGACCTTTGCCCTTAATTTTGCAGCAGAAAACAGAAGACAAATGATGATTGTTTTTAAAAACACCCTTTCAGATCTGGTTCCCTGCAATTTTACAGAAGAAATCAATATTCACCATAACTACGCAGCCCTGGAAAGACATTTCAATACAGATGTTTTTATCCATAGAAAAGGTGCAACTTCAGCAAAAATAAATGAAAAAGGGATAATACCAGGATCAATGGGAACTCCTTCATACATTGTCCAGGGCCTTGGGAATGAAGACTCATTTATGTCCTGTTCCCACGGGGCAGGAAGAAAAATGGGAAGAAATGAAGCTTGCAGAATCCTTGACTTAGAAACTTCTAAAAGAAAAATGAGAGGAGTTTACCATAGACCGTTTCAAAAAATTAAAAGAGGAAGACTAAGGGGAAAAATTGATTTAAGTGAATCTCCGGGAGCATACAAAAACATTGATGAAGTAATTGAGCTTCAAAAAGATCTTGTAACTGTACTTTACAAACTTTACCCACTTGGTTCTTTAAAAGGATAAGCTTTTTTAAAGACAAAATCCTTGTAAAATAAATTTGAGGAAATACTTAGAAAAAAAGATTCAAATCTTGACCAAAATTATATAAAAGAAACAATCTTTCCAATTGACAACCACTGAATATGGATATGATTGTTTCTTTAAATGTTTAAGAAACCGGAAAAACAATTTTTTGCCCATAAAATGGAGCCTGGTTAATGAAAAAAGTAATTATCATTCCTGCAAGATACGACTCTACAAGGCTTGGAGGCAAGCCTTTAATAAAAATTTTAGGAAAACCTGTAATTGAGCATGTTTACCAAAGATGCCAAAAAGCAGAAAACATCAATGAAATTTATGTAGCAACAGATGATGAAAGAATTGAAAGTTTTTGCAAGTCCATCAATCTTCCTTCAATAATGACCTCAAAAAAACACAAGTCAGGTACAGACAGGGTTTCTGAAGCTGCTGAAATTTTAAACCTGGGTGAAGAGGATATAATTATAAATGTCCAAGGAGACCAGCCCCTTGTTCACTCAAACTCAATTGAGCAGGTTATAATCCCATTTTTAGAAGGTTCTTCAGCTTTAATGTCTACCCTTGCCTATAAAATAAAAAATAAAAATGAAATAACCGATCCAAAAGATGTTAAAGTGGTTTTTTCAAAAAAAGGAAAAGCCCTTTATTTTTCAAGGGCCACCATTCCCTATCCAAGGGACAAAGACACAGATTATTACTATAAGCATCTAGGTCTTTATGCTTATAAAAAATCCTTTTTAAAAACATTCACTTCCCTTCCAACATCCGATCTGGAAGAAATTGAAAAACTTGAGCAGTTAAGGGCTCTTGAATACGGTTACGATATAGATATAGTAATTACAGAGCATGATTCTCCTGAAGTTGACCTTGAGTCAGACATTGAAAAAATTGAAACCTTGCTGAAAAAAAACAACTTTGATAATTAAAAACAATTTTGAATATCCTAAAAATTCATCGGAGATGAGCTATGAAAGTAATGATAACAGGTGCAGCCGGATTTATAGGTTCAACCCTTGCAAAAAAACTTCTTGAAAATAACTATGAAGTTATAGGCATTGATAATTTAAATGACTATTATGATGTAAACTTAAAAAAAGACAGATTAAAGCGTCTTGAATCAAACAAAAATTTTAAATTTGAGCTTCTTGATATTTCAAACAGAGAAGAAATGAAGGAGCTGTTTGAAAAAAACAGTTTTGATTATGTAATAAACCTTGCTGCCCAGGCAGGTGTAAGGTACAGCATTGAAAATCCAGCATCCTATGTTGATACAAATATGGTTGGATTTGGAAATATTCTTGAAGGATGCCGCCACTCAAAAGTAAAACATCTTGTTTTTGCTTCAAGCAGCTCAGTTTACGGACTTAATGAAAACATGCCATTTTCAGTTCACAATAATGTTGATCATCCAATAAGTCTTTATGCCGCTTCAAAAAAAGCAAATGAACTTATGGCACACACCTATAGTTATCTTTATGATCTTCCAACAACAGGACTTAGATTTTTTACTGTTTATGGTCCCTGGGGAAGACCTGATATGGCATTATTTCTTTTCACAAAAGCAATTTTAGAAAACAAACCTATTAAAGTTTTTAACAACGGAGAAATGAAAAGAGACTTTACCTATATAGATGACATTGTTGAAGGAGTTTCAAGGGTAATGGAAAACATTCCAAAACCTGATCCAAACTGGTCAGCTCAAAACCCTGATCCATCATGCGGAAAAGTTCCCTATAAAATTTACAATATTGGAAACAATAACACAGTTACTTTAATGGAATTTATCGAAGCAATAGAAGATGAACTTAAAATAAAGGCAAAAAAAGAATTTCTTCCCCTCCAGCCAGGAGATGTCCCTGCCACCTGGGCCAATGTTGATAATCTTATCAAAGATACAGGATTCAAACCCGACACAAATGTAAAAGACGGGGTAAGAAATTTTATAAACTGGTACAAAGATTATTACAAAGTATAAGGAAAAAATATGGATATTACAGTTATTGGAACAGGTTATGTAGGCCTTGTAACAGGAACCTGTTTTGCCCAGATGGGTAATTATGTTAATTGTGTTGATATTGATAAAACAAAAATTGAAAATCTCAATAAAGGGATTATACCAATTTATGAGCCAGGCCTTGAAGATCTTGTAGAAAGCTCTGTAAAACAGGGGTTTTTAAAATTTACAACCTCCCTTCCAGATGCAATGAAAGAATCAGATATTTATTTTATTGCAGTGGGAACGCCTCCTGGAGAAGACGGTTCTGCTGATCTTCAATATGTTTTATCAGTTGCCGAAGAAATTGGCGAAAACCTTGAAGACTACGCTGTAATTGTTGACAAATCAACGGTACCAGTTGGAACAGCAGACAAAGTAAGAAAAACCATTCAAAAAACACTTGATAAAAGAAATAAAAAAATTGAATTTGACGTTGTAAGCAACCCTGAATTTTTAAAGGAAGGGGCTGCAATCAATGATTTCATGAAGCCTGACAGGGTAATAATCGGAACTGAGTCTGAAAAAGCTGCAACTATTATGAACAAGCTTTATTCCCCGTTTTCAAGAAGCAAAGATAAAATTATGACGATGGGAGTAAGGGATGCTGAGCTTACAAAATATGCTGCAAACTCACTTCTTGCCACAAAAATTTCTTTTATGAATGAAATTGCAAATCTTTGTGAAATCCTTGGGGCAGATGTTGAAAACGTAAGAAAAGGAATAGGCTCAGACCAAAGAATAGGATATCATTTTATTTATCCAGGCTGTGGATACGGGGGCTCATGCTTTCCAAAGGATGTTAAGGCTCTTGTTAAAATGGCAAATAAAAACGATTTTAAACCCCTTGTTCTTGAAGCTGTTGAAAAAAGAAACGAACTCCAAAAACAAAGACTTTTTGAAAAAATTACAGATAAATTCGGTAGCGACCTTTCAGGAAAAACCTTTGGAATCTGGGGTCTTTCTTTCAAGCCCGGAACTGATGACATGAGAGAAGCTTCTTCAGTTGTACTTATAAATTCCCTTATTAAATCAGGTGCAAAAATCAAGGCTTATGACCCTGTTGCCATGAATGAAGCCAAAAATGTATTTCCTAAAAATTATTTTGATGAAAACTTAATTAAACTCTGTGATCATCAATATGACGCTGTAAAAGATTCAAACGCTCTTGTTCTTGTTACAGAATGGAAGCCTTTTAGACAGCCAGACTTCCATGCCTTGAAAAAAATGCTAAAAACCCCTTGTGTTTTTGATGGAAGAAATCTTTACGAACCTGAAGAGCTTAAAAAGATGGGATTTTATTATTCGGGAATAGGCAGATAAGAATCTTTTATAACTAAATATTTTCAAATCTTAGTTTTATTACAAATTTAAGCTCCCCTTTCAAATATTGGGGAGCTTTTGTTTTTTATACTGGATTTTACATCCACTATTAATCAGGAGCTACATGAAAGCATTGAACACCCTGGTTTATGTCTTGCCCATTCAGGCATTTTTTCTGCAAATTTTTCTTTACCGGGTTGTTCTTTATATGGTCTTTTAAGAGTATTAAAAAGATCATTTAAGTAATTGTATTCTCCTTTTTCAGCCCTTTGTGCTGATTCATGGGCTAGATAATTTCTTAATACATAAAAAGGATTTACAACATCCATTTCTTTTTTTCTTATATGGGGTGGTTTATTTTCTTTTTTTAAAATCTCTAAATATTTTTCAATCCAGCTTAAAAATATTTTTTTCTTATCAATCGTAAATTCAGAAATATTATAAAAAGCTTCTTTTAAAATTTGAAAATTCATTTCTGAATCCTTCCAGGGATCAAGATCAGAAAGCTTTCTAAAAAAAATAGTCATATCTGTTTCAACAATTGTAAGAACTTTATTTAACTCATTGATTAGATTTTTTGTTTCATTTTTTTTAAAATCATCTATTCCAAGTTTTGAAGACATCATTTCAAGGTATTTTGAATTAAATAAAGACTGAAATTTATTAAGTTCCAGCTCAAGGGGCTTGGCTTCATTGATCAGAGGATAAAGTGCATTTGCAAACATTGATAAATTCCAAAAAGCTATTTCAGGCTGGTTTCCAAAAGCATATCTTTTAAATTGTGCATCTGTTGTATTTGGAGTCCAGCCAGGATCATAAACTTCAAGCCAGCCATAGGGACCATAATCTATAGTCAGTCCATTGACAGACATATTATCAGTATTCATTACACCATGAACAAACCCTACTCTCATCCAGTTTACAATAAGATCTGCAGTAAGATTCAAAACTCTTGAAAAAAACTCAAGATATTTCTCCTTTCCACTGGATTTAATATCAGGAAAATCATTTTCAATAGTATAATCTGCAAGTTGTTTTAATATTTCATACTCCTGCCTTGCAGCAAAAATTTCAAAACTACCAAACCTTATAAAGGTTGAAGATACCCTTGTAACTATAGCCCCAGGCTCATATTTGGGATTTCCATCATAAAGCATATCTCTTAAAACACTACTTCCAGTAAGTACAAGAGATAAAGCTCTGGTTGTAGGTATTCCAAGATAATGCATTGCTTCACTGCAAAGGAACTCCCTGACAGAAGATCTTAAAACAGCATAACCATCTCCGCTTCTTGAGTAAGGTGTAGGCCCTGCTCCCTTGAGCTGCAGAAAATATTTCTGATTATTAGAATTAATTTCTCCAATATTTATAGCTCGTCCGTCGCCAAGCTGTCCTGCCCATGAGCCGAATTGATGTCCTCCATAATTCATTGCAAATGGTTTTGCATTTTTGAGATTTTTTTTACCTGAAAATATTTCAAGAAAATCCTTTGACCTGCAATCATTTTCATTCAGCCCAATAATTTCTCCTGTTTCTTTTGAATATAAAACTAGTTCTGGTTTTTTAGGTTTTTTGGGATTTACATAGGAAAAGCATGAGTTATAAACCTGCCTTGGCTTGTTTGATAAATCAGCATCACCAGGTAGTTTATTTACAAATGAATTTTTTATATTGATTTTATTTTGCATAATTTTCCCGCTATTTAATTTTTTTAGCCTTCTCTAAAAAGTTATTACTAAAAAAAATTAGTCAAGGAAATTAAAGCTTGAGAGATTTTAAAATTGAGGGGTAACAAGGAAATTTCCAACTATTTATTTGTGAGACTTCAACAAGCCTTCCATTTGCTCAAAAAAGATGGTGCGGAGCAAATAACGTTGACAATCTAACAACCCTTTCCGATTGATCATAAAGATGTCTCATTTGGAATTTCTATAGAGGAGCTTAGACTTCTTGCAAGATCTATTTTTGTTATTGATGAAAAAAACCATTAAAGATATAATAATTCTTAATGAAATTACAAACGAGCAGGATTACAATATAAATTTGAACAGCCTAGCCTACACTTCATTTGTTTCTTCTGAAGCCACGACTTGATTTTTTCCATTCTTTTTCCCAAAATAAAGAGCGGCATCAGCTACGCTAACACACGAATCAATAGTAATATTAATATCATCTAATGTGGACGTTCCAAAAGTCATTGTAACCTGAAAAGAATGTTCTTCAAAGGTAAAAGAAAATTGTGCAATATCTTGCCGCAGACGTTCAATAATATTGGCAACAGTTGTCACATCCGTATTTGGGAAAAGTAATAAAAACTCTTCACCACCCCAGCGACCGATACTATCTTGCGGCCGTATACCTTTTTCTAATATTTTAGCGATATTTTGCAAAACATAGTCACCACAATTATGGCCATATGTATCATTAATCGTCTTAAAATTATCTATATCACATATTGCAATAGAAAACCCTTTACCCCCCTGATCTGGACTGTCAAAAGTCTTCCGGCGAAAATCAGCTATTTCTTTGTTAAAACATAACATAAGAGCTCGTCTATTAGGAAGTTCAGTTAACGAATCAGTTAAAGCGAGTTGTTCTATCTTTTTATTTTTTTCCTTTAAATCTACAACAGCTAAAGCCAATTTTTCCTGAGTTAACAGACGCTCTTCCTCCAATCGAATAGCAGAAGCAAAAGCTTGAATAATATATACCTCTAGTTCTGAAAAATTTCTTTCCTTTGTATCAACAACACAAAGTGAACCAACAACCCTATCCTCAAGAGTAACAGGAAAACCCAGATATGACTTTAAACCATACTGAGAAACATTTGAATCCAGCTTCTCCCATTTTGTTCCCTCAAGGTTGTTTATTTTCACTGCCTTCAGGTTAGAGACGTGATTATTCTGCCGAATAGTCATGTCGTAACAGATATGGCCATCAGGAGAATCTTCTCGCTGATATCCGTCTGGCTCATTATCGATGCACCAGGTTTTAAGAGAACCGGCTTCCATCCGATTATAGAGTGCTACTGCAGAACCCAGAACCTTCCCTAGAGTGCTAACGACAATGGACATGTTTTTCTTGGGATCAGGCCCCAGAAGATAAAAATAATCAAAGAGAAAGTGACGCATCTCCTCAAGAGCCTTTTCAGATTGCTCTCGCCGTATCTTTTCTTCTTCTGCCACTTTTTGCCAATATTTAACATCATTGATCATTGTAAAACCCTTTCTAGCTCTGCATAATTCTGCTAACACCATATTTAATTATCAAATTTATTTTTAGGCCCTGATTTTTTAGGCTCAAGTTTTCTGTTTAGTTTTTTTTCAAGATTTTCAATAAAAATGTCATTTCCTGCAGGACGTCCTATTCTTTCATGCTTTCTGAAAAAGTCTATATAGTTTTCATCAACATCGGTTTGCAATCGGTTTGCAATCGGTTTGCAAAAAATTTTCCCAAGGTTCATCAACAATTTCAAGCAAAGGAAGAGCACTTACAAGAACATCGTCTTTTTTCAAAAGATGTGCATTGGCACTGCTCCATTTCCATTTTTCGGGAGAATCAACAATACCTGCACGCACTGGATTAAGCTCAATATATTTTGTACATGCCAGAAGATATTTTTCATCCATAATAAAAGACGCAAACCTGCTCTGCCACAAATGTCCCCGCCAGCCTTTGCGAAAATTTATCATTCTTGTATAACGCCTGTCAGCTTCTCCAACAGCAAGCTGAAGACCTTTTTCATCGGATGGAATCAGCACAAGATGTACATGATTTGGCATGAGACAATATGCAATACATTCAACATTTTGTTTTTTACACCACTGTGACATAAGGTTTAGATATGAAAGATAATCTTCTTCACAAAAAAGTCTGCTGTCTTCTGTTGCCTCTCTGGATTACTATGATGAGGTAAACTCGGTGTTGTTACTTTTATATTCTTGACATAATTTTATTTTTCTTTTTTTTAGATTTTCTTAATTAAGCATGGTTTCCCCGAAACTAAGCAAGTAAAACTTGGGAACCAGATCAAAATAAGCTACCGCTGAAAATATATAAAACTTTTATCTTTACCAGCTACCGCCACCGCCTCCACCGGAACCACCACCAGAAGAACCGCCAGAAGAAGAGCCTCCACTGCTTCCACTGGAAGAAGGGGAGGAAACCATGGCTGAAGAAAGTGTTTTAAAATTTTTATTCAAATTTTTCTCAAAGCCACTAACTCTGAATGTATCGTAGGTAGAACCTCTATACCATTGGGGAGGTTCTACTGCTAATTTGTCAAAATGAGAAGCCCATTTGTCGCTGAGATTGAGCACCATGGCATAGGGAAGAATTGAATAAAAGTATTTGGGATTGGATTCAAACATCAGCTCAATCTTGTCTTGTTCTGCTGTTTTTATAAATTCTTTAAATCCAAGCACTTTTTCAAGTATTTCATCACCATACTTAGTTCGCTTTGACATTATCACTGTAAAAACAAAACAAATAAAACAACTTACCAACCCTGCAATATATTTAGACATAGATATTTTTGCAATATCAAGAGCTAAAAAACCAAAAAACACTACTGAAAACCCTCCAAAAACAAGAAGAAATAAAATTTTAGAAATCCCACCTTTTTTTTGGCCTGCTACTATATCTGCAAACTTTAACAAGGGAATAATTATAAGCAAACTAAAAGAGATAGCTATAAGAGCTGAAGGGCCATCAATTTCCAATGATTTAAAAGTTTCTATAAAAAGAAAAATTATTGGTAAGCCAGCCAATAATCCTACAAGAAAAGTATTTAAACTTGATCCCTTAACAAATTGCAGTTTCTTTATTTCTGGTAAAATTTTCAGTTATAGCGCTTTGTGCCCAGCTAATAGTTTTATAAAAAGAATCTGTAAGGTCCTTGGTACTAACCCGACCATCAGTGCTGTTGCTAAATAATTTTTTGAAAATATGCCGTTCATAATCCCGTGCATCAGGTCCTGGCTCTGCAATTTTTATAAGTTCCAGAGTTTTCTTTGACATAAAACCGCTTTTAACCTCTTCTATTTCAAGAAATCCTTTATCAGCCCAATATAAAATCAAAGAAGTAACATCTTTGTCATCTACCACTCCATCTATTACATATCCGATTTCACTTGGAGTCATGCCTTCAGGCGGTTCAAATTGAACAGAAGGGAAAAGCTTTGTATCTCTTCCTTTTAAATACCACAGTATAAAAGACAATATTATAACAAGTATATATAGTGGGTAACCAAAAACAGTAAAAAACAACCAACCGCTTTCTCTATGCTTAACAGCATCTACCCAATAGCTTTCTGGAAGTGGAAGAGCTATTGTAAGTCCTTCATTTTTGTTTAAGGGCTTGAGAATCTTACCTGTAATAGTGTTGTTTTTTACCTCCCATTTTACATTTGAATTATCTTTAGAACCATATACACCTGATGTACAATTAACATCATTGGCATTAAAAGCTTTTGGAAGCTTAATGACAAAACTGGCGGCCTCAATACTTGTGTCCCATTGTGTTCCAATTAGATTGTGATAAAACTCATCCATATCTGGAAGAAAATCTTTACCAACATTATAAGTATAACTTATAATATAGCGTAGATTACCATTTACATAGGTGTCAGCAGAGCCTATTTTTATTATTAAATCTGTATTTGTTTTTGTTATTGTTTTTTTAAATCCGTCTACAGAAATGTTGGTAATTTTTATTGGGTTTGAATCAAAATATCTGGGGAGATTTCTAAAAATACCATGACGTTCTCTTAAGAAATAAACATCAATTGTTTCCACAATATCATAAGAATTATTTTCATGAACCACCATATCTACTTGATAGTTTTTAATTGTAAAATCTTCTGCAGATAAAAAGGAACTTGAAAATATAATAAAAAACAATGCAGTAGATAAGAGTATTTTTTTAATATACATATCTTCTTCCTTAAAACGAAACTTTTACAGTACTGCGTTCAGTTTCATCAATTTCAAAATAGTCTTTCTTTTCAAGATTCATCATTCCCGCAACAATTGATTGGGGGAAAAGCTCTCTTTTTGTATTAAATGATTTTACAACAGCATTAAAATATTTTCGTGACTGGAGAATATCAGTTTCAACAGTTTCAAGCTGGTTTTGTAAATTAATAAAATTCTCATTAGCTTTAAGATCCGGGTAGGATTCACTAAGTGCAAATACAGACTTTAAGCTAGCCGCAAGTGATTGTTCATTGGCACTTAATTCGCTCATGTTTTGAGAATTCATTGCCATATTTCGCGCTTCTATAACTGCCTCAAGGGTATCTTTTTCATGGGTAGCATAACCTTTTACTGTTTCTATAAGATTAGGAATAAGATCCCAACGTTTTTTTAAATAAGCATCCATGGTTGCAAATGCCTCTTCGCATTTATTTCTAAGGGTTACAAATCCATTGTACACTGCAATAAAATAAATAAGGATAACAACTAATACCCCGACAAAACTTAATCCTATAACCATTTTTTTATACTCCTATTCATTGTTGTCCAAAATAACAGGGAGAATTAAGTAGATTGTCACCATAATCCCACCCAATCCATAATTTTTTTAAAAAACAAACTACTCTTCACTTCCAAACCCTTTATTTACAATTATCAATGAGCCAATGTTTAAGACATGACTCATCTATGAAATAAAAATCTAGATTAAAAACAATTTGAGCTGCTAAGGCCTCATTTGCTACAAGATAATATATGTAATATTAGTGCAAAATTTATAGCATTTAAAAAAGGGTAATAAAAGCAGAAAAAGTAAACTTTAACCCTTTATCTGATGTTATTAATTAAGGAAAGCTTAGATCTGCAAATCAAGATTACCAGGTAAAATTTAAGAGCCAAACTTTAAAAAACTATAGGTAAAATTAAATATTGTGTCTCTTTAACTCTTATCTCTCTGAAGATATCAGAGAAATCTTGCAATTTAAGGCCTGATCCCTATAGTGTACTTATTGTAGAAAAATCATTGATTTTTGGAGGATAAGTTATGAGCAATTTTAAAACTAAAAACACAGCACCTGACGCTCAATTCTCGTCTGAAACAATAAATAGGGAGTCTGCCGTTAAAACGAATTGGCTAGCAGTAGCTATAGTGGTTGCCGCTGGTATTATAGCAGCGTTGCAAGTGGGTAAAGTTATCGTTTCCGTACCGCTACTGCGTGCAGAACTTGGACTTAATCTTAGTGCTGCCGGATGGATATTATCTATTTTTTCCGTATTGGGTGTTGTAGGTGGAATTCCAACTGGTGCAGCCGTACATCGCTTCGGCGATAGGCGCATTTTGGTCCTAGGTCTTTTAGCTATTGTTTTCGGTAGCCTGGCAGGTGGCTTAGTAATTAGTTACCCCATGCTGCTTGGCACTCGGGTACTAGAAGGTTTGGGGTTCTTATTGATCGTCATTGCCGCTCCAGATTTGATCAATCGCATTGTTGCTACCACAGATCGTGATCGAGCACTGGCAATATGGAGCTGTTTTATGCCCATAGGTATGGCGCTCGCTTTATTGATTGGACCTTTTTGGGTAGATTGGCGTGGTTTGTGGTTTGCAAATGCTGGATTGGCAGCAATTGTTACCATTGCTGTAATGTCTTTTGTCCGTAGACGAGGGATGGTGCAATCAGAGAATTGGTCATGGTCTGGCCTGGGACGCGATACCATCCAGACTATTACCGCAGACGGGCCACTACTGCTGGCTACAACCTTTACTCTTTATGCCACGATGTTTTTTGCATTATTTAGCTTTTTACCCGTATTGCTCGAACAACGCATGGGCGTGTCGGCAGCTTTAGCCAATGTACTCACTGCCGCCGCTATTGGTGCTAATATTATTGGTAACTTGGCAGCAGGTGTTTTGCGTGAACGCGACGTGGCTCAATGGAAGATTATCACTATAGCAAGTATAATTATGAGTGCTGCAGGTTTTGGTATCTTCTTGCCCATACTGCCAAATTTAGCCGTTTTTAGTGCCTGTATTATCTTCTCTGGTGTTGGTGGGTTAATTCCTGCAATAATAATGGGCGGCATTCCAACGCTGGTGCCTAGTGTACGACTATCCCCTGTATCATTTGGGCTGATAATGCAAGGCAACAATCTTGGACAACTCATCGGTCCGGCTGCCGTTGGTGGTGTAGTAGACGCTATGGGCTGGAACTCAGTCGCCGTCTTTATTGCAGGTGGTGGAATAGCGGTTGTGCTGCTGGCAATTGCTTTGCGTCAATCATTCCAGCGTGCAAAGATTCAATAGCTTTGGGAAAAACAGTTTAGATAATTCATGGTTATGTAATTCTGGGAACACCGAGACTTAATTAGTATACCTTTTACCTGCTTTTTCCTTGTTTTAATCATTAGAAAATTCAAGGTTTATGACATCTAAATTTATTGTCCAGGTGCTGTAAAATTTTGAACTGTTAAGATTTTGAAAAAAGTATAAATTTATTAAGTGTGGTGTTCTCAGAGCTCCGCAAATAAAGATTCAAAGAAGAGGTAATGATTAACCCCTATTTTTACTGAGTTTATTAACAGCCGCCTGCTGATTGATTGTGGGTTGGATAGAGAAAGCTTATTTTTTATTAACAATACTTATCATGGATACCACCCGAACTAATATCTAATTAAAAAATCATTTGAAGCTAGCTCTTAAATCAGCAATTGTTAAAAACAATTTATTTTTGGAATCCTTGAATTAAGTGAAACCATATTTTTCATAAAATAATTTTGCTCCTTCTTTGACATCCACAACTATAAAAGAAAAAGCAACAATCTCACTGGCAAAAAGCAGTTTCTTAAGAGCATCTACTAGCAGCCACTCACCAAATACTTTTCCTTTATATTTTTGATTAACCACCAAGCGTGTAATTAAGCCGGCTGAAGTTGAAAACTTTTGTCTTTGCTGTAATTTTTCAGGTAAACCCTGAATATCAATAGTTACCATTGTTCAAGAAAAAAACACTTGTATATACTAAAAATTGTACGCTATAATGTACAAAAACAAATTAATCTGAGGTAAAATATGCAACGCTTAAAAATTGATCAGGATATAAAACCCCTGTCCGAAGTAAGAACTAAAATAGCAACTTTTATAAAACAAGTACACAACACTAAAAGACCCGTGATAATTACTCAACATGGGAAAAGTGTTGCTGTTTTATTAGGTGCTCATGAATATGAAGCTATGCAAGAGAAAATTGAACTTTTAACTGATATTCAAACATCTATAGGGCAGTTGGAAAATGGAACAGGAATAGAGCATGATGACGCTAAAAAAATAGCATTAAAACGTATATTAAAATGAAAATAATTTGGTCACCATTAGCTATAGATAAAACCTCTGCAATTGCGGATTATATAGCTATGAACAACCGCTCAGCAGCGGAAAAATGGATTGAGAAAGTATTTTCAAAAGTTACTCTCTTAAAAGAGTCGCCTAAAATGGGGCGAATTGTACCCGAAATAAATAAAAATCAGTTTCGAGAAATTCTTTATGGTAATTATCATATTATTTATCACATCGAAAAAGATCAAATATCAATTCTCACAATACGTCATTCTAAGCAAATATTACCAATAAATGAAATTATAGCATAACATGGCGTTCCATGTTTTTTGGGGGATAAACAATGTGGACTTTGGTTTTAATAAGCATCTTGTTAAACTATGTAGACTGTCCCCCTAACGCCAACTATTAAATATTATTTAAATTATACAGTTCCACACAATAAATTGTTAGCCGAGTGCCAGCAGCTCAGAGAGAGCTAAATCATCTATTGAAAGAAGAAAACAATGGCAATTAGAAGACTATATGGAACTGCGACAGCAGACGCTGGTGTATTTTGGAGTGATTGTGTAAACGAGAGTGGTTGGCGTATTCAGTACAATAAGACGTTTAAGACTACCCGCTTATTAAAGCCTTATAGGTTTCTTGATCCAAAGGAGAATCTTTGGGCATCGTCCGATACGCTATCTGAAATGGCCAACGCATTACCGGAGCTCGCTGCTTCTTTTTCTAAAAAAGAGCCATTATTCAGTAGTGACGAAGCAAAAAGCTTCATTAAAACCGTAGTTAAAGCAGCAGGTACTGCTCTAACCTTAGCTGCTGTAAAAGCACCTTTGAGAACAAGAATTAACAAGTGCAGACACGCGTACTGCAAGCGTTAAATTTACAAAAGGAGAGCCAAATTTAGGAGACACCATATTATCTTAATTACCATTTTTTAATCATTCACCCGTTACAAAGCTCCAGGCTTGAAGTTTTTGTATTTAAATATTAGATAGTTACATCCTCAAGTAGAAGCTTAGGAACCGCCCTTTAAATGACTGTAGGGAGAATTAAGTATGGTGTCCCCGTAACTAATATTTTAATTTATCTAAAAAAATCGTTCTCATAATCACTTTTTACTTTCATAACGCTGAAGTGCTGCTTTAAGCTCTAAATTTACTTCAGCAGGCCTATCCAATGCCTCCCTAAGAAGATTTGCATCATTTTCAGAAATTTTTAAAGAATTATAAAGAAATTGACTATGGTATCTCCCAATCCTAAAGATCTCTTTTTTTTAAACAACCGGGCTTGACTTGCATTACCGGCTTGTTTATTTTAAGCTTTTTTAATATGATAAATTCAAAATAAATTAATCAAGGAGTAAATACCCATGACAAATGATCCTTCTCAATTCACTTTGTACAGCGGTGGCCACAGGGGTGCTGAAGCTGAATTCGGCAAACTGGCTGAAAAATTCGGGATAAAAGAAATCAATTTTTCCTTTGACGGCCATAAACTGGAACGAAACTCAGGCGTCCGGGTATTAAACCAGGAAGAGCTGGAAAAAGGCAATATCTCCATGGACATCGTATCCACCCGCCTGGGCAGATCCTTTTCCAAGGGAAATAAAATCAGAAAAGTCATCCAGTCCATCTTCCACATGATCAACAACGGATACCAAATTTTTGTTGTGGGCTGGATCCTTCCGGATAAAACTGTAAAGGGCGGCACCGGTTGGGCTGTTGAACTGGGAAAATTGTTCAACCGCCCTGTTTTTGTATACGAACAGGACCGAAAGGCTTGGTTTTCATGGATAGATAATGATTGGCAGATAGTGACTCCAATCATTCACCACAAAACCTTTGCCGGTACCGGCACCCGAAACCTAACCGAAGATTCCCTGTTGGCCATGGAAGATCTGTTCAACCGGTCTTTTAGTTAAAAAATGAGAAAAGCCAGGTAAGGCCTTACCTGGCTTAAAGAACCAAACACCCGACCGTTGCCATCTCTTTTAGAAAAAAGTTCTGGTGGTTCTGGATAATGGACAGAGCAGGAGCTTGGGAACGAGCCTGAATGTGAGCTGGAGTTTGGTAACGAGTCTGAACCGCAACGACATCTGTTTTTTTCTTTAAAAGTTCTGCTGGCACCATACCTGATTTATTTTTTAATTGCCACAAAACAACTGGCTTTGCAAAACTAACATTATTAATTAAACCTAAGTTGAGCGTTTCATATTTTTAAATTGAAAAATTTTTAATAAATCAAGCTTATTATATTTAAAAATATGAATCCCTGCGGGCTTTTCAATTTTACTGCATCTTCGGCGTTAAATTGCATCAAGCATAGCAAAAGTATAGCCTGATGCAATTTGCCTTGTATATGCAGCAAACTTGAAAATCGCTCAATTTAGGTTAAAGAAAAGTTTAAATCAGCAAAAAAGGTTCCCAAGTAAAACTGGTAACCAGACTTTAACTTGAGAACCAACTTTAAAACAGATAAACTCCAAATTTAGTACAAAATCCCCTAAAACAAAGTTTGTTTTTTATACTCCCCTGCCCTTTTACCAATAACTTCAACAAGATTTTTGTTCTTTAAATTTTCTTCAATTAAAGATTCAAAAGCACTTCCAATTACTACTCCGTCTGCAAATTTTGCAATATTTTTTACATCTTCATTTGTTTTAACTCCAAAACCAATACATACAGGAGTATTTGTATGTTTTCTTATTCTTAAAAAATCTTTTTTTGTTAACTCCGGATCAAGGCCTGCTGATCCTGTTATTCCTGTTTTTGAAACCAGGTAAATAAATCCATTGGAGTTTTTGGATATTTTTTCAAGTCTTTCATCAGTTGTTGTAGGAGCTAAAAGGTTTATTTTTGGAAATTTTTCCCTGTCAAAATCCTTTATTAAAGATTTTTCTTCAAATGGAAGATCCACAATTAATACTCCATTTGCTCCGCATTCAATACTTTTTTCACAAAACTTTTTTTCACCAAACTTAAAAACAGGATTGTAATATGAAAAAAGAACTAAAGGAACATGGGTTTTTTCTCTGATTTTTTTTATCATTTCAAAAACTTTTTCAAGATTAGTTCCTGCTTTAATTGCCCTTTCAGAAGATTTTTGAATTACAGGCCCATCAGCGGTTGGATCTGAAAAAGGAATCCCAAGTTCAATTATATCAACTCCGCTTTCAGCCATTGCAATAACAATATCTATTGAAATTTCAGGGGTTGGATCACCTGCTGTAATAAATCCTACAAGTGCTTTTTCATTTTTTTCTTTTAATTCTTCAAATTTATTTTTCAAACTAATCATTTTTTACCCCCGATCCTGAAAAGGGCCCTGCAATATTTTCCATTGCATTGGCAAGATCCTTATCTCCCCTTCCTGAAAGATTTACTAAAATCACATCATCTTTTTTATAATCCTTTGAAACCTTTAACGCAGCTGCAATGGCGTGGGAACTTTCAAGTGCCGGAATAATTCCTTCAAGTTTTGAAAGAAGCTGGAAGGCTTCAAGAGCTTCAGAGTCTGTAACTGAGATATATTCAGCCCTTTTTGTTTCCTTTAAATATGAATGTTCAGGGCCAACTCCTGGATAATCAAGGCCTGCAGAAACAGAATAGGCTTCATTAATCTGCCCATAATCATCCTGAAGAAGATAAGACTTGCTTCCATGTAAAATCCCTACACTTCCCTTTCCAAGAGTTGCAGCATGTTCTTTTGTTTCAATTCCTTTTCCTGCAGCTTCAACTCCAAGAAGTTTTGAGCCTGTTTCAATAAAATCATAAAAAAGTCCCATGGCATTACTTCCTCCGCCAACACAAGCAATTAAAAGCTCTGGAAGTTTTTTTGTTTGTTTTAAAATCTGCTCCTTTGCTTCAATTCCAATTATTTTCTGAAATTCCCTTACTATATATGGATAAGGATGGGGCCCTGCAACCGAGCCTATTATATAAAAAGTATCTTCAACAGCTCCTGTCCAATATCTTAATGCTGAATTCATTGCATCTTTTAATGTCCCTCTTCCTTCATCAACCGGAACAACCTTAGCACCTAAAAGATTCATTCTCTGAACATTTGGAGCCTGCCTTCTTATATCTTCTGTTCCCATGAAAACCTTGCATTCAAGTCCTAAAAGAGCCGCTGCAGTTGCAGTTGCAACTCCGTGCTGACCTGCTCCTGTTTCTGCAATTACCTTTTTTTTCCCCATTTTTTTGGCTAAAAGTGCCTGGCCAATTGTGTTGTTTATTTTATGGGCTCCTGTATGAAGAAGGTCTTCTCTTTTTAGATAAATTTTTGCACCATCGGCATAATTACTAAGTCTTTTTGCATAAAAAAGAGGGGTGGGCCTTCCTGCATAATCTGAAAGAAGCTCATAAAGCTCCTTTTGAAATTCCCTGGTAGGAACTATTTTATTAAAAGCCTTTTCAAGTTCTTCAATTGCACAAAAAAGGGTTTCTCCAACAAAACGTCCCCCAAAATCACCAAAATACCCGTTTTTATCAGGCAGAGATCTCATTAAAAAATTCTCCCGTAATTATTTTTAATTTTTATTTTATTTTTTAAATCAGCAATTTGCTTAATTTTTTTATGGTCTTTAATTCCTGGCGAAATTTCAACACCTGAACTCATATCAAAAGCTGTTGCTCCACTTAATTTTAAAGCTTTTTCAAAATTAGAAGGATTAATTCCTCCTGCAGAAATAATTTTATATTTTTTGGAAAATTCAAATACTTTGGAATAATCCCAGTCAATTCCATTTCCGCCTGGAAGTATATTTTTTTGGGCTTCTACAATAAAGCCATGGGTCAAACTTTTATATTCCTCAATTTTTTCAACATTTGGCTCATCATTTATATAAAGACATTTTATTATTTTTGCCTTTGTTTTTTTTTGTAAAGTTTCAATATAGTCAATTGATTCTTTTCCATGGAGCTGAATAAAATCAAGATTTCCAAGTTCAACAGCTTCAAGTACAAAATCCATTGAAGAATCAACAAAAACCCCTGCAAAAGAAATATTTTCAAGTTTTTCTGTTATTTTTCCAACATTTTTTGGAGTTATAAATCTTTTGCTTTTTTCAAAAAAAACAAATCCAAGACAATCTATTTTATTTAACCGGCAAAAAAAAGCATCTTCAAAATTTGTTATTCCGCAAATTTTAACTTCAGGATTTATCATCATTTTTTACACCCGGATAATTTACAAACAGATAAGATTTCCTTAATTTTTTCAGAGGAATTTTCTGACTTTGAAAGATATTCACCTATAAGAAAACTTTTTATTCCCCTATCAAATAGATATTTTGCATTATCTGCTGAGTTTATTCCGCTTAAGGAAATTATATGATTTGAAGAATCTATTTTTTCAGCCATAAAAAGTGCATTATCAAGAGAGGTATTGAAATTATCAAGATTTCTATTGTTAATTCCAATAAAACAATCTTTAAGACTTTTTATTTTTTCAAGATCATCATCTGAATAAATTTCAACAAGGGGAACCATTTTTAGTGACAGGGCTTTTTCGTAAAGCTTTAAAAGCTCTTTTTCTTCAAGAATTCTTACAATGAGCAAAACAGCATCAGCATTAAAATAAGCTGATTCATAAAGCTGATACTCATCAATTATAAAGTCTTTTCTAAGCAAAGGAATAGAAACGGCTTTTTGTACTTTGGAAAAATCATCCATACTTCCCTTAAAAAACTCAAAATCAGTAAGAACAGAAACAGCTGATGCTCCGCCTTTTTCATATTCCTTTGTTTTTTTTTGGGGATCAAGATTTAAGCAAATATCTCCCTTTGAAGGAGAAGCCCTTTTAATTTCAGCAATAACCTGAACTTGGGAGCTGTTTTTATTTAGAAAAAAATCTTTTCCCTTTTTTATTTCATCAATAAAAGAATTAAGAGGTTTTTCTTTTTTTCTGTTTTTTATTTCAATTTTTTTAGATTTAACTATTTTTTCTAAAATAGACATTTTATTATCCGTTTTCATTGGTAAAATCTACTAAGGCTTCAAGCTTTTCATTTGCTTTTCCAGAACTTATCGAATCCCTTGAAAGCTCAAGACCTTGATCAATTGACTCTGCAATTCCAGCTGCAACAAGAGCTGCTGCTGAATTTAGTAAAACAATATTTTGCTTTGGACCGGTTTGTTTTCCCAAAAGAATATTTTTTGTAATTTCTGCATTTTCCTCTGGAGTTCCGCCCATGATTGATTCTTTATTTGCAAATTCCTTAAAATATTTTTCAGGATTTAAATCATAGGTTTTAATAAGATCTCCGTTTAATTCTGATATTCTTGTGGGAGCACAAACAGAAATTTCATCAAGACCGTCATGGCCATGTGCAATAAAAACCCTTCTCGAACCAAGTTCTTTTAGAGCCAATGCAAACATTTCTGTAAGTTCGGGCGCAAAAACTCCAATAAGCTGACATCTTGTTCCAGCCGGATTTGTAAGGGGCCCAAGCATATTAAATATACTTTTAAATCCCAGATCCTTTCTTACCTTGGCAGCATGTTTCATTGCTCCGTGAAATCTTGGAGCAAAAAGAAAACAAAGTCCTGTTTCAAATATACATTCTTCTGCAATTTCAGGATCAACATCAATTTTTACATTAAGGGCTTCCAAAACATCAGCACTTCCGCTCCTGCTTGTAACTGACCTGTTTCCATGTTTTGCAACAACAGCTCCGGCACCTGCTGCAACAAAAGCAACAGTTGTTGAAATATTAAATGTACTCATTCCATCACCACCGGTTCCGCAGGTATCAATTACATTTTGTCCCGGAGTTTGAATTTTAAGAGAATTTTCCCTCATTGAACGGGCTGCCCCTGCAACTTCAAGATAAGTTTCTCTTTTTAATGCTAAAGCGGCAAGAAAAGCCCCTATTTGTGATTCAAAAGCATTTCCTGAAAAAATTATATCCATTCCCTCTTTCATTTCCATTTCACTTAAATTTTTTCCTGAAACAAGTTTTTGAAGATATGATTTTAAAGGCATTGATTCTCCTTAAATTCTTTTGAGATTTTAATAAAATTTCTAAGCATTCTTTTTCCCTGGGGAGTCATTATGGATTCCGGATGAAACTGAATTCCTTCAACAATATATTTTTTATGACGTAAACCCATTATTTCCCCGTCTTCTGTAAAAGCTGATATTTCAAGACAATTTGGAAGAGTTTCTTTATTTACAGCAAGTGAGTGATATCTCATTACCTGAACAGGCTTTTTTATTCCTGAAAAAACCCCTTTTTCATCTCCTGTAATTATTGAAGATTTTCCATGCATAATTTTTTTGGCATGAACAATTTGAGCTCCAAATGCAAAAGCTATTGCCTGATGTCCAAGGCATACTCCTAAAATTGGAATTTGGCCCTTAAATTCATTTATCAGATCAACTGAAATTCCGGCATTTTCCGGCCTTCCAGGTCCCGGGGAAACAATAATTGCTTCAATATCAAGATCTTTTATTTCATTTATTGTGATTTCATCATTTCTTTTTACCATTACCTCTTCATCAAAACCTGAAAGATATTGAACAAGATTGTAGGTAAATGAATCATAATTATCTATCATCAAAATCATATCAAACTCCTGCCAATAAGGTTTACAGCTCTTTCAATTGACTTTGCCTTGTTTATTGTTTCTTCATATTCAGTTTCAGGTATTGAATCTGAAACAATTCCAGCCCCTGCCCTTACAATTACCTGATTATCTTTTATTACAGCTGTTCTTATTGTGATTGCAAAATCCATGTTACCATTAAAATCTATATATCCCACTGCTCCGCCATATGGGCCTCTTGGATAATCCTCATATTCTGATATAAGTTCCATTGCCCTTACTTTTGGAGCTCCTGAAAGAGTTCCGGCAGGAAAACATGCTTTTATTACATCCCAGACATCTTTGTCTTTTTTAATATTGCAAACAATATTTGATACAAGATGCATTACATGGGAATATCTTTCCACAAACATTAAGTCTGTTACCTGAACACTTCCTGTATCTGCAATTCTTCCAAGATCGTTTCTTCCAAGGTCTACAAGCATAAGATGCTCTGCTTTTTCCTTTTCATCTTTTAAAAGTTCATCAGCAAGGGTTCTGTCTTCCTGCTCGTTTTCTCCCCTTGGCCTTGTTCCTGCAATGGGACGAAGAGTTGCCTGACCCTTTTGAACTTTTACCATTGTTTCTGGTGATGACCCTGCTATTACAATGTCATCGCATTGAAAATAATAAAGATATGGAGAAGGATTTATATACCTTTGTGCTCTGTAAAGTGATACCGGATCAAAAAATAAAGGTGCTGTAAAAGGTTGAGAAATTACAGCCTGAATAATGTCTCCTTCATGGATATGTTTTTTGATTTTTTCAACTTTTTCAAGATATTCATCTTTTGTGCACAAAGGAAGAAGTCCTGGAATTTGAGATCTTTCCTCCCTTTCTACTGTCTCAAGTTCAGATTCAATTACAGCCATGATTCCCTCAAGTCTTGAAAGAGCAGCATCATATGCTATTTCAGGATCTGCCCCTTTTTCAAGAAAAGCTGCAGACACCAATGTTACAGTATGGGAAACATTATCAAAAACAAGCATTGAGTCGGGAACCATAAAAAGAGCCAAGGGTTCGTTTGAAGGAAGTTTGTTTGAAATTTTTTCTATAAATGAAATCATTTCATAGGTCATATATCCAACCAAACCTGAATAAAACCCTTGAATTTCCTTAATTGGAGCTGCCTTAAACTGAGAACTAAACTCCCTTAAAGCATTAAAAGGATCATTATTGTGTTCAAATTCATCAATATGATTTAAACTCGAAACCCTTATTTTATCATTAAAAACTTTTATAACATATCTTGCAGAAATTCCTAAAAAACTGAACCGCCCAAACTTTTCCCCACCTTCCACACTTTCAAGAAGAAAAAGAGGAACTCCGGATCTAAATGATTTTCTTAAAAGAGATACAGGGGTATCAGAATCGGCAAGTATGGTTTTACAAACAGGAATAACATTGTAATCTTTGGCAAGTTCAACAAACTTTGCCTTTGAGGGAAAAGATTTTAATTCCATTTTATCTCCTTAAAAAACAAAAAAAGCCGCAGATTAAAAAAACCCGCAGCTTGAATTAAACTAAATAAATTAACAGGGACCGCGGAAAATGCGGAGCCTGACTATACTTTTACAGCGGCTCCACTCCAGATGAGTAAAGACGCCACCAACATAAATAAGAATTGTTTAATTTAAAAATTTCCATTTTGCCTCCATTGTGTTTCTTCTTATAGAAACATTTTTGTAAAAAAGCACTTATTTAATTTTATGTCAAGTTTTATTTGCTCCCGAATTAAATAAGCACTCTTACCCTTTGTATAAAATCTTTATTTAAGCCTTGACCTTAAAACCAATTAAATGCAAAATTTCATTAACTTATTTAAATAAAATTCAAATACCAAAGTTTAATTTTTGGAGTAGAAGAAATGCCCCACTTAGCTAAAAAATACACCACAGATATTGTAATTGTTGGAGGAGGCATAGCCGGCCTTGCTGCTGCATTTGAACTGCTTGATACAGGTAAAAAAATACTCATTTTAGATCGGGATAATCAGGAAAAATTGGGAGGCCTTGCAAAAGAATCTTTTGGAGGTATTCTGGCTGTTGACACTCCTCTTCAAAGAAAATCCGGAATAAAAGACTCATTTGAACTTGCCTACCAAGATTGGAAAAGATATGCTAATTTTGACTCAAATTCCCAGCTTCAAAAAAAATGGGCCAAAAAATACATAGAGTATTCAACAAAATATATTTATGAATGGCTAACAGATAAGGGAATAAAATTTCTTCCTGTTGTAAACTGGCCTGAAAGAGGAATGTTTCAACAGGGGAATTCAGTTCCAAGATGGCATATTGCCTGGGGAACAGGTTTTGAAATAATTAAAAAAATAATTAAAGCAATTGAAAAACACCCCAATTCAAACAACCTTTCATTTAAATTCAGACACAGGGTAAATAACTTTAATAAAAAAAATGATCAGATCAATGGATGCTCTGGAATTATAGAATCAACCCACGCCCCTTTTGAAGTAAAAGCTGATTTTGTTATCGCGGCAGCCGGAGGAATCTGCGGAGGTGATCTTTCCCTTGTGAAAAAATACTGGCCTGAAAATGAAAGAGGAGAACTGCCCCAAAGACTTTTAAACGGTGGACATAAATTTGCAGACGGAATAGTTCATTTTGCAGCTGAAAAAGCAGGAGGTCAGCTTAAAAACTTAAAAAACCAATGGCATTATGCTGCAGGAGTTCATTACCCGGATTCATTAAGGGAAAATCATGGACTAAGCCTTGTACCACCAAAATCAGCAGTATGGATAAATGCCCATGGAAAAAGAATAGGGCCCTCTCCTCTTATGGGTTACACCGATACAAAGTTCTTAGTTGATGAAATTTTAAAACAACCTGGAAAATTTTCATGGCAGATAATGAATTTTAAAATCGCAAAAAAAGAGCTGGCTGTTTCCGGTTGTGATTATATGACTTCATTTAGAAAAAAACAAAAATTTAATCTTTTAAAAGAACTTTTATTTGGAAATAAAGCCCTTGTGAAAAAACTTTCCAATAATTGTGATGATTTTGTTGTTGCAGATTCTCTTGAAGAACTTGTTGAAAAAATGAATTTCCTTGAACCTGATTTTAAAATTGACAAATCAGTCTTAAAATCAGAGCTTAAAAAATATGACTCAGGAATACTTAGAGGTAAAAACCTTATAAATGACGACCAGCTAAGAAGAATAGTTTCCTATAGAAAATATCGAGGCGACAGAATCAGAACCTGTAATTTGCAGACAATCCTTGACCCGCTGGCAAAGCCTTTTATTGCCATTAGAGAATTCATTCTCACAAGAAAAAGTCTTGGAGGAATTATAACAGATCTTGAAAGCAGAATTTTAACCCCTTCTGGTAAGCCTATAAAGTCTTTTTATGCAATTGGAGAAACAGCAGGATTTGGAGGCGGCGGGATTCATGGCCAGGGTTCCCTTGAAGGAACTTTTCTAGGAGGATGTCTTGTTACTGCCCAATTAGCCGCAAATTCCATAAAAAAAAATATTTAATTTAATTGTTAATATTTAAGTTGTTTTCAAATTTCACTAATCAAAAGCTTACCTGCAAGCCTTGTCAGCACTCAAAAGAATAGAATATTTTATTTTTAAAAAAGATAGATTTCTTTCAACCATATCTTCATATAATCCTAAAGATTTTTATTATTATCAAAATAACCCTTGCTTTATTATTCAATCAGGGTCATTATCGGTCAACATCTCAATTCGAGAAACATTAGTGATTCGTTATTAAAGGAAATCCATTTACAAAGTGGCAGCACCTGAAGTATCGAACAAAATGTACAAACAATTAATTAAGGAAAAGTCACAATGGCAAGTGGAACAGTAAAATGGTTTAACGACTCAAAAGGATTTGGTTTTATTGAACAAGAAAATGGAACTGACGTTTTTGTTCATCACACAGGAATTAACAGCACAGGTTTCAAATCACTTCGTGAAGGAGCTAAAGTTACATTTGATATTCAGGAAGGCCCAAAAGGCCCTTCAGCTATCAACGTAACTGAATAATATTTAAAAAATGGTGCTTTTTCAATAAAAGCACCATTTTTTTATCAAAATTCCCAGTAAACCTCCCAGGTTCAATCTCCACAATTAAATTTCAATAAATCAAAACAAACAGCTTAACTCTTATGGAGTTTTTATTTTTTTATATATTCAATTTGTATTCACAAATCTGATAAAATATCAAAAAAAGAAACACCAAAGCCAAAAATCATCAATTTTTGCACATATAAATCCTCACAAATCAAAACCTTCTTGTATTTCTGCGAATACTAAAGTAATAAATTCAAGGTTAATATAAATTCATTTCTGGAGTTAAAATGATAACAATACTTGATTATGGAGCAGGAAACGTAAGAAGCATTATAAATGCAGTAAAGCAGTTTCAATCAGATATTAAGATAGTGAAAACTCCTTCAGACATTTTATCCGCTGACAAACTTATTTTCCCTGGAGTTGGAAATTTTGAAAGCATGATAAAAATTCTTGATGAAAAAAATTACATTGAGCCTTTAAAAGAATTTATCAGGTCTGGTAAACCTTTTTTTGGAATCTGTCTTGGTCTTCACGCTCTTTTAGACGAAAGCGAAGAATCTCCACATAAAAAAGGTCTTGGTATAATTAAAGGAAAAGTCAAAAAGTTTAATACAGAACTTTCTATTCCCCATATGGGCTGGAACGGATTAAACATACAAAAAGATTCTTTTATTTTTTCTGAATTAAACAAAAATGATAAATTTTATTTTGTTCATTCCTATCATGCATCACCTGAAAACAGCTCAGATATTCTTACCACAACAAACTATGGTTATGAATTTACAAGTGCAATCCAAAAAGACAATATAATTGCTACCCAATTCCACCCTGAAAAAAGCGGCCATGCCGGTCTAAAGATTATAGAAAACTTTATTTCAGATAAAAAAATATTTTCTTTTTTTAATACTCCAACAAAGGGAAAAGGCTTTGCAAAAAGAATTATAGCCTGCCTTGATGTGAGGTCAAATGACCAGGGTGATCTTATAGTAACTAAAGGTGACCAATACGATGTAAGAGAAAAAGGTGATGTCAGAAATCTTGGTAAACCTGTTGAACTTGCCAAAAGATATTATAATGAAGGCGCTGATGAAATTACATTTTTAAATATAACTGGATTCAGGGATTTTCCCTTAAAAGATCTGCCCATGATAGAAGTCCTTAAAAAAACTTCTGAAAATGTTTTTGTACCCCTTACCATAGGCGGAGGAATACGGGATTTTACAGACAAAGATAATAATTTCTATTCTTCCCTTGAAGTTGCTTCACAATATTTCAGGTCAGGAGCAGATAAAATTTCCATTGGAAGTGATGCTGTAATTATTGCAGAAGAATATCTAAAAACAAAAAATAAAACAGGAAAGTCTTCAATAGAACAAATTTCAGCTGTTTATGGAAGTCAGGCTGTTGTAATTTCAATTGATCCTAAAAAAGTTTATGTTAACTCTCCTGAAGATGCAAAAAAACATCAGGTAATAAAATCAGATGAAAAAGGCCCAAACGGAGAAGAATACTGCTGGTATCAATGCACTGTAAAAGGTGGAAGAGAAGGAAGAGATATTGACGCTCCTACTCTAGCCAAAATCTGTCAGGAACTTGGTGCGGGTGAAATTCTTGTCAATTCAATAGACAAAGATGGAACTAACTCAGGTTTTGACATAAACCTTATAAACCTTGTGAAAAAAAAGGTTTCCATTCCTGTTATTGCTTCAAGTGGTGCTGGAAAAGTTGAACATTTTGAAGAGGTTTTTTCAAAAACAAAAGTTGAAGCAGGTCTTGCAGCAGGAATTTTTCATAGAAAAGAAGTTGAAATTGAAGATGTAAAAAAACACCTTGAAAAAACAGGTGTTGAGGTTAGAAAAATTTACTGATTTTTAAAATTCTCCTGACTATCTGAATCAGGAGAATTTAATATTTTATTTAAACCTTGGATTTACCCAATTAAATGATAATATTTTCATATTCTTTTCTCAAAATTTGAGCAGCCTTTACTAAATTTTTAAGAGACTTTTCAGTTTCATCCCATCCCCTTGTTTTAAGCCCGCAATCAGGATTTACCCATAATTTGTTGGCAGGAACTGTTTCAAGGGCAAGTTTTAAAAGATTTACAATTTCTTCGGTTTCTGGAATTCTTGGGGAATGAATATCATAAACGCCCGGCCCTGCTTCATTTGGATAATTAAATTTTTTGAATGCATCAAGAAGCTTCATTTTACTTCTGGATGCTTCAATAGTAATAACATCTGCATCCATTTTTGCAATCCACTCAATTATTGAATTAAACTCACTATAACACATATGTGTGTGGATCTGAGTTTCATCTCCAACACCTGAAGATGCAAGACAAAAAGAATTAACAGCTGTTTCAAGGTAATCTTCATGTTTTGATTTTCTTAAAGGAAGCCCTTCTCTTAAAGCAGCTTCGTCAATCTGAATTATTTTAATTCCTGATTTTTCCAGATCACAAACTTCATCTCTTATTGCAAGACCAAGCTGAAATAAAATCTCTTTTTTTGAAATATCATCCCTTGGAAAACTCCAGCAATAAATTGTAACAGGCCCTGTGAGCATCCCCTTGACTATTTTGTCTGTTTTTGAGGAAGCATAATTAATCCAGTTTAAAGTTACAGGACTTAGTCTTTCAATATCCCCATAAATTACAGGAGGCTTTACACATCTGCTTCCATAACTTTGAACCCACCCATTTTGACTAATTATAAAACCTTCCAGATTTTCACCAAAATATTCAACCATGTCATTTCGCTCAGGTTCACCATGGACAAAAACATCAAGCCCTGTTTTTTCCTGAAAATCTATCATTTCATCAATTTTAGACTCAATGAAATTATTATATTCTGATTTTGAAATATCCCCTTTTTTGAATTTTTGTCTTTGCTTTCTTATATCTGGAGTCTGTGGAAAAGAACCAATTGTTGTTACAGGAAAAATAGGTAGATTTAATTTTTCTTTTTGAATTTTTATTCTCTTTTCAAAAGGAGATTTTCTTTCAAACATTTGATCTGTAATATTTTTTACTCTGGTTCGAACTCTTTCAATATTTAACTTTTTGCTGCTTTTTTTAAATTCAAAGGCTTTTTTATTTTTCTCAAGAAAAGTATTATCAATATTTCCATCCAATGCCCTGCCAAGAAATGAAGTTTCAATAATTTTTTGTTTTGCAAATGAAAAAAGAGATTTAATATTTTCATCCATTAAAGTTTCATTTTCAAGATTTACAGGAACATGTTTAAGCGAACATGAAGTAGAAACCATAATTTCATTTTTAAATCTTTTTTTAAAACCGCTTAAAATTTCAATTGAATTTTCAAGGTTATTTATCCAGACATTTTTTCCGTTTATAATTCCAAGGGATAAAAACATATTTTCAGGCAGATCTGAACTTAATTTTTCCAGATCTTTATTTTGATTAACAAAATCAAAATGTATTCCATCAATACCACAGTCAAAAATAAGATCTAAATTTTCCCTTAATTCATCAAAATATGATGCAATCATTATTTTTGAATTCCCGGACGCTTTTTTAAGTTTTTTGTAAAAACACTTAAAATCTTTTTTTATATTTACATCAATATCAGTTGAAAGAATTGGCTCATCAATCTGAATAAGATCTGTATAATTTGAAAGCTCTTTTACTATTTCACAATAAATATTTAAAATTTCATCAAGAAGTTCAAACCTTTCAAACCCCTTTATTTCATTTCCTGACAAAAGATAGGTAAAGGCTCCTGTAAGAACAGGTTTTGGATTATAACCAAGTTGACTGCAAAGCCTTGTTTCAGAAATAATTTTTTGTGAAGATTTTAAAGGTCTTAAGTTTTTTTCAAACTCAGGAACCATATAATGATAATTTGTATTAAACCATTTTTTCATTTCAAGGGGTAAAATATTTTTTTTCTGATTCCCCCTTGCCATGTCAAAATAATACTTTGGATAAATATTTTCCCTTTTAAATCCAAATCTAGAAGGAACAAGCCCAAGCATTGAGGTAGTATCAAGGATATTATCATAAAGAGAAAAATCACCTGTGGTAACATAAGTTAATCCGCTGGACTTTTGTAATTCCCAGTTAAAAATTTTGATACCTTCAGCTTTGTTTTCAAGATCTTGAAATGAAATTTCTTTTTTCCAAAACGACTCAAGGGCCTTTTTAAGCTCTCTTTTTTCCCCTATTGAGGGAAATCCTAAAATGTGTGACTTCATTTTTTGCTCCTTTACAAAAGTTTAAAGAAGCAGAAGTGAAACGCTCAGGTTATAAAAAACAATAATTTTGCCTGTAACGCGAGACAAATCTGCAAGATTGTATTCAGTCGTCTTCTGGCTTCCGGCCTTTTTTAACAATTTGCCTTCCCGAATTTTAAAATCCAGTGACAATTTGCAAACCTGAACTAAGTAAATTTTCAGATAAAAATATCAATTGCTTTTTCAGGTAAAAATTAGCTCCGGTAACAGCGGCGCGTCCGCAACGGAATTTCACCGTTTTCCGTTTCTGAATATATCAATTTATGTTGATATATAGATACATCTGGATTTAACTATTGTCAACAACCAAAACCTTTAAGGGTGAGACCTAAATTGATTCTAAAAACTTCTTTCAATTGCAAACAAAACGATTGACATTAAATTAAACAAGTTTACTTTCTATAGACATGGCATTAAATCTTTAAATGAAAGGTGGATTTGTGAAAAACTACAGAATTCCAATTAATGGAATGCATTGCAACAACTGTGCTGCCAGTGTTGAAAAAAAAATCTCTAAACTTGAATCCCCAGAAAATATAAATGTAAGCTATGCTGATGAATCCTTAAATTTCAGTTTAAAAAAAGAAAACCCGGAAGTTTTACATCAAATAAACAACTCTGTAATAGATGCCGGATTCAAACTTCTAACAAAAACAAGTTTTTTAAAAATTTCAGGAATGCACTGCACAAATTGTTCAATGAGCATAGAGAAAAATCTCAACTCTATATTTGGAATTATCATTGCAAACGTAAACCTTGGAGATGAAACTCTTGCAATAGAATACATTGATTCAATCATTTCAATTGATGAGATTATAAAAAAAATTGAGTCCATAGGATTTAAAGCCTTTGAAATAAAAGATAATGAAGACTTTCTTTCACAAGACTTAAAAGAAGCTAAAAATCAAAAAATTAAATTTATAACAGGCCTTGTTTTTACCATACCTTTATTCCTTGTTTCCATGACAGCTGATATGACCAATCTTCTTCCTTCATATCCTGAGTCTTTTTTAATGGGTCTGCTTCTTTTCATTCTTGCAACACCGGTTCAGTTTTTCACTGGCTTTGATTATTATAAAGGTGCATACACCAGTCTTAAAAACGGGTCTTCCAATATGGATGTTCTTGTGGCTCTTGGTTCCTCGGCTGCATATTTTTATTCTACAGTGATCTTATTTACTTCTTTCAAAGGGGACCATCTTTATTTTGAAACGTCAGCAGTTATAATAACTCTTATCAAGCTTGGTAAAATGCTTGAAGCAAGAACAAAAGGAAAAACAGGAGAAGCTGTAAAAAAACTTTTAGATCTTACTCCCAAAAAGGTTTTAAAGGAAAATAAAGACGGAACAACTGAAAGCAAAAATCTTTCAGAAATAGAAGTTAACGATATTATTATTGTAAAACCAGGTGAAAACATCCCTGTTGACGGAGAAATTGTTTATGGAAAGTCCGCTATTAACGAATCCATGCTCACAGGTGAGTCTCTTCCTGCTGATAAAAACCCAGGAGACCTTGTAACAGGTGGAACTTTAAACATAAACGGATTAATAAAAATAAAAGCAACAGCTATAGGAAAAGATAGTGTTCTTGCAAAAATAGTTGAAATTGTAAGGCATGCACAAGGCAGTAAAGCCCCTGTTCAAGAAGTTGCAGACAGAGTTGCCGCTGTTTTTGTCCCATTTGTAATTATTTCAGCAATTATTACTTTTTCCATCTGGTATTTTTTTACAGGCGATTTTACAGCTTCAATTGTAAGGCTAACAGCAGTTCTTGTGATAGCATGCCCATGTGCTCTTGGGCTTGCAACCCCAACAGCACTTATGGCAGGAGCAGGAAAAGGAGCTGTTTCAGGGGTTTTATTCAAGTCAGGCAAAGCTATTCAAAAACTTGCTTCAGTAAAAACTATTATTATTGATAAAACCGGAACTCTTACAAAAGGTGAACCCTCTGTTTTAAATATTTATAAAATTGACAAGGATTTTGATGAAGAAAAACTGCTAAGCATAGCAACCTCAATTGAAAAAAACTCAAACCACCCTGTTTCTTCTGCTATTACAAAAAAAGGAATCAGTGAAAATGCAGAAATAATTGAATGCTCAGACTTTGAAGAGGTCGGCGGAATGGGTGTAAAGGGGAAAATTGAAAATATTGAATACAAAATCGGAAAACCAGGATGGTTTGACAACCTGCCCAAAAAAGCTCTTTCAATTCTTGAGACTGTTTATTCAAGGGGAAACACTCCCGCTGTTTTATCGGCTAACAATTCAATTAAGGGAGTTTTTGAAATTCATGATGAAATAAAAGAAGACTCCAAACAAGCAATTAAAGAACTTAAAAATCTAGGCTTAAAAATCACCCTTCTTACAGGCGACAATGAAAAGACAGCTGCTAATACAGCAAAAACACTTGGGATTGATGATTATATTGCTGAAGCTACACCAGATTCAAAGGCAAAACTTGTAAAAGATTACCAGGCTAAATACGGATTTGCTGCAATGGTAGGTGACGGAATAAACGATGCACCAGCACTTGCAACAGCACATTCAGGAATAGCCCTTGGAACAGGAACTGATGTTGCTATAGAATCTGCTGATATAATTCTTCCAGGACATAAAATGAGACTTTTGCCCTATTGTATAAGGCTTAGCAAAAAAACTCTTAAGACTATAAAATTGAACCTTTTCTGGGCTTTTGTCTACAATATCCTTCTTATTCCTATTGCAGCAGGGATACTTGCCCCATTCCCTGAAATGCCAGATTGGATTAGGCAACTCAACCCTATGGTTGCAGCATTTGCAATGAGCATGAGCAGCATAATGGTTGTAAGCAGCAGTCTTTTACTCTACAAAAGCAGGGATAATATTAACTGATTTTAAAAAACACAATTTTATCCACTGGACAAACTTTGGAATACAATTAAACTTGGGTACAGAATTTACTTTATCAGGCCGAATAACTTTGTTTGTCGGCTTGATTTATTTTTTATAACAATGGAGCAAAAATGAATTTTTTAAACCTTGGGTCAACTGATATTAAAATTTCAAAGATTATAATGGGAACCTGGCAGACAGGAAAGCAAATGTGGACAGGGATTCAGGATTCAGACAGCATTGAGGCAATAACAACTGCCTATGAGAACAATATCACAACTTTTGACACCGCTGAAATGTATGGGAAAGGTCATTCAGAAAGAATTCTTGGAAAAGCCCTTAAAAATGTAAGAGACAAAGTTATTATTGCAACTAAAGCTGCTCCCCACAACCTTTCAAAGGAAAAACTTGTTTCAGCCTGTGAAAAGTCATTAAAAAATCTTGATACTGATTATATAGATCTTTATCAGATTCACTGGCCTGCAGGAAGTTTCGGCTCCAAAAGAATTCCTGTTTCAGAAACCCTTGAAGCAATGAAAAAACTTAAGGAACAAGGAAAAATAAGAGCTATAGGAGTTTCAAACTTTTCCAGGGAGCAATTAAAAGAAGCCTTGAACTTTTCCCGGATAGATTCTGTTCAGCCGCCCTACTCGATTTTATGGAGGCATATTGAAAAAGATTTAATGCCTTTTTGCTTAGAAAATAAGATCACAATACTTTCATATTCATCAATGGCCCAAGGGCTTTTATCAGGCAAATTTAAAAAAGACCATAAATTTGACAAAAAAGATAACCGAGCCTCAAATAAACTTTTCCAAGGCGAAACTTTTGAAAAAGCCCTTGAAATTATTGAAGACCTGAAACCAATTGCATCCAACCTTGGTATTTCACTTTCAGAACTTGCCCTTGCCTGGGTAAAAAAGCATGAAAACACCGCTGCAATTGCCGGGGCTAGAAATAAAGAACAGTCAAAGGAAAACTCAAAAGCATTAAACATAGACCTTTCTTTAGAAATTATGGATTTTATAAATAAAAAATCAAAAGACTTTATCAGTTTAACAGAAGAAAGCCCTATAATGTGGGGATAAATAATTTTTATATTATTAATTGATATAATCAATTATATAACTGGAGGAAAAATGGAGACTTTAAAAGAACTTTTAGAAAGAAAAAACAATTCAATAAAAAAAAATGAAAAGTTTTTTTTTGTTACAGATGAAGAGCTTAATAAAATAGAAGAAATTAGCACAAAACTTGATGACGGAACAAAGGTTTATGACCCTGTTGAATTATCCAACAAAGCCGCTGCTCTTGGTTATTGGTGTGAAGGGGACTATATTGAGGAATCCAGCGGCTATTTTTTTGAAAAATATAAGCTGACAAAATGAATTTATTTTATAAATAATTTATTTAAAAGTTTCCAGTCTTAATTATTAACACCCTTGGGATTTAATTTTTCAAATCTCATGGGTCAGCATGAATAAGTCCTGTTATTTCATATGGTTACATTCACAAACTGGAGCTTGGGAACGAGCCCGCAACGAGTTCGAGTCTAAATCAAAGCCTGGGAACCTGCAAGGTTTATACTTTAGGTGGGTCAAATTTCGGTTGCAAAAAAACACCCACAACAAGTCCAAGCCCAAAATTCAATTCCACCAAATAAAAAACCCCTGAAGAATAAATTCTTCAGGGGTTTGTATATTTTATCCGGCAGCGTCCTACTCTCCCACATAGTCTACCATGCAGTACCATCGGCGATCTAAGGCTTAACTTCCGTGTTCGGGATGGTTACGGGTGTGACCCTTACTCCATCGCCACCGAATT